>Ga0209726_10002578_pt1 | contig 26610 bp, 18 predicted proteins | sample Subgrocontami54m_FD_187453 | JGI IMG/M metagenome (GOLD analysis project Ga0209726, IMG submission 187453) | Subsurface groundwater microbial communities from S. Glens Falls, New York, USA - GMW46 contaminated, 5.4 m (SPAdes) (version 3) | ecosystem: Environmental > Aquatic > Deep subsurface >... | reverse complement strand
TCCCCCTGTCAGGGCAAGCTGTGCAATCCCGTTTTGCCGTCGAGATCAATGCCGTCAAATGATGACAAGAAGCTCATAACCTGACGGATAAGGAATACAAGCTTCGCCTGATAGGGGGACCCTTCCTTTCCTTTTAATATAGTGCCATATCGCAAAGAAGGAATGAGAGGTGTTCTGATGAAGATAGCGCATATCGGCAGCCGCGGTTTTCCGGGTTTTCAAGCGGGCGTTGAAAAAAGTCTTGAAGAGATATGCCCGCGGCTGGCAGCTCGCGGCCATGAAGTGACTCTTTATTGCTCGGAGCATGTGTCGACGGCAGAACCCATTTATAAGCAGACGATTCTGAAGCGCATGCCCGCCATTCCGACCAAACATTTGGAGACCCTCTCGCGGGTGACGCTGTCAGCCTGGGATGCTTTGTTTCAAAAATATGATATCGTCCATTTCCATTCTATCGGGCCCGCCTTGTTAGCCTGGTTGACGCGGCCTGCTAAATGCAAGACTGTCGTGACGGTCCACGGTTTGGATTGGCGGCGCGCTAAATGGGGCTGGGCAGCGAAAAAGGCACTGCAGCTCGGAGAAAAATGTTCGGTTCTTTTTCCGGATCATACCATCGCGGTTTCAAAATATCTCAAACGTTATTATCAAGAGCAATACCAGCGCGAGGTGAGTTACATCCCCAATGGCGTGAATATCGAGGAACCGAGACCTCCCTTCGAAATTTTGAAAAAATGGCCGATCGAGCCGAAGCGCTATGTCCTTTTTGCGAGCCGTCTGGTCGAGGAAAAGGGCTGCCATCATTTGATTGAGGCCTTCCTTAAGATCAAAAGCCAGTTCAAGCTCGTCATTGCGGGTTCAAGCTGGCATTCCGACGAGTACGTTAGAACGCTGTATGAACAAGCCCGGTCCGATTCCAGGATTATTTTCGCGGGATGGGTGGATGGCGAGTTGATGAAAGAGCTTTATTCCAACGCCTATCTTTTTTGCCTGCCTTCCGAGATCGAAGGATTGTCGCTGGCACTTTTGGAATCCATGAGCTTTGGGGTTTGCCCTTTGGTCAGCGACATCCCCGAAAATCTCGATGTGATCGAAAATACCGGCGCGACTTTTAAAACGGGGGACGTCGAAGATTTGCGCAATACCCTCGAAGAACTGCTTGCGGATCCCCAACGAACGGCACGGTTAGGGCAAGCCGCAAAAAGCCATGCCCAGAAAGAATACAGTTGGGACCGGGATTGCGACGAATTAGAACGAGTTTACCAACGGCTTTTAAACAGTTAACGATTTCCTAGGGCCTATGTTAAAACGCATTCTATATCTTTCAGAGCTCATACTCGTTTCCCTGAACTTTTTCTTCGCTTACTACCTCCTCGAGCACTATTCGCTCAATCTTATAAAATATCAGCGATTTATTCAGGGCCTCGAGCCTTTGCCCATGTATCTGCAAGCTTTTTGGCCCGCCTTCCTGGTATGGGCTGTTTTATTGTGGACACGCAACGGCTATTCCCGTTTGCGCACGCAAACGGTAGGTTTCGCTTCCTATCATCTTGTGATCGACGGCTTTATCTTTTTAGGGATTTTTGCCGGTCTTTCATTTTTCCTGCATTTGGAATTTTTGAGCCGGTTCTTTCTGATTTTTTACACCGTCAGTACGACAGTCCTACTGATTTTGACAAGGGGGATTGCGATTCTCATTGCCCGGCAGATGCGGCGCCATGGATATTCTCTGAGGAATATTCTGATTGTCGGAACGGGGCGCCGAGCGCAGCAATTTATGAGCCTGATCGCCAAGCATACAGAATGGGGACTACGCGTGGTCGGTTTGCTGGATCGCGAAGCCATGTTCGTGAATGAAGATGTGGCCGGCTACAAAGTCATCGGGACTTTAGAGGATTTGCCGGATCTTCTTGAGAAAAAACTCGTAGACGAAGTTTATTTCATCACACCGCGCAAATGGCTCGAACAGATCAGCAAGTGCATCGCTTATTGTGAAGCGGTCGGTGTTCCGGCTACGGTCTCGACGGATCTCTTTGATGTTGAAATCGCCTCGCGTGTTCCAAAAAAACTGGAAGGCATGACCTATTTGACTTTCGAAACACGCCTGCTCAAAGAAGGAGAGCTTTTTGCCAAGCGGTTCTTTGACATCATCGTTTCAGCCATTGCGTTGATCATGAGCAGTCCTATTTTGATTGCGGTTTCCCTGGCGAGCGTCTGTACGTCGGAGGGACCTGTATTTTTCAAACAGATACGCAGCGGCAGGTACGGCAAGCGTTTCACTTTATACAAATTTCGCACGATGGTGGTGGATGCGGAATCTAAACTCAAAGAATTAAAAGCCCAGAATGAAATGTCAGGACCCGTTTTTAAGATGACCCATGACCCGCGCATAACAAAATTGGGCCGTTTTTTAAGAAAAACAAGTTTGGACGAATTTCCTCAGTTTTGGAATGTTTTTAAAGGAGATATGAGTATTGTCGGGCCGCGCCCGCCGCTTCCGGCGGAGGTGGAGGAATATGAGCCGTGGCAAAGACGCAGGCTTTCGATGAAACCGGGTATTACATGTATTTGGCAAGTTTCCGGCCGTAATTCGATCGGTTTTGAAGAATGGATCGGGCTCGATTTGAGATACATCGATAAATGGTCCATATGGCTGGATATCAAAATATTATTTCGAACTTTTCATGCTATTTTCGCAGCGAGCGGCAAATGATCTTTGGAGAAAGTGCCAGCCAATTCCTGACGCTAGGATCAGGAAGAATACGCAAAGAGAAATGTTGGGAACCTGACAGACAACCGTACATGGATCTATAGAATTGAATCCATGATATCAAAAAGGAGTAAGGCCATGGGATACGTACAGGAAATTCAATTGGCAGAGCATTCAATTGGAAGATCAGGACGCGATCTTTTTCTGAGTCAAAAAGACGTCACGATCATCATGGCCCCTTACGAACGCCACTCGGTTTTCCCTCAGGCTGTGGATGATCTGTACCGCAGCGTCAACACGCCGTTTAATCTGGTGATCATCGAAGGCGGCGCGCCTGAAGAAATCCGCGTCCAATTGGAAAAGCGCCAAAGACGGCATGAGAATATGACCATTATTTACACGAATTACTGTCCGGCTCTGGCGAATGCCTTTAATCTCGCGCTGGCCCATTTAAAAACTCCTTACGCATTGTTTCTCGACAACGAGATCCGGCTGCCCACGGGTACTGTGGAAGACCTGCTTGCGGCAGCGCAGACTAGCCATGCCGCGGCAATCTATCCGAAAGGGAGCATGGTCCCGCGTCAGATCATCGGCAACGGGAACGGTGCGGGGATGCATACGGTGGAGACTTTTGGCCTGCGGCTTTGCTTTCTGATGTCCCAGGAGGCCATACGGGGTAATGGGAAATTATTCGATGAATCGTCCAGCCCGTACACGCTTGGGGTCGATTTGCTCTATACCATGCGGGCTAAAAATCTTGAAATTTACGAACATCAGGGAGCCAAAATAGAAACGAGGAGCCTCGGCAGTTCTCGTGCGATGGATTTGCCGCTGAGCCGGGTTCAGTGGAACCGCGACCGTTTCTATCAATCCCTGGAGATTTTAGATAAAAAATGGGGCATACGCCTTGTTGAAGATCCTGTTTACGGTCCCTGGCTCGAATCCAAAATGAGCCGGATGGAAGTCAGCAAGGAAAGTGAAATAGGCTGGGCCGGGGCTTTTTGGAAGCGCCTGCAACATGGATGGAAAAATTCTCAAGAATCCGCTGTGAATTGGCAGCCGTTGGGTTTGTCAAGAAATTCATGCGCATCCAAAGTTCAAGCTTCGCGTTTAACCTGAGCAGAACGATTCTTAAGCCGGTATGGGATGGTATGAAAACAGTCGAATTTAAAAAAGTTTTGGTGACAGGCGGCGCGGGCTTTATCGGGTCGCATGTGTGTGAGCGTTTGCTGCATGAAGGTTGCCAGGTCGTTTCTGTGGACAATTTTAACGATTTTTACAGCCCATCGATAAAGCGCGCCAACATTCAGTCGATTCTGACAGAGCCGGGCTGCGAAAATTTTATGAGTTTGACCGCCGATATCCGAAATTCATTCGAAATGCGTCAAATTTTCGAAGAAGAAAAGCCCGATGCCGTCATTCATTTGGCTGCCATGGCCGGTGTCAGACCTTCTATCCTGGATCCGCGGCTTTATACGGAAGTGAATATCGGTGGAACTCAAAATATTCTGGAAACATGCTCGGAACTCGGCATTCGTCATATGCTTTTTGCTTCTTCCTCGTCGATTTACGGCAATAATGCCAAAGTGCCGTTTGCTGAATCCGATCAGGCGGATTGTCCGATTTCTCCCTATGCCGTTACCAAGAAAGCGGGCGAACTTCTTTGCCATACTTATGCGCATCTGCATCAAATGGCGATCTATTGCCTGAGATTTTTTACTGTTTACGGACCGCGTCAGCGGCCGGATTTGGCTATTCACCAATTCGCCCGGCGTATTATGGAAGACCGTGAAATTCCATTTATGGGGGATGGCACAACGGAACGTGATTACACTTATATCGATGATATCGTCGACGGCGTGATGGGGGCCTTGGAAGCCAATTTACTGGAAGAAAAGAAAAGTTATCACGTTATCAATCTTGGTGGTAATCAAACCATCTCTCTCACAGAAATGGTAAGTACGCTGGAAGAAGCCCTGGATAAAAAAGCGCATATCCGGATGCTTCCCATGCAGCCCGGCGATGTCGTCCGTACGTGCGCCGATATTTCGAAGGCGCAAAGGCTGATCGGGTACGCGCCCTCGACTTCGTTCCGCATGGGAATCGGGAAATTTGCCGCCTGGTTGATCGCGGAAGGTAAAGAGATAAGGATATCCGCATGAGCGCACCGTTTTTTTCCGTCATTATCCCGATTTATAACGGCGAGAAATATGTCGTGGAAGCCATCGAGAGCGTTTTGCAGCAAACCGACCAGGATTGGGAATTGATTCTCGTCGACGATGCTTCCGAGGACGGTACCCTGGAAATACTGGAATTTTATGCCAAGCTTTTCGAAAAGGTCAAAGTACTAAAAAATTCGCGTAATCTGAACATTGCCCGCAGTCTTAACCGCGGTATTCTGATGGCGCAAGGTCAATGGATGGTGCGGCTGGATTCGGATGATTATTTTAATCCGGATCATTTGAAGATTTTGCGGTTTTGTATTGAAAATGAATACCATAATCCCGATTGCTTTTTTTCATCCTGGGTCACCGTGGTAGACGGGGACGGCCGCAAGGTCTTGGACGTGCGTTTGCCGGATGCTCAAACAATCCAGCGCATGATGCCGATCGAGAATTTTATTTATCACCCTGCGACTTGCTTTTCGAAAAAAGCTTGGGCAAAAGTAGGCGGTTACCCCATTCGGGATTCCGTGATGGCCGAAGATAGAGCCATGTGGCTCAAATTTATTCGAGCCGGCATACGGCTTGTCATGATTCCTCGCTGTATGGTGAATTACCGGGTGCATCATGCGAACATCACTTCCGAAAATGACGCCAAATTGTTTCTTGAGAAAGATGGTGCCAGAGAGTTTAAAGCGATGCGCCAATATCTTGAATGGCGCATCTCACTTTTTTTAAAACAAAAGCTGCTGAAGAGAGCCCGCGAAGAAATCTTAAGTCTGTGGGATTTTCAAAAGAAAATAACCCTTAAAAACATACATTATTATTTTTTAACCTTCACGCCCAAGTCCTTTGCCTGTTTCTTTATGTGGCAAATACGCCCTTGGCTGCGTGCTTTTTTCAAAGAAGTCACCGCCGGACGCCATGTCAGGGTCTAAAGAGACGATTGTTCCCCTCCGTTTTTGACGCCGTTATTTGACGCGTGATTTTCCCCGATGTCCTTTTTCAGCCCAATTGAATCACTTTTTTTGAATTATTTTTTAGTCCGCTTTTTCGTCCTGTTTTGCGCCCCACCCTGCGTCCTAAGAGTTTTTGTCCTCCCTGGGGCAGCCTAACGCCCGCCCCCCAGCCTTCTATATATGAGGGGAATCCACGCTCTTTTACCAAAAGATTAGAAGAGCTTTTCTTAAATGTTTCTGCGGTTTTCCCCTACACAAAGAAAAAGCTTACACCGACAACGAATCGAGGATTTTTTCTATGTCCTGACTTGCATTCGCCTGACAACCATGCTACATTTTGCCTACAGTACGGAAAATGAAAGCCCGACGGATCTTTGAGTGGTGAGTCTGAAAGTGTTTTGAGTGCGTTGCCTACCTTATCCCGCCTTTGGCGGGACTCGCAAGCCATAAAGTTCAACTTTCTGCATAAAGTTCATCGAAGCCCCGTAAATGAGGACGTTGCGTTTGTCCTGTAAAACGGTTGAGGCTTGCGGTTCCATAGCACGTAATCCTACATAAAATACGTTCGACAAAGTCGGCAGCGTTCTCCTTGTTAAAACAAAAGGAGAAACGCAAAATGAAGACACCAATTGAAAGTAGCAATAAAGCACCCAGTGGGCAGGAGTCCTTTTTAGACCAATGCGACCGCTTGTTGTTCAAGCTGAGTCCTTACCGCTGGGCTCTTAAGCATTTGAATTTACCCCGGACAAAAGCCATCCAGAAGGCAGTCAAGATCGTCATGGCTGCGATCCTGGTCATGAATGTTCCGGTTTCGCCGGTTCATGCCTACGATCCCTCGCTTACGCCTGAGCAGCTTCAGGCCCAGCAGCCCACCATGACGCTGGAACAAATGCAGCAATCCACGCAGGCGCCAACAGCGCCTCCGGCCACAGTTGACGAATTCGGGGATGCCTTTCTTTATGCCAGTCCCTTGAGCTCGCCAACTCCGGAGACGCAGGCTTTGACGACGACGCCTACCTTCTATGTTTCTAAAACCGGTTCCGATCAAGGGGACGGTTCTTCTGCTAATCCGTGGAGTTCTATCCAGTTTGCTGTGAATCAGCTCCAGCCTGGTGATACGCTGAGCATCATGGAAGGTACTTATGTGGAAGAGATCGATCTTAAGACGAACGGAACTGCCGCTGCTCCCATTACCATTCAAGGTATTGGGAATGTGGTGATCGACGGCACCGATATCTATGATTTCGCGCCGATTTTTGAAACGAAGGGGTTCGATTATTACACGTTCAAGAACCTGACTGTCAACAATGCCCGTGCCGCCGTGGAAGTTAGCCCCGGCAGCAGTTTTATCGAAATTGACGGGTTGAGGACGAATAACAACCACTTCGCGGTCAAAATCAACAGCGGAACGAACATAACGGTGAGAAATGTCGTGGCGACCAATAGCCGCAACGCCTTTCGCACGGAAAATAACGGCGGGATTGTCCCGAGCAACATTCTGTTCGAGAACATTGAAGCCCGTGGTTCGAAGGATATCTATCCGGGATATGAATCGAAGTACCGGAACGGGGATGGTTTCATCCTTGAAGCCGGTAACAACATCACGGTCCGGAATGCAATTTCTGCGGATAACTGGGATGCTGGCTTTGATATCAAGGCCAACAATGTGTTGATCGAAAACGTGATTTCTACCGGTAACAAGAACAACTTCAAGATCTGGGGCTCCGGCATTGTGGTGAAGAATGCCTTATCGCATAATGCCAAGATCTTCGTGGGTGATCCGGTTGCTGGCGAAGGTAACGGCGTCAATGCTCGCATGGGTTCCGTCACTTTCATTAATTCCACGTTTGTCGACAACGAAGCATTCGACATTAAGGTGGATAATGACGGCGGTCCTGCGAATGTGACCTTCCAGAACAGTGTGATTGCCCGGAAAACTTCGAGTGGCCAGATGTTCACGAATCTTGGCGGCTCCTTTACCGACAAGAACAATGTGTGGTACTGGCAAGGGCACAGCAATCCTGGATTCACGATTAATAGTTCGAGTTTCTGGGGTAACCCTCAGTTTACCAACTGGGACGGGAAGGATTTCCATCTGACGTCGAGCAGTCCTGCGATTAATTTCGGCAATACAGGATTCAATATTGCTTCGACGGATTTGGATGGGAACCAACGTATCGAGGGTGAGAGTGTCGACTCCGGTGCCTATGAATTTGGTGGCACGGTTGTTCCGCCAGCAACGCCTGTTTTCACCGGCGTTCAGGAAGGCGGCACGGCCAGCGGCACCATTAATGTGTCGCTTGACGGCACTTCCGTCACGGACGCCGTGAGCGTGAAATATTCGCTCGACGGTACCGACCTTGGAACCAAGACGACTGCTCCTTTCATGCAGTCGATTGATACAACGCAGTATGCGCAAGGCGCCCATATTCTGAGCGGCATTGTGACGCGTACGGGCGGCGTGACAGTACCTTTCACGATAAATTTTACCGTGGATAACATCACGGATCCGACTCCGGATCCGACCGCAGCGTTCGAAGAAATTTCCGGCAGCCTTACGATGGAAGGTGAGAACCATTTTGGTTCCACGACCGTCGCGGGTCAGAGCTGGCAGGTTGCCAATTCGACCGGGAATTCGAACGGCAAGGTCCTGAAAGCCGGCCCTGAACAAGGGAAAGTGGTCAACACGGCTGACGGTCCGCGTGCGGATTATAAAATGTATTTCAACACGCCCGGCACCTACTATGTGTGGCTGCGGGGTTTCGCCCAGGATGGGGGCAGTGATTCGCTGCATGTGGGTCTGAACGGTCAAATGGTGACCGGCGGCAACCGCGTGAGTGGTTTCCTCTTTGACGGTTCGGCTTCCAGCTGGGCGTCTAAGAATATGGATGGAACCCGCGTCAGCTTCACCGTGACGCAGCCTGGCGAACAGACGCTGAACCTGTGGATGCGCGAAGACAGCCTGATGATCGACAAGATTGTCGTCACCAAGGACGCTGCTTTCGTGCCGCAGGGGATGGGCCCGGTCGAATCCGGCCGCCGTGCGGCGCCTACGCCCGTGCCTGTTTTTCAAGGCCTTACGGCCGATTCAACCGTGAGCGGTACCGTCAACGTATCGCTGGATCCGACTTCAGTGCCGGATGCGGTGAGCGTGGAGTACAGTCTTGATGGTGTTGTTCGTGCCACAGTGACCACGGCACCATTTACGCATGCCATCAATACGGTGGCTTTGGCCAATGGGACGCATGTCCTGAGCGGCCGCGTGAAGCGTGTGTCGGGAGAACTGATTCCGTTCACGATCAACTTTTCGGTCAACAATGTGACGACTCCTACTGTCACGCCGATTCCCGGAGTTTTGGGAGTAGGTCTCAATCAAGAAGTAAGCGGCACGGTGCAAATCCGTCCGGACCTGAATACGCTACCAGGTGTCCGGAAGGTCGCTTACTATTTGAATGGGAATAAGTCCGGCAAGGTGTATCAGTCGCCTTTTATGTGGGGCGGCGTGAATGGAAATGGTAGTCAGGGTTTTGACACAAAAACTCTCGCCGATGGTACGTATACCCTCGCAATGGTTTATACCGATGCGACCGGGGATCATACCATTCCCATCACGTTCAAGGTCAATAACACCAACCCGACGCCGACCTGCACCACGCAGGATATTTGCGGCATCCCGACGGGAACGGTCTCGGGTGTGATCAAAGCCGGTCCGAATCTGACCAAGTATCCCAGCATTCGGAAAGTGTCGTATTACCTGAACGGCACGCAGTCCGGCAAGGTGTATCAATCTCCCTATTTTTGGGGAGGCCCGACGGGGAATGGTACCGGCGGTTTTGATACAAGAACGTTAGCGAACGGTACGTATACACTTGCCATGGTGTATACGGACAGCACCGGGGATCATGAAAAGACGATCTCGTTTACAGTGCTGAACTAAAGAACGTCGGGTTGAAGGGGGAGCAAAGACGAAGTCTTTGCCTAAAGTACCCCCTCCCGATCGATAAGGCGGCAACATGCGCGATTTAAAAATTTCAGTCTTGGTTCTTTTAAGTTTTTTTGCTTTGTCTCTTCAAGCCCACGCGAATACCCTACCTGAAAATCCAAGCGGCCTGCCGGAAGATCTTCAAGTCCTTCAAGTTTACCTGGAAAGACAAAAGTTACAGCGTTTTTACCAGGAAGGTAAATATGACGAAGCCATCATGGTTGCGGAAAACATGGTGCCCATGGCAGAAGATATTTCTGATTTCGCGCTAGCGGCGGATACACTGGAAGATATCGCCAAAATTTATCAAGTGAAGGGCCTGTATGATCAAGCGTGGATATTTTATAAGAAAGTTTTGGAGATTCGAAAGCTTAGGACGGGTGAAAACGATCCGGATGTTGCGCAAGTTTTGAGTTCGATGGCGCTTCTTTATCAATCGCAGGGCGATGACAGCCGCGCCATGGCATTGAATCAAAAGGCCTGGACGATCCGGAAAAGAACCTTGGGCGAAAGACATCCTGAAACGGCCATTTCTCTGAATAATATTGCCCGCCTTTACCGCATCCAGAATAAATATCAAGAAGCCGAGCAATTTTACGGCCAAGTCCTTGAGATTTGGACCGAACATTACGGCCCCGGGCATCTGCTGGTCGCTAAAGCGATGAACAATCTCGCGGTTGTTTATCAAGACCAAAAGCGATATGAAGAAGCCATGGATTATTTCGGAAAATCCCTTGCGATTCAGAAAAAGATTTACGGAGAAAATCACCCTGCCGTGGCAGTCCTTTTGAATAATTTAGCGAATCTTTATAAAGATCAGGGGCAGTTTGAAAGCGCCGAAAAATTTTACCGGCAAGCGGACAGCCTCTGGACCCATGCGCTCGGTGAAAACCATCCTTATGTCGCACAAGTCCGCAACAATTTAGCTTTGCTTTATCAGGAACAAGGTCGGCTAGAGGAGGCGCAAGCTCTCTACGGCGAGGCTCTTGCTGCAGCGCAGCAATCGATGGGGGAAGATCACCCCTTTATGCAGCAATTACTGGCGAACCTAGCCTCTTTGAAGGCTCTGGCCGGCCCGGCCGTCAAGCCTTCACGGAGAGATGTGTACGGCGGTTCCTGACAGGAAAAGGGGGAGCGGCCTGATAGCGCCCCGTAGCCGTTTCATAGAGAATGCCTACAGTTTAGGAATCAATTGACAGGCACACAAAGAGGGATTAGATTAGCATCCCCAGCCAGAATACCCTGCGGAATAACGCACGGCCGGATGACTCCGGAGAACGGAGCAAATATGGTAACGGCGACTATGACATCAAAAAAAGAAAATAAGCCCTCAGTAGGGACGCCTCTTAAGGACGAAAAAAAGCCATCTACGTTTGCCAAACGCACCACTGTTTTCATTCTCGATGACCATCCGATTGTCCGCCAGGGGATCGGCGAATTGATCAACGGCGAGTCCGATATGATGGTATGCGGCGAAGCGGATAATTATGAAGATGCCATGGGGGCCGTGGATAAATTAAAGCCCGAAGTTATTCTGGTAGACATTTCCTTGAACGGTTCGAGCGGCGTGGAATTTTTGAAAGCGTTAAAAATCCATCATCCCGAAATCAAACCGCTCATTTTATCGATGCACGATGAAACGCTTTATGCCGAACGTGTCCTGCGTGAAGGTGCCCGCGGCTATATCATGAAACAAGAGGCCACGGAAAAGATTATGGATGCAATCCGGCACGTCCTCAAAGGCCAGATTTACCTCAGCGATTATATGATGGAGAGGATTCTGGAGAAAAAGTACGGCGGCATTTCTACGGATGCTTCTCCGGTGGAAGCCTTGAGCGATCGCGAATTAGAAGTTTTTCGCATGATCGGCGAAGGCACTTCGACATCCTTAATTGCAAAACAGCTGCATCGCAGCATTAAAACGATCGAAACATATCGCGCCCGGATCAAAGTGAAACTGAATTTGAAAAATAATATGGAATTGATCCGGATGGCCATGAACTGGGTTCAAAACGAAAAGCCTGCGGATAAGCCTGCGGTTAAGCCTGCGTAAGAAGTCCCCTGCCTGACAAAGCTGCCAATCTTTCCCTGACACTACTTTGCGTGTCCCCATGATTTATCCGTTTGTATAAAAGCGATAGTCTTCTCTCTTCTTTCCCAAAAAATCAGACGCATTTTACAACCGAACGGAGGGTGCTATGGATCTTGATACCACTGCAAATCGAAAAATTCTTCTTTTAATGGCGGATCCTGCGTCGTTTTTCAGCACAAGACGCTACCTGGAAGATCAAGGATTTGAAGTGTCGGAATCTCCGGACGAAGAGGGTTTCGATGCCTTTGTCGTCGACCTCTTTTTTATGCGGGGGGGGATGGGGCAATATATCGAGCAAAATGTTTCACCTGGACCGGTTTTACTCGTAGCGCATACCAATGAGAAAATCAACAGCGATTCTTTTCTGGAAGCGGATGAAATCATTGTGCTTCCTCCATTAAACCGTTATGACGTTCCTAGGGTCGCAGAGGCCTTTAATCAATGCAACTATTTCCGCTTCCTGCGGGAAACCAAGCGTGAATTTGGCGGCGGGCTTTGGGCTTTTCTGATGCAGCATTGGCAAAGTCTGAATTCTCCGCGGTATTCCAAGGTTTTACTTTAAAATTTCCTTAAACCATTCAGCTGCCCATTTTGTAAGAAAAAACCCGACAAATAGGGCAGTTTTTCCCCGGCAGTGCCGGCCTTTTTTTTAAGGTATATTTTTGCCATGCGCATGCCAAGCCAGATACTAATTCCGAATTTTCTTAAAGTTTTGCGGGATGACGGAAAACATTCGTCCCGGCTGCGGTTATTGACAGGGAATGCGATTGTCGCTCTTTTGTATTTTTCTGCCGGGGAAGCCAGCCTTCATTTAGCGCTGCCGCCTGCGTTGGTTGCGCCCATAGGGCCTTCAGCCGGTATCGCACTTGCGGCGGTGTGGTTTTTAGGGCTCCGGATAACCGTGGGAATATTCCTGGGCTCTTTATTATTGAACGCCGCCACGCTTTACCTCTCAGCCGAATCTTTTTCCTTCCAGGTTTTTTTTATGGCTAGCGGTATCGCCTTGGCACAGACGCTTCAAGCTCTTGTCGGCGGATTCTGGCTCCGGCGAACTGTCGTCCGCCATATTTGTTTTCAAAAGGTGGGTGAAGTTTTGAAATTCACCTACATCAGTTTAGTCAGTTGTCTCATTGCAGCCTCTCTGGGAACGGCCGCATTGTTTGCCTCGGGATTGATCGGAATCCATGAGGTTTTGCCAAACGGGATGATGTGGTGGGCTGGTGATATCATCGGATTGTTTTTGGTCACACCGCTTATTACAGTTTGGTTTACGTCTTGCACATGGCCGCTTGATCGCAAGAAAGTCCGGGAAGTTTTATTATTTTACGTTCTTTTTTTCAGTGTCACGGCCGGTCTTGTTTTGTCATTTGCCCCGGTTATAACATCCGGATATTTTTTAGCGTATCTCTACATCCCTTTTGCAATGTGGGCAGTCTTTAGACAAGGAGCACAAGGGCTCACATTTTTTTCGTGTCTAGCCGGTATGACTGCGATCGGGGCGATCCTTTTTATCCCAGGCTTTGCGAAGATAACTTCCCCTGAGAATTTTTTTCAATTTCAGCTTTTGATCAGCGGTATAGCCCTATTAGGGTTGATCTTGGCTGCCGCAATCCGCGAGAAAAAAGTTGCGCTGAGCACCTTGAATTTAGCGCTCCAAACGGCTTCGATGGGGATTTGGGAATGGGAAATTGCGACCGGTAAAGTGTCCTGGAGCCCAAGCCTTGAGAAAGCGTATGGTTTGACGCCGGGAACTTCCGGCGGCAATTTTGACGATTTGAAAAACAGAATTCATCCGGCAGACCGCGGCTATGTTATGCGTGCGATTCAGGAAACCCTTTCGAATGGCGCTGTGTATCATTTGGAATACCGCGTTGTTCAGGACAATGGCGATATCAAAAGGTTTGAGACGCACGGGCGTCTCTATTACGATGCGGCGGGAAAGCCGTTGGGGATGATGGGCGTGGCGCTCGACATCACAAAACCTAAACGTTCGAAAGAGATTGAAAACCAGCTCATTGAAGATTTGCAAAAAGCGCAACATAAAATCCGGCAGGCCAATCAGAGCCTGGAAAACACGGTGAAGGAAAGGACAGCCCTTGCTGAGAAACGGGCTGCCGAACTTCGCAAATTAGCTTCCGCTTTGACTTTGGCCGAGCAAAAGGAAAGGCGGCGGTTGGCCCAAATCCTGCACGATCATTTGCAACAGATGCTGGTTGCCGCCAAGATGGGCATTGTGCGTCTTAAGAAAGATTGCCGGGAAGCCCGTATGGCTCAAAATATCTTTCAAGTCCAGGATTTGCTGGATCAGGCCATCGCGGCATCACGGTCTTTGACCATCGAATTAAGCCCGCCCGTTTTGCATGATGCGGGACTGGCCCCCGCGTTGGAGTGGCTCGGCCGCTGGTTTAAAGAAAAACATGAATTAAACGTGGAGTTGCTTACGGAACCGGATCTTAAGATGCCCACCGAAGATTTAAAGATATTTCTTTTTCAGGCCGTGCGTGAACTTTTACTCAACGTGGTGAAACACGCGGATGTGGGGCGGGCGGTTATCCGGCTTTCGGCGGAGGGATCTGAATTGTGCGTGACTGTGGAGGATCAGGGAAGAGGGTTTGACCTTGAAAAAATTGCCGGGCAAGAATTCAAAGGATTTGGGCTCATGAATGTCCGTGAGCGTCTGGAGCTTTTAGGCGGCCGCATGGAATTGTTAAGCGTGCCGGGTCAGGGAGCCCAATTCCGCCTCTATGTGCCGGCCACCATGCCGATGCGCAAGGCTATCGAGTTTAAGGGGCACAAGCAGGAAAATAAAATTAAAAGAGATCTGAAAATGATCCGTATCCTGGTGGCGGATGATCATACAATATTGCGGCAAGGCCTTATCAATATGTTCGACGGCAAGCGCGGTTTTAAGGTTGTCGGAGAAGCCAATGATGGCGAAGAAGCGTTGCGGAAAGTGGAGGAGCTTCTGCCGGATGTTGTGATCATGGACATCAGCATGCCCCGGATGAATGGGATTGAGGCTACGGAGCGCATCAAGGCCCGTTTTCCCGAGATCCAGGTGATTGTGCTGTCCTTGCATGATACCGAAGACATGGCTAATACGATGCGGCGTGTTGGCGCGAGCGCCTATTTGAGTAAGTCCGGGCCGACGGATAAATTGATGGAGACCATTCGAAGCGTGCTGGAGCCTCACAGAGAAGGCCCAAAACTGCAAGGGGCCCTGTTTCAGTAGGCCCTGCTAAGCAGTACACGCACCCCAGCCTAATGCCTGCATTCCTTCCATCCTTTTCCTGAAATTCCATTGTGGATTTTCTCAAACGCGTCAACCTCAGAATTTGGCCGGTTGATTTCGAGTTTTTCCCTGATAGCAGGGCATTCAGAAACGCGTATGGTAGGCATAGAATAGAAGGAGTGACCTATGAAAATACTACATGCAAGGTGGAAAACTTTAGGGGTCTTGTTGATGATCGGTATGGTGAGTTGTGGAGATGCTGCCGCGGAAGCTGTCCAGGGGAAGGTCGTCGCCGTAGACAGCAAAGGGCAGTTTATCACGGTTGAACCCACCGCCGGCGATACCGCAGGAAGACAAAATATCCAATTGCGGTTTTCGCCGGAAGCGCAATTGCGCGGGGCCCGGTCTTTCGATGAAATTCAAGTCGGAGACGAAATTCAAGGGCAAGTCAGCCGGAATGGGGGCGTTTGGAGTGTGCAAAGTCTGCAGCGCCGGGATTTAAATCAAACCGGACAGACAAGTACGACGCCCGGACAAACCACGGCGACATTCGGTCAAAGAACGACCACGACCTCGGGCGCTTTTAAGCTGCAGGAAGATCTGCCGCGTACCGGAATGCCGGGCACAAGTCAGGGGCTCGAGTCGACCCCATCTTTTCCGCTTGGGGAAGCTCACACGAGTTCTCCCGGGGACAGCATTGGACGCCGGCAGCCCGGTTGAATCCGTAATTGAGGACATTCAAAATTAATTTTGGTCTAACAACGTTTTCGATAGGGTAGTACCCCATAGTACTCTCGCGGGGTTCTGCTTATGATGAACACGGTAAAACAAAAGGAGAAAAACATGAATTCACTCACCAAGATAGTTTTAACAGCTTTTATGGCGGCAGTCGTATCATCGCCATGCTATGCCGATACGGTGACAAAAACCACCACCACGGTTACCACCATACGGTCCGATGCGCCTATATATACGGGGCCGGTGCAAGAGGTGGAACTGATCGAGTTGACGCTTAGAGATTTCAAACGTTTGTCGGGCAGCAAACCGATCATTGCCAGGCAGTACTACAACGAATACCAGAGGGAACTGAAACAGCCAAAACCCAATGCAACTTTGGTTCCTTATAAGATGAAAATCATCGATCGGGATTTAGTTTTAGCTGATTTTCAGGGAGTCAATGTGTCGCCAGAGCTCGCCCACAGGCGGCATCACGAATATCTTCGCACGAACCCGGTTCAGATAGATGGTCAGAGCGTGCGGTATGTGTATGTTTATCACACGCCTGTCGTCCAGCTTGTTTGATAAAACCGGCTAAAAAATAAGGCAGGTGAGATTAAACGGGTGAACCCATTGGGTCTGTAGCACCATTGCCCAATGCGTTCATCCGAGGGTTGTCAATAGGGTCCTGCCTGCCGGATATCGAAAATGACTACAAATACGTTATCGTTAAGAAGTAAGATTTTTTGTCAAAAAAAGGAGGACATCATGCAGACTTTTTTAGGTAAGAATCAAAAAGGCGGTTTAAGAGGAGGATTGTTGATGTGGCTGATCGGCGTGCCGATCCCCGTTATCTTGCTGTTTTCTTTGTTGGGAGGAGGCTGTTAGTCAATGTAAGTCAAAACAGCTTCGGACATAGGAAGGCTACTCTTATTCTTCATTATGGAAACAAAGATGAGAAGAGGCTAAAAATGAAGTCACTAAAAGGCAGCCACGCAATCCAGGCGGTAGAAGTCGGCAACGATCACAAACCCGCGGTCTCCGGCAAATACTAACGGCTGATATCCCATAAGCGATGAACACAAAATCACCAAAAAAATTTTCAAGGCATATGGACTCTTATTGGTTCTCGGATGCGGAGCCTCTAGAATTTCCAGCCCTTCAGGAAAATAGATCCGCAGATATTCTAATCATTGGTGCCGGGATAACAGGCCTTTTAGCGGCCTATTGCTTATCGAAGGCAGGCAAGAAAGTATTAATCGTGGACGCGGCCGCTCAAATGGGCGGAGGCGAAACCGGTTGCACGACCGCGCATCTTACTTGGGTCATTGATTCCGGATATGCTGAAATAAGGAAATTTTTCGGTATAGAGAACGCGCGCCTGGTTCTTGAAAGCCATAAAATAGCCGTTGATTTCATAGAAAATATTATTCGCGAAGAAAAAATTGACTGTGATTTTAAAAGGGTGGATGCTTATGCTTTTCTCGGGCCAAAAGACAAAAAAGAGGTTTTTGAACAAGAGCTAAAGACGCTTCATGGCCTTGGGGCAACAGAAGCCCGGTTGGAACCGAAAGCCCCGTTTGATTTTTTTGATACCGGCATTTGTTTGCTTTATCCCCATCAAGCTCAATTTCATCCTTTGAAATTTCTAAGCGGTCTCGTGAAATCTATCAAAAAAAATGGCGGCGAGATATTTGGCTCCGCCCATATTTCTCACATTGAAACGGGGAAAGTTAAAACCGAAAAAGGAAATGAAATAATAGCCCGCCAGATTATTGTTGCCACGCATTCACCGATCAAAAACATTTTATTTTTTCTGAAGGAAGCGGCTTACCGCACTTATGCCATCGCCTGTAAAATCAAAAAGAACGAAGTTCCCGCAGGGCTTTATTGGGACACCGCCGATCCTTATCATTATATGAGAACACAGCCTGTCGATGACAAAAGTGATCTGCTTATCGTCGGTGGCGGGGACCATAAGACGGGGCAGAACGATGATTATGAAGCTACGCTTGACAATCTTGAAAGCTGGGCGAAAGAGAACTTTCCAATGTTTAAAAAAACCGATTATGCTTGGTCGGGGCAGGTGATTATGCCGGAGGATGGACTGGCTTTCATAGGGCCCAGTCCCTACCACAAAGGCATCTATATTGCGACAGGTTATGCCGGCAATGGGATGACTTATGCGGCCATTGCCGCGCTGATTTTTCGGGACATTTTATTTGGCAAAAAAAACGAATGGGCAGAGCTTTACAACCCCACACGTAAGAATCTCGATGGAACCGGAAATTTCCTTAAGGAAAATTTAAATATGGTAAAAGAAATGATTTCGGGACATTTGGAGCGCGGCGATATAGAAAATTCGGAGCAACTGTCAAATGGCGAAGGAGCGATCATAACGAAAGGGCTGGCTCACCTAGCCGTCTATCGCGATGACAAGGGGCAACTGCACTCTTCTTCGGCAAACTGTACGCATTTGGGGTGTGTCGTTCAATGGAATGCCGCTCAAAAAACTTTTGATTGTCCTTGCCACGGCTCTCGATTTAGCGGCAAGGGCGAGGTCCTCTGCGGACCGGCAATAAGAAATTTAAAAAATACCGTTGCGAAAGCAGCCGTGCCCTCTAAAAAATAACGCCGCTTTATTCTTAAGCGGGCGAACAAAACGATCCAATAACAGGAGAGAATCAATGGCTACCATGAAAAAAATCCCAAAGAAGCTTACCGAGCGCGAGGTCACAGCCGGCCTTAAATCCTTGCATGGCTGGCACTATCTCCCAAAGCAAAAGGCGATTAGTGTTAGGTGTGAAATGAAGGATTTTATGGCCGTTATCAGGGCGATTCAAAAAATTGCGAAGTTTGCGCAAAAAGCCAAGCATCATCCTGATCTTTATCTGACGCGCTACCGACATCTTCAAATCCTGCTCAGCACGCACGAGGCCAGAGGCGTGACAGAAAAGGACTTTAGTTTGGCAAAGCGAATAAATATAAAAGGGGCAAACTAAACAAATAATTAGGGTCCCTCGTTAGAATCAGGAAAACAAATCGCCAACCAGCCGGAAAGGCAGCACCACAATATCTCCGACCCAATAAAAAATGCTCGCAATCGGCCCGGCGCCCGTATGAAAGTATGGCGAGCGACTGGTTGTGATGACGGTCGTATCCGCAAAAGAAGCGACGGAAGAAATCAAAAGGATGCCTGCCGCCATAATCAGCATAAAGCCTGTGTTTTTTATATTTTTCATGTTGTGTCTCCTTTGTCAAAAAGCGTACTGATAAACGACATTTTTTAAATGCAGCGTGGTATTTTTACAATCCAATGGCTTGAGCATAGGTCACAAACAGTAGGTGGACAATAGGGTGTCTACCCCACAAGATTTTTTGAGTAGACTTCGATTTAGAAAAATCCGCAGGTGAGTTAAATTAATTTTTTAATCAAAGAATGACCGTTTTTTCTAAAAGAGCATTATCCAAGAACGATGCGGATGAGATGTTTGGCGCCATCATTGGCCAGAGGTATCCCTTCTGCGCTGCGGATCGATTTGCCGTCCATTTCAATGATTTGAACGCCCCGCGAGACCTGCTGTGGATTTTCTACTTTGATTTCGTAATGCGCCGAGTGATAGTGAAAAGATAATTCAAAGCCAGGCCAGGAAGAGGGGATGCAGGGATCCATAAAAAGCCTGCTCTTTTGCAGACGAAATCCCAGAATCCACTCCATTCCCGCGCGATACATCCAGCCTGCCGAACCTGTGTACCAGGACCAGCCACCGCGTCCGGTATGCCCCGCCCCTGAGTAGACATCTCCGGCCATGACATAAGGTTCCACTTTGTAGCGTTGAATGTCCGCGCGTGTGCTTCCGTGATGAATAGGATTTAAAAGAGAGAAAAGTTCTCCTGCGGTGTTGCCGTCTCCAAGTGCCGCAAAGGCCAGGATAGACCAAACCCCGGCATGCGTATATTGCCCGCCGTTTTCACGTACGCCGGGTAGATATCCCTGAATATAGCCAGGATTTGGTTTCATTTTATCGAAGGGCGGCGTCAGGAGCAGAACGAGGCCCTCAGTCTTGCGCACAAGGTTTTCCCGCAAAGCTGCCATCGATCTGGAAGCGCGTGCGGGATCTGCGGCACCTGAAAGAACACCCCACGACTGGGCAATGGAATCAATGCGACACTCCGTGTTTGCCGCAGATCCGAGCGGTGTGCCGTCATCAAAATAAGCGCGGCGGTACCAGTCGCCATCCCAGCCATGATGCTCGACCGCCGCTTTTAAATCGCCGACATGCAGGCGCCATTTTTCAGCGCGTTTGGAGTCGCCCCGGGTTTCAGCCACTTTGGCAAATTCCCAAAGGGTCGTATGAAGAAACCATGCCAGCCAAATGCTTTCACCTTTTCCTTCGTGGCCCACACGGTTCATGCCATCGTTCCAGTCGCCCGTGCCCATGAGGGGAAGGCCATGACTTCCTACGGGCAGGCTGAGATCCAGCGCCCGCGCACAATGTTCATAGAGCGTTGCGCTTTCTGCGGATATTTTGGGTTCGAAATAAGCGTCTTCTTTTCCGGCGGGAATCGGCTGCCCCTCAAGAAATGGAATCGATTCTTCCAAGATGCCGAGATCTCCGGTGACTGTCAAGTAGTGGGTGACAACATAAGGAAGCCAAACAAGGTCATCTGAGATTCGAGTGCGCACACCGCGGCCCGAGGGCGGATGCCACCAATGCTGCACGTCGCCTTCTGGAAATTGACGCCGAGCGGCACGCAGAATATGGGCCCGTGCAATATCACGTCTCGCGACTGTCAGGGCCATCACGTCTTGAAGTTGATCCCGAAAACCATAAGCGCCTCCCGCTTGATAAAAACCGCAACGCGCCCAGAGGCGGCAGCCAAGTGTTTGGTAAAGCAGCCAGCGATTGAGCAGAAGATCCGTCGCCGAGTCCGGCGTGCGTACTTGTACGACGTCAAAAACATCGCCCCATTGTTTCTTGACCTCCGAAAGTTTTGCATTCAAATCGGTCTTGCGGTAACGGCCGATGAGTTCTACCGCCGCTTCACGAGTGCCGCCCTGCCCCAGAAGAAAAACCAGCTGAATGCTTTCCCCGGGACGCAGTTCAATCGTTTTTTGGAGTGCCGCACAAGGATCAAGGCCTGCTCCGCATTTTCCGGACAAGTTTGCGTTTTTGAAAAGAGCTGCCGGAAGATCGTACGTGCCATTGCGTCCCAAAAATTCCGTACGGTCGGCGGTCCACGCAGTTTGTTGTCCTGATAAATCGGCAAAGGCAACGCGCTCAGCGAACTCGCTGTTCCAGGGATTTCGTGCGAGCACGGCGCCTGTCGTTTTATCCTTTTCAGTGATAATAAACGGGGCGGATCCACCGCGGGAGGTTCCTAGGACCCATTCGACGTAAGCTGTGATTGAAAGCGACCGGTTGCGTCCGGACCGATTCGCAATCGTAAGACGTGAAATTTTAACGGGATCTTCCACGGGAACAAACTGTAAAAGTTCTAATGCAATGCCGTGTGAGTTGTGTTCGAATTGACTGTAACCCTGGCCGTGGCGTGAAATATAAGGCCATGCTTCTTGCCGGATCGGCAGGGCAGTCGGAGTCCAGATTTCGCCTGTTTCTTGATCCCGAACATAAAAAATTTCTCCGGAAGGATCCGAAACCGGATCATTGGACCACGGGGTAATCTGGTTTTCGCGGCTGTTCTGCGCCCACGTGTATCCGGATCCCGATTCCGAAACTTGAAAACCGAATTGAGGATTGGCGATGACATTGATCCAGGGCGCGGGCGTCCACTGTCCGGTTCCGAGATGCGTGACATACTCGCTGCCGTCGGCTGAAAATCCGCCCAGTCCGTTAAAGAATTGAAGCTGTGATATTTCAGGAAGCGCTTTGGAGATTTGCGCGGGCTTTGATTTCTGGCGAAAAGGAGTCGAAAAGTCCGCGAGCGCTTCCAATCGCTCGACCTGCTGCGCCAGTGATCCGTAGCGGCTTTGCAGTGTGATGCGCGCGGCGATTCGAAGCAAAACAAGTTCTTCGACGGGTAGTGCGTCCGCATGGAGGATGAAAATATTGCCTTGAGATCCAATATGTTCGTTTTTGTGAATCGCCTGATTGATTCGGACGATATTTTCCAGGGCCCCCTGTAAATCCTGAGAATAAGAAGGCCCGCGTTCATTAAGAATCACAAGATCAACGGCAAGATTTTTCATTCTCCAATATTCATGGGAACGCAAAATGTCCCGGACAATGCTCGAATCAGCGGTTTCATTAAATCTGACGAGAACGATGGGAAGATCGCCGGAGATCCCGTGCGCCCATAATGCCGAAGGCCCGCGGTTGTTGCGTTTGAGAATATCGGGTGAAGGACGGAGTCCGTTGTGGGCGTAAAGGATCCGGCTGGCCAGGTCCTGGAAAAGATGAGCCTCGCTCGGCTCCATTCCCAGATGATGCTGTTGAATGTGCGCGTGCGTCCAGGCCAGAGTTACGGTGCGTTCAAACATGGCCGGGTCGTGATACTTGTCTGCCAGTCCCATCGTTTCTTCCCGCGAAGGGGAAATCAGGGTCGTGAAAGTGATTCGAATTGTTTCACCCGGTCGAACCCGGACGCGGCAGCGCAGGCTTACAATGGGATCCAGCACAGCCCCTGCATTATTCGATAAAGGTTTGCCGTCGATCACAGAAACGGGAGTATGAATACTGCGTCCCCGCCCCAGGAAACGGGCGCGATTGGATTCATACTGGACCGGTCCCAGAGTTTCGCCTTCTACCACAAGGACATGCCCGGCCCACGGGGATAGATCATTGGCCGAACGTGGACGGCGCGTACAAAGCAAACCGTTGACTTCGGGCACGAATTCAGTATGCACAAATAAATTAGAGAAAGCCGGGTGAGCCAGATCCGCAGCGTGGGGAGCGAGGACCATTTCAGCGTAAGATGTGATATCAATCAGGCGGGCAAGGCTTCCCATATTTTTCAAAGTCACGCGGCGAATCTCTGCGTCATCCTCGGGAGAAACGACCACTTCGAGCGTGGTCTCAAGTGAGCCGTCTTTGCGGATAATTTCGGCGCGCTCTTCGGAGAAATTCACTTCATAACGTTCCGGCTTCATGGTTGTGGGCTGATATCCGGCTGACCAGACTTCCGCGGTTTCAACATCACGCAAGAAAATATAAGTTCCTGTAGCATCGCGGGTGGTATCTTCCCGCCAGCGCGTGACCGCGATATTCCGCCAGCGGGAATATCCGGAACCGGCCGCGGTCATCATGACACTGTAGTTGCCGTTTGAAAGCAAAAGGGTACGGGGAACCGCCTCGTGGGGGGAATGAAAACGGCGCAAGATTAAGGGAACCGGTTGACGCACCTCACGGGGCACCTCATTGGTCCGAACGCGTACGATCGTGACAGCGCGCGGTGTACGCTCTTGAAGAAGAAGATCACTGGCCTGGACCATGGGCTCCGCATGGAAGCGGGTGCGGAAAATACCCTCATAAAGAACATTGGCCAAAGAGATCAGCGTCATTCCTTGATGATGGGACATATAAGCTTGAACAATGGCCACTTTTTGATTTTCCGGAAGGCGTTCCGGTGTGAAATCGAGCGCCTCGAAAAAACCGTATCTTCCTTCCGCACCGATTCGTGCTAAATTTCTGAAATTTTTGACGGCTTCACCCGGATCAAGCATGGCTGCGAGCGCCGTGGCATAAGGCGCAATGACTAAATCTTCCGAAAGACCTCGTTTGAGTCCCAGGCCGGGAACTCCAAAGTTGGAATACTGATAAGTGTGGTGAAGATTGCGAACGTTGTAAGCGGATTCCGAAATCCCCCAGGGAACGCCGCGCTCCGCGCCGTAAGCAATTTGCCGCTGAACAATTCGCCGGCAGGTTTGATCCAGAAGACTGCCGGCGGGGGATTTCATCACAAGTAAAGGCATCAGGTACTCAAACATGGAGCCCGACCAGGAAACGAGAACAAGCGCGTGGTTCACGGAAATTAAAGAACGCGCGAGGCGAAACCAATGCAAGGTAGGAACATCGTTTTTGGCAATGGCAACAAAACTGCCGAGCCGTGCCTCAGACGTCAAAAGATCGTAATAACTCGTGTCCTGCTTTTGTTCCGTTACCTGATAGCCGATGGAAAATATTTTTTTGACGGGGTCGAATAGAAAATCGAATTCCATGTCCCGCACGAGTTGTTCGCATAAAGCCGCAAGAGTTGAAAGACGGCCCAGCAGCGCGAAAGACTTTTCAAAGGCATTCTCCGACTGCTTTTTTTGTTTTATGAATCCCGGATTGATAAAAGAACCCTCCGAGTCCACGGCATTGCTCAAAGCAAGACTGTGCAAAGCGGCGGCGGCCAAATGAGGAATGTCGGAAAGCGTGAGGGATAACGTATCAACCGAGTGAGGCATGAGTTCCTCGAAATCTTTTGCGTGGCTTCGGATCTGGTGTAATAGAAGTTCCGACCATTTTAATAGTTCGTTTTTTGAACTGTCGGCTTGTTCGCTGTCCCAAGCCCTTGCGATATCCACCAATATGACGGATTTTTTTTTGAGCTCTGAAAGATACTCACGCCATTCGGCAAGCGACCCCGGGATTGTTAGAAGACTCATTCTTAACGCTGTGAGGGCTTCTTCCAGTTGGATGCCGGTTACGGTTTCAGGACGATGGACATCACTGATTTTCTTAGCGGCTTCTAGAATAAAAGGGAGCACATCTTCGAATCCGCTCGAAATGTCGGTTCTTATGAGCGGCGCGCTGCCAAGCTGACGGCAGGTGTTGGCGATGGCCCATAAATGACCCGCCAGGTTTCCGCTGTCTACTGTGGACACATAAAGAGGATTTAAGGGATTGAGTGCGGTGGTGTCGTACCAATTAAAGAGGTGGCCGCGGTATTTTTTTAGATTTTTGACAGTTTCTAAGGATTTTTCAAGTTTTTCGATCGTTTCTGAAATGCCAATCCACCCAAAATCCCGGGCGGCTACAACGGAAAGTAAATAAAGGCCGACATTCGTGGGGGAAGTGCGGTTGGCTACAACCGGCTCAGGAATCTCCTGAAAGTTATCAGGAGGAAGGAAATGATGACACTCATTGACGAAAGTTTCAAAAAATCGCCATGTTTTGCGCGCGATCATACGAAAATACTGATGATCTGCCGGAGTAAGGGGGCTGCCAGCGTCCGATTTATGAATGGGAAGGCTGATTCGCTGGGCGATCCAGGGAGAAAGAGCCCACAGCATGGCGAAGGGGACCATCATCCAGAATCGTTCGGTGGTTTTGAAAGCAAAGAGAACGGCGAGGGCCAGCACGGCAATTAAAGGCGCAGCGGCCATCCGCTTATAAAAACCCGTGAGATTGTAATCGGCACGGATTGTCGCCTGAGCTGCGCTGATCCACTCAAGCATTTTTCGATGGCTTATGAAAAGGCGGTAAAGAGTCCGAAGGATGGCATCGGTCATGAGTGATGTTTGATGTGCGAGAAAAACAATCGCGAGAAAGATGTGAGAGATGGCTGAATAAAAATCTGTGCTTACGGCTTGCAGATGGTGACGCATGGGGGTTTGTTTGCGGCGCGGCAGCAGTTCTCCAAAAAAAGGCTGCATGGGAACGAGCCCGATGACGGCGAGAATAAAAATCATCCAAACGCCGGCCGGCGCGGAGGCGAAGCTCCAGGAAAAAAGTAAGGTTAACAGTAAAGCCGGTGCTGACAAAGAACGGCGCAGATTATCCGCCATTTTCCATCGGCCGATAAAAGGAAGCGGCTTTGATTGGCCGGTGTTGTCAGCGCGAGTTGGGCGGCCCGCAATCCAGGGAAGCAGCTGCCAGTCTCCCCGCACCCACCGGTGAGTCCGGGACACCGCTACTTCGTAGTGCGAGGGAAATTCTTCGAAAAATTCAATATCGGTTGCTAAGGCCGCGCGCGCATGCAGACCTTCGAAAAGGTCATGGCTGAGGACTCGATTTTCGGGGACCCGGCCCCCCATCGAAGCTTCAAAGGCGTCAAGATCATAAATACCCTTGCCTATATAAGAGCCTTCTCTAAAAAGATCCTGGTAAACGTCAGAAATTGCGAACGCGTAGGGATCGATGCCTGCGGGTCCGGAAAAAATCGATTGATAGAGGGACCCATCCCCGGTGGTTGGCAAGGTGGGCGTGATACGCGGCTGCATGATCCCATACCCCTCGACCACACGGCCGGACTCCGGATCAAAGCGGGGGCGGTTCAACGGATGGGCCATGGCACCGGCTAAACGATAGGCGGCACCGTAAGGCATGTGCGTATCTGCATCAAGCGTGATGACATAACAAATTTTCTCGGGGATTATGGCGGGATCGGTTGAAGTTTGGAGGAAATTGGTGTGAATGTCTCCGCGAAGTAAATTATTCAACTCGTGCAATTTACCTCGCTTGCGTTCCCAACCCATCCATACGCCTTCCTGTGCGTTCCAAAGGCGCCTTCGATGAAAAAGAAAAAAACGGACACTTTTTTCCGGGCCCGGGCCATAACGATCATTTAATTTGCTGATCCCATCGCGTGCGGCTGCAAGAAGAGCCTCATCATCCGGGGTATGTTCCTGGGGCGCATCGGTCCAATCTGTCAGAAGTGCAAATTGCAAATAACCTTCCGGATTGCTCAAATAATGGATTTCCAGTCGTTCCAGATTTTCCTGGATCGTATACCGGCTGCTAAGCATGGTGGGCATGACGACCAGGGTTCGGAAAGCGGGAGGAATTCCCTTGGAAAAATCGAGCTTCGGCAA
>Ga0209726_10002567_pt1 | contig 26631 bp, 29 predicted proteins | sample Subgrocontami54m_FD_187453 | JGI IMG/M metagenome (GOLD analysis project Ga0209726, IMG submission 187453) | Subsurface groundwater microbial communities from S. Glens Falls, New York, USA - GMW46 contaminated, 5.4 m (SPAdes) (version 3) | ecosystem: Environmental > Aquatic > Deep subsurface >... | reverse complement strand
CCACGACTTCTCCTATTGTCAATCAGCTAGAATAGCTAATATCACGCGGACTCGACGATAACAAGACCCGTCAAAACCCGCATAAAAATCAACACCAGAAGTTTTTACGGTTCTGATGTCATCATAAATTATTTCTTAGTAAATTTTTATTTTATGAATTTATTGTTTTTTATCTATAATCTCATCTTCTTTAACAAATCTTAATATTTTACTTTTAAAATTAACGAGCGCTACATATGGAGAAAATAATTCGAGCCCAACTATCGCTTCAGTAGAATCTCTATTTTCTATCATTGAAGCCTCGACTTCCTTTACTTCACCATCTATTATTACTTTTATTGAAAAATATAGTACGGGTTTCTTAAAACCATCAGCTAATTCTACTTCGCCAACGTTAGATAAAGTTGCGCCAATCTCTATTAAATCAAGTATCGGCAATGAAATACTACCCGAGTGTCCAGTATCAAATAAAGCAGCTATTTGTTTTTTAAAATTTTGACGAGTTCCGCTAATTTCTAGAGTAACTTTAGGATTCCCATCACTGGCATCAAAATAACCGAGCATAATTATAGCTATTATTTAATAAATGCCGTGAAGCTTTTTCTATATGACCAATCCTTCTAACAAACATAATAATATTAGGAAATGATTTTTTGGCTGTTACTACTGCTTCATCTCTAGTTTCACCAATAAAATATTTACCAGAATCAACTTCTATAACTATATATTTACCGCTATTATCTCTTTCAAATCCTTCTTTCAGGGTTTCATAAATCTCATTTCCTTTTCTAATTATCTCTGATACGTTTGCTGGATTCGGAGTACTTGAATTTTTTTCTGGTTCTTTAATCATTTGTGGTTTTAGTATTTAATTATTTTTGTATAAATTTACTTATATCAATTTCTAATTTGGGTTTTATTTTTATGGAAGTATCTAATTGGATATAAAACTCTCTATGTTGATTCCTACGATTCCCCTCTCTAATTTCCTTAGGTTTAAATGTAGATGTTGCAATAATTTTATTGCCAAGAACCTGAGAAACTAAAATCCATCCGTCTTTGTTTCTTGGAAAACGTATCCAATCTAAGATACCTCCGTCATTTTCATTCATAACTGTTTAACCCTACCTTCTTTTATAAATTCGTAGAAAATTTTCTCTACTTGTGTACCTGAAATTCCAAGAGAGCTTGATACAGATGGGATATCTATCTTTGTTACGCCTTTAGATAAATTCTGTATAAAAAATTTACCGATTTCTTGTTTTGCCTTTACGTCTGATATTTTGCGTATTGTTAACTTTTTCATACATTTTTATGATATATTATTTATCATATATTGTCATCAGCGGTCAATAAATTAAAGTTTAGATTGATATTAATATAATATCTTATTTTTATATTTTTGTCAAGTTTAGCTATATAATCCACTATACTTAAAAAGCAAAAATAACCCCGTACGGGGTTATTTCCATCCAGCAAAATACCGCATGGATTTTAATTGACAATTTGCTCTAAACTATTTAGGCTATCATCAGATTAGTACCTCAATAACCGCTCCAACGGAGGACATAACATGGAAGAAAAAAGGGTGCAGATTCTTGCCCGGTTCCCCGAAACGGCTCGAGAGCTTGCCGGAGCCCCAAAGAATGCGTCTGTACGCATGATTAAATCGGCGCATGAGCGCGACCCCTACGATGTTTTGAAAGACGATCGACATCTATACGAAGTCGTTTGGTGTGAATAAAACATCAACATTTCCGCCACATGGTTCAATCCATGTGGCGTTTTTTTATTTCTTTAAAATAAAAAATTTGGGCGCGAACAACGCCGCTGTTTTGCTTACAAAAACAAAAACGCCCGTAAAGGCGTCTTTGTTTCATTCACGTAGCAAAACTGTTATTCGTATTTGCATCTGCTCGCTTTTGGCTCGCAGGCAAAAGTGCCAAATTCTCTCTCGTTATCCCCGGACAAAGGCCCGGATGGCTTGGCTAACCGGCCAAACATGGAAAGAGTAACCGTATCTTCTGGTGTCGACATTTAAGATTATCGACAAACACCTTATCTATTTACAAAAAGTAAAAAATCGACACCTCTAGATGAGTCCTTTGGTGACATCCGAAAAAATCCGGACGCAACCTTGGGTAAAATCTCCCTAGAAAGGAGGTGATCCAGCCACAGCTTCCGCTACGGCTGCCTTGTTACGACTTAGCCCTTGTCACCAACCTCACCGTGATCCCACATAAGTGGACCTTCGGGTGCTGCTGGCTTCACTGGCTTGACGGGCGGTGAGTACAAGACTTGAGAACGTATTCACCGCGGTATAGCTGACCCGCGATTACTAGCGATTCCGTCTTCATGGAGGCGAATTGCAGCCTCCAATCCGAACCGAGGCAATTTTTTTGGGATTAGCTCCGCGTTGCCGCTTCGCGTCCCTTTGTGGTTGCCACTGTAGCACGTGTGTAGCCCAGGGCATCAGAGGGCCATGCTGATTTGACGTCATCCCCACCTTCCTCCCCGTTGGCCGGGGCAGTATCGTGTGACACAAATAACACACGAAAGGGGTTGCGCTCGTTACCCGACTGAACGGAACACCTCACGGCACGAGCTGACGACAACCATGCAGCACCTGTCCTGCCGTCCCTTGTGAGGAACTCCTTCCTTTCGGAAGGCAATCGTCAGAATTTCAAGCCCTGGTAAGGTTCTTCGCTTATCGTCGAATTGAACCACATGCTCCACCGCTTGTGCAAGTCCCCGTCTATTCCTTTGAGTTTTAGCCTTGCGGCCGTACTTCCCAGGCGGGATGCTTAACGCGTTAGCTTCGCCGCAGAGAGGGTCGATACTCCCCACAGCTAGCATCCAATGTTTAGGGCGTGGACTACTGGGGTATCTAATCCCATTCGCGCCCCACGCTTTCGTCTCTGAGTGTCAGGAACATACCAGCCACATGCCTTCGCCCTTGGTATTCCCTATGGTATCAACGGATTTCACCCCTACACCATAAGTTCTAGTGGCCTCTCATGTCCTCTAGCAAGGTAGTTTTCACAGCACTCCCCCGGTTAAGCCGGGGTCTTTAACCGCAAACTTTCCTTACCACCTGCAGACGCTTTACGCCCAATAAATCCGGATAACGCTTGAGGTCTCTGTATTACCGCGGCTGCTGGCACAGAGTTAGCAACCTCTTATTCCACTGGTACAGTCACAAAAAGTTCTTCCCAATGAAAAGGAGTTTACACCCCGAAGGGCGTCTTCCTCCACGCGGCGTCGCTCGATCAGGCTTTCGCCCATTGTCGAATATTCTCGACTGCTGCCTCCCGTAGGAGTAGGGACCGTGTCTCAGTTCCCTCGTCGGGGGTCATGCTCTCACACCCCCTACTGGTCATAGCCTTGGTGAGCCATTACCTCACCAACTAGCTGATCAGACCGAGGCCCCTCCCCAAGTGACTTGCGTCTTTACTCTTGCGAGACTATCGGGTATTAGCACCGCTTTCGCGGTGTTATCCCCGTCTCGGGGGTAGGTACCAAGGTAATACTGACTCGTCTGCCGCTCGCCCTTGCGGGCTCGCTCGACTTGCATGCCTTATCCACGCCGCCAGCGTTCATCCTGAGCCAGGATCAAACTCTCAAAAAGAAAGTTTAGAAAAAGCTCTAAAACCTTATTTCTTCCCTCCGCGTCCTGACGATGCGGAGAAAACTACCCGGGCATATGCCACGGGGATAGCGAGAAAGAATTACTACGTTGCTATGTGTACGGTGGGTACACATAGTAGATACGCTGTACGAATTTATTACTATGTAGTTCTGCTACGTAAATTATCAAAGTTCTTGCACGCACGCGCGTATATGCGCGTTCCAACAAGTCGGTTTTGCAAAACAAAACCGGGAAGACGTCCTTCAATTGCGCGAGTGCTCGCGTAGTGAAAGCCATCTTCCCGGTCTTATTTCTTCCGGAAGAAATGGACGTCTTGTTGGATAATATTACATATGTTTTAAGGCATCATCCCAAAGCTTCCTTGTTCCGATGCGTATGAAGTATATACCGCGGGTCAAAAGAGTGTCAAGGGCGACCGTAAAAAAGCCGCCTTATAAAAAGGCGGCATATAACGCTTATTTCGGAGATTCGCGGACCGCGGCAAAGCGCGTTCCCTGCTTGAAAACAGTATCGCAGCGAAAGGGCTCCAGACACCGGGCGGTCCATGCCGAGCAGATGCCCGGGAGCACGATATGGCTCGTACGCGCATCTTTCCAGGTGGTACCCAATGCGCAAATCGTATACTGCTCTTGCTGCGTCGGATAAACAGCAGCAAACGAGAGGAGCTCCCAAAGGGTCGCTGCGTGCATACCGCGGCTGCGGATATGCCGTTCGACATCCTCCACGGTCACGGCGCAATTGAACGATACGAGTTCAATCTCGATATCGTATCCGTCCGGAGGGACCGCAACACGGTCCGGCAACTCGCCCCAGATCAGACGTGCCGCCGAAAACAACTCATGCAGGTCAATCCCACCCCTCACCGACACCGGAAACACATCATGATGAGCGCTCATGAGCATTACGCGCAACGCCCGTTTTAATTCCTGCGGATTTTCAATAAAGAACTGAGCGTCATGCGGCTCCATATCGGTCGGCAAATGCCGGACTATCGTTGCGGCAAGTTCCGCAAACTGTCCGGACGTGAGCCCAAGAGCTTTACCGTGATTTTCAGACACGGCATACTCCTTCCTGCTTCGCAACGAACGGCGTTACCTTTGCTATGCACATTTGGCATACTCCCGGCATACCGATCTTATTGCGGCACCTTTGTCATAAACCATGCGAGCGACGCAGTCAATCATGAAAAAACTCCGGCTTTTAAGCCAGAGTATATTTTCCATGTGTGCGCATAAGTACAAGCGCCTCATAGCACCAGTACCAGTGATCGCCGTGGCCGTCGCCGGGCGAAAGCAGGTGCGCAAGCTCGTGAGCGAGCAAATCGTCGATGGCACCATTGGAACGTTTCATCATGTGCGTGCCGACAATAATATTTGAAGGTCCCCACGCAGTGCCGTCGAACATGCCGAAGAGATCGGACACGCTTACAAAAATTGGAACGATATCCTCATCGAGAAGTTCAAGCTCTCGTGCATGGACGACAAACGCATTGAGCGTTGCGCCGACGTATGCGGCGCGGTCATTCCACCGCGTGTTTTTTGATTCCCACACGGCGACAGTGACACCGGACGGGACCTCATATTTATATATTGCCCGGATCTGGCGTCGCTGCTCAACACGAGCAGCTCTGCGCCGACGGTTAATCGTGGCGATGAAGAAAACGTATACAACCAGGGACCATGCAATAAGCAAAAGCGTCTGCAGTATCGCCTGTTCCACGCTCACCTCACGAAATTATAAAAAGGGCCGTATACCCAAAAGCATACGGGAAACCAAACCGTTAAACAAGATATTAAAAACCCGCCTTATTCGGCGGGTTCTTGCAACGGATAGCGTGAAAAAAGAGCTTTGAAAAGAACGTCGTTCGTATCTTCCCATTCTATGCCGTGGTCGATGCTGTTTGGCGTAATGAGATGCGCAAATTCATGGATAATAAGCAGGTCAAGCAACACATCCGGCTCGCTAACCGCTTCGGCCGCGAATACGATACACGACTCGCCGTATGCGAGCGCCCGAAACCTCTTGTAGAGAGGAGCGACCCCCGCGCGGATGGGAAGCTGTGAATTTGAGAAACGCCCCAGATCTTTCGAAATGGCTGTCAGCTCGTTGATGCGACGGATAATGCGCGCCTGGCACCCGTGCCAGACGTCACTATCGGGGTCGAGCAAGATGACGGTTTCGTTCCCGGATGCGGAAAGCTTCACCAGTTTCCAGTAACATTTCCGCCCCGAACGGCCGGCTCGCTTCTTTTGCACGAACTTGAAGCCCTCCTGAACCGCCACGGTCGCTATGAGGACCGCTATCGCCACAAAAGCAGCGAAGAACGCGGCTTCGATCATTCGCTCGAACACGCCTCACCGCCTTATATTTTCGAAGTTTTTATTATGCGTATAATACGCGCATCTGTTTTGTTTTTCAATTCCATTTCGTCCGGACGTACCATAAAAAATAAAACCCGCGTTATGCTGCGGGTTTATTATTACTATCATTACACACGCTACGAACCCAGAACTCCTGCCCAATAAAGATGCGTAATGAGCAATTCCCTATCCGAGTTCAACTCAAGCATCTTGCTCCGGATTTCTGCGCTCGTGAGAGCGCGTGGTACTCCAAACTTACCATTTACACGATGTAGTGCATCGTATACATCCGCGAGAGCCACGATACGGGCATATTCCAGAATAAGAACTTTGGTTGTTTCAGAGTATCCGTGACACCACCGGGGCATACGCTTGGGGTAACTGTCCTGTTGGAAACTGTGATGGCGGACGATAACGTCGGCGACAAAATCGAAACGCCCGCGCAAAATGCGCCACCCGTTGCGCGCGTGCCTACGCACAGTACACGCATCAACGCTCGTCCAACCGTCTGTTTTACCCAACGTGCCGGATGAGATTTCGCATTTACCGATATCGTGAAGTGCGCCGCTAAGCAATGCTGGTTTTTCCGGCATATGCACGAAACGTGCAATATCGGCCGCAAGCAGACCTACGCGCAAACAATGCGTATAGTGAAAACGCGCCACGTCATCTCTTTCTTTCAAAGAAGAAAGCAGCCCCAGCGCAGCATCACGTTCCTCAGGCGCCACACCCGCGGCTATGCCTCTACCGAGAAACGCCATTTCAAGACGCATAAGCTCCCAACGCGCCAAACCATCCATGAATATCCTCTTTTTGCTGCTAGTGATTTTGTTATACAAAATTGTATCTATATTTGCAAAAAATTCACGAAATTAAAAATCCGCGCGATTGACGCGGATATATAGTTAAATGATAACACCATAAAGCGCGAGCAGAAGCTTTTTAGGGTTTTTTCTCGACGGGTTCCTCCGGAAAAACAACTGTCTCATGGCTCAAAACAGCATTGCATGAGGGACAGTTCACAACGGTTTCTACTTCTTTCCCGTCGTGAACTTCATACGAAATATACGTATCGAGATCATGAGCATCGGAAATAAACCGACACACCAATTCTTTCCGGCATGCCCTGCAGGCAACCTTACTGGTTGTCATCATGGCGCACTCTCCTTTTGTAAAGAACATCCGAACGATATCATTACGCCGCGCGTGCGGTCAAATTACTTCGATTGCTTTCCGCTTCGCCACTCCCGTATTTTCGCGTGATTCCCGCCCAACAAAACTTTCGGTACGCGCCAAGCTGCTTTTTTGTTCTTTGGATCTGGATAAAAAACCTCTGGGCGGGTGTATTGGGGATATTCGCCCATTTGGCCCGCGATTTTTTGCAGGCGGCTGCCAGACTGAGCGTCCCGAGGAGCCGCGCGACGAGAAGCTGGCATAAAAGAAAAACTTTCTTCCTTCAGCGATTCGGCATTGCCCAACACTCCCGGAACGAGGCGCGATACCGCATCTATAACCGTGAGTGCGGGCAATTCCCCGCCCGAAAGTACATAAGGTCCCACGGATAATTCTTCATCTGCGATGTGTGTTGCAACACGCTCATCCACGCCCTCATAACGCCCGCATATCATTATTATAGTATCGTAGTGTGCCAACCGCGCGGCATCGCGCTGGGTAAATTGCTTTCCTTTGGCGGAAAAAAGTATTATTCGTGTTTTTTTATTTTTTGCTTTGCGTTTTGCGCTTTTTACCGCTCTATATATCGGCTCAACTTTCATAAGCATACCCGCACCACCCCCATAGGGCTTGTCGTCAACAGAACGGTGCGCGTCGTGCGTGAACGTACGGATATCTATTGTTCCCGCTTTTATTTTTTTTGCGGCGATGGCACGCCCGATGATCGATTCGGACCAATACGGCGCGAACATCTGCGGAAAAATTGTGAGTACCTCAAAACGGATCATATATATAGTATACATTGCTTAAAAAACAAAAACCCCAAAAGGCGCGTAGCCAAAATGGGGTTTTTGCAAATTTCAATGAGGAGATTAGAGTTTCAGGTCGTCAACGATGCCTTCAACTTCCTCTGAGGTCGCCGCGCGCGGTCGCTCATGGTGCACCCGTCCGCCTTCCGGCTCATCAATCTTGAGATTGACGCGGGCGTTGTTGCGCATCCCTACGATGCGAAGCAACGTGCGGATGGACTTTGCGGTGCCACCGTTGCGTCCGATGATCTGGCCCATATCCTCCGGATTCACCTTGAGGGTGAGGAGAACGCCCATTTCATCGACTTTGCGGTCAACACGGACATCGTCCGGGTGGTCCACGACGGAGCGCACGAGAAAATCGAGGAACTCCTGGTCGCTGTGCTTTTCCATATCTAGATGTATTTCGTTTCTTGTAAATTTCGAACAACTGTCGACCTTGCATCCCATATTCACGGGTCTGCCTAACAGCCATTCGCCTGGATATAATTATACTGTGGAGCAATTATATGTCAATCCTGGGGGTATCCGCGGAAAAATCGGGAACCGTGATGCGTCAAAACAACGGCATTGTAACAAAAACTCCGGCGTCCTGAGGCCGGAGATTACCTATGATCCATATGATCGCATCTGGGCTATTTTTCCTGTGTTTCTTCCGCCGGAATTTCCGGTGTCGCTTCGGGAGCCGCCGGAACATCCGGTTCTTGCGGAACTTCCGGAGCCGGCGTTTCTTCCTGCGGCGCCGGAGTTTCGGTTGCAGACGCAACCGCCGGTGATGCTTCCTGAGCCTGAGCTACGAGAACTCTTTTATGTTTCGGTATTTTCTTCCCTTCAATGATGCCGTGAGAGATCAACATGTTGTGTACCGTGGGACTCGGCTTGGAACCTTTTGAGATCCAAAAAAGAATGCGCTCTTTATTGAGCTGCGCATTCCCGCGGCGAACATCGAAACTACCCACCATTTCCAAATACTTGCCCTTTGGCGAGCCTTTCTTTTCCGTCACGACTACGCGGAACCACGGATCGTTCCTGCGGCCGACTCGTTGTAATCGAATGATAAGCACGGGTTTTAGTGTACCTATAGAAAAAATAGGTGTCAACCCGGCCCACTTTTTTCGATTCTGAAGATTGATGCTGAACAGAAAAAACCGCTTCCATGGACTGGAAACGGTTTTATTTTTAATCCTGGTATTTGGCGCCCTTAGCCAGAATGGCCTGGAGCGCTTCACCATCAAGCGTTTCGACGGCGATAAGCTGTTCAGCTATCTCGTCGAGCAGATCACGCTGCTCCGTGAGGATACGATGCGCGCGCTCGTAAGCGCGGTCAAGAAGTATCTTCACTTCCTCGTCGATCTCGCGGGCGGTATCATCGCTGTAATCGCTGCCGGACATGAAGTCGCGGGCCAGCACGCGCATCTGCTCATTGGAGCCGAATGTGCGATGCCCAAGCCGCTCACTCATGCCGTATGACATGACCATGCTTTGGGCGATATCGGTTGCCTTCTCGATATCGTTGGATGCACCCGTGGTGATGTCCTGGAAAACGACCTGCTCGGAAACATTGCCGCCCAAAAGCGCGGCCATGCGATGCTCGAATTCTGTCTTCGAGCGCAGATGCTTGTCTTCTTCAGGCAAGCCCATGGTATAGCCAAGCGCCATACCGCGGGAAATAATGGAAATCTTGTAAACGGGATCGTTCTGCGAAAGCGCGTTCTGAACAACGGCATGACCCGCCTCATGATACGCAACAACGGTTCTTTCCTTGTCGGAGAGAACGCGCGACTTGCGTTCAGGGCCGGCCACGATGCGCTCGAAGGCCTCGCGGAGATCCTCGGTGGTAATACCGGGATGATCGCGTCGTGCGGCAAGGATAGCCGCTTCGTTCACCAGATTCTCAAGGTCTGCCCCAGAGAAACCGGGGGTGATGCGCGCGATCTCTTCCAACGTAACGGAAGGATCAAGCTTCTTCTTGCGGGTATGTACCGCAAGAATACCGATTCGTCCTTTGAGGTCCGGCCGATCAACAACGACACGGCGGTCGAAACGTCCCGGACGAAGCAACGCCGGATCCAGTATGTCCGCACGGTTTGTTGCCGCGATGACAATGACGTTCGTGTTCGTATCGAATCCGTCCATCTCAACCAGTATTTGGTTGAGAGTTTGTTCACGTTCATCGTGACTGCCGCCGAAACCGTGGCCTCTCGTACGACCGACGGCATCGATCTCATCCACGAACACGATACAGGGCGAATTGCGCTTTGCCTGGTCGAAAAGATCCCGCACGCGTGAAGCACCGACGCCCACGAACATCTCAACAAATTCGGAACCCGAAATGTTGAGGAACGGAACTCCGGCCTCACCCGCAACGGCTTTAGCAAGAAGCGTCTTGCCGGTACCGGGAGGTCCCACAAGCAGGACGCCACGCGGAATACGCGCACCGAGCCTGTTGAACTTGCCGGGATCCTTAAGGAACTCAACGACTTCCTGCAGATCCTGTTTCGCCTCATCCGCACCGGCAACGTCCGCGAACGTAACGCGGCCTTGCGTGGTGATATTCATGCGCGCTTTCGATTTGCCGAAACTCATTGCAGAATTATTCTGCTGCATCGTCTTCTTGTTCATCCACAAGAAAAATCCGATGAGAACGGCAATAGGAAGCCCGACATACAGCAAAAGCGACAACAGTCCGGAATTATCTTCCACAGGAACAACCGAAACCTCAATGGCATCGATTTTTTCCTGAGGGACGCCATAGTCCTTGAGGATTTCCTGGAGAGACGCGGATGTTTCCTTGCGGGACAACACCACGACATCATCCTTAAGCATCACCTCAAGCGCACCGTCATCCTGCACTTTGATCGCAACGACGTCGCCGGCTTTCGCCTTTTCCACAACGGCGGTCAACGGAACGGTTTCCTGTTGCTGGGCGGCATCGTTTGCCAGACTATTGAGAAGAACGATACCGGCAAGCAAAATAATAACCATCCATATTATTTTCCTGTTCGGACCGGGGCCCTTCACAGCGTTCACGGCATATATCTCCTTGATTTCCATTCGTGTGAATGTACAGAAAAGTTGTGGATAATATACCACAAACTTCAGAAAAGACAAGATTTTGCCGTAAGAAAAAACCCGACAGATATGCCGGGTTTTATTTATTATGACGATTCGTACTGGTCGCTCTGCGCGGCAAGCATTGAATCAAGTTTTTCCTGTGCCCGTCGTGACGCTTCGTGGTCCGGGAAATTCCGGATGAACGCTTCTAGGAGCTCTTCATCCGCCATGATTTCCTTTTCCTTCAGCTCTTTCACGAGACCAAGGAAGCCTTCTCGGTTCTGCGTAATGATCTCATACGCCTGCTTCTTGGCGTTATCGATGAGCGCCTCGATCTCGGCATCAACGCGCGCCTTGGTTTCCTGGCTGTCGGTGCTCACCAAACTGCGCGTATCCTGAGCGAATATGCGCGTGGGAAGATTTGCCGACATACCGAACCTGGTAACCATACGTCGCGCAAGATCCGTAAGCTTCTCAAGATCATTGCTCGGACCGGTTGTGATATCGCCCGCAAGCAGGATATCCTCGGCGACATAACCGCCGATGGTGCCGGCGAGCTCAATTTCAAGCTCACTTCTCTTCTGCAGCACGATATCCTTATCCGGGATATACCACGTAAGTCCCAGGGCCATACCCCGAGAAATAATGCTGATCTTGTTGGGGATCATATTGCCGAGACTCGCGAGATACCGAACGACGGCGTGACCGCATTCGTGATGCGCGATGATATTCTTTTCTTCTTCGGTAAGAAGAAGGGTTTTCTTCTCGGGACCCGCAATGATGCGGTCCATGGCATTATCGATATCTTGTTTGGATATCAGTTCGGAATCACGACGTGCGGCAAGAATTGCCGCTTCATTGAGAAGATTCTCGAGGTCGGCACCGGTAAAGCCGGGCGTGCGCTTCGCGATATTCGCAATGCTAACGCCCTTCTCAAGAGCCTTTCCCCGAAGATGCACACGCAGGATTGCTTCACGGCCTTTGCGGTCGGGGCGATCAACAATAACGTGTCGCGTAAAACGACCCGGGCGCAGAAGCGCCTCATCAAGCACATCGATGCGGTTTGTGGCCGCAAGCACGACGGTGCCCGATGTCTTATCGAAGCCGTCCATTTCATTGAGAATGGCATTGAGGGTCTGCTGATATTCGCGGTCGCCGCCAGCTTCAGCAGCTCCCCGCTTCTGTCCGATCGCATCGATCTCATCGATGAAGATAACGCACTGCTTTGCCTTTCGAGCATGCTCGAAAAGTTTACGCACGCGCTGCGCACCGACACCAACGTACAACTCAACGAAATCAGAACCGTTGGCAAAAAAGAACGGAACGCCGGCCTCGCCAGCGACCGCACGAGCAAGCAACGTCTTGCCGGTACCCGGAGGCCCAACAAGCAATGCGCCGCGCGGCATTCTGGCGCCGGCTTTCGCGAATCTCTCGGGATTCTTCAGGAACTCAACGACTTCCTGAAGTTCTTTCTTTGCTTCATCGACACCGGCAACATCGGCAAATGTAATGCGTTCGCGGTCACGGACAAATTCGCCGTCCTTCTCTCCGGAAGTACCTGGCGACTGTCCGTTCTTACTCTTATCGTCGTACTTCTTGCTGGTATCCGTACCGCTTGCGGCACGCTGAGCGCGTCGTATCCACCAAATAAAGATGCCGATGAAAATAATAAAGATAATAAGCATCCATGGTATTTCCATGGGCGCCTCGGCAACCTCATATCCGACATTTTCAATATCGGCTGCGGTCACTCCGTACGACTTGAGGATCTTCAGAGGATCATCCTGGAACGGAACAAAACGGACTTTCTCCGTCTTCTTCTCTTCTATAAGAGTAACGGTAAGCTGTCCCTGATTCTGGACGATCTTCTCGATCTGGCCGGCCCGTATCTGGGCGGCGAGAACATCAAAACCGACCCATGTATCATTCTTTACGGGAGGACACGCGCGGCCCACGCACGGCGTAGGCGACGGACTTGCCGAGGGATCGGGCGACGGAGATGGTCCGCTTCCCGTTCCCAGTATCAGCTGCGAAAACACGAATACGATGGCGACTATTGCGATAAGGGCAAAACCCCATCGCAATAGCTTCTGCCTGCTCATGTGCACTTCTCCTTTGTGAAGGGGCGAAGAATAGTTATTGAAACAATAGCATCGTCCCCGTGCAAAAATCAATCCCGACGGATGAAATAAAAATTGGCGCCGAAGGCGCCAAAACCCAAACATCATCTTATGACACGGGGCCCGCTGAACTTATTTCCATCCCTTCACATCAAGCGCGTGCTGCGCCGCCAAACGCTGCGCCTCCTGCTTGCTCATTCCCTCACCCTCGGCGATCAACTCATGAGCAAGATATACTCCGACACGAAAATGTTTATCGTGATCCGGCCCCCATTCGTCGAGAACTTCGTACCGCGGCGTAATTCCCATTTCTTCCTGGGACATTTCCTGAAAAAGACTCTTTGCGTCCTGGAACAGTTTCTCTTCTATTATATTGGGCAATTTCGGAAGCACGAACACGTTCACAAATTCCCGCACCGCCTCCAACCCGAGATCAAGATACATGGCGCCGATGATCGCCTCGAGCGCATTGGCGAGTATCGCATGACGCGCCTTTCCCTTATCGCGCATCTCGCCCTTCGACAAAAGAAGGAATTCATTCACATCAAGCTCTTCGGCTATTTTTCCGAGCATCGTGCTGTTCACAAGCGCAGCGCGCCACGCCGTGAGATCGCCCTCTGGATTTTGCGGATATTCCTTAAAAAGATATTCCGTCACTATTATTTCAAGAACGGCGTCTCCGAGGAATTCAAGACGCTCATTGTGATCAACGTGCCATTCGGGATGCTCATTCTTATACGAGCGGTGCGTAAGCGCCTCCAGCAAAAGATCCATATTCGCAAAATTCACTCCGAGCTTTTTTTCGAGCGGTGAAACATTCATACAACGTTCCTATGCGGCAAGTATCTCCCGAGCCGCGGTGAGAATAGTATCCAAATCATGATAATAATCCCCCGGCGGCACATCCGCCAAGGGAACCCAGAGAGCTTCCGAAAGTTCGCTTTCAGGAGTCGGTTCCAATGTTTCGGTTTTTGTTTCGGCAATAAAATAATTCACCACCCGACGGCTTTTTCCTTTCGCCGTACTTTTGGAAATATACGAAACTTCTCCCGCATTTTCACGCACATCAATATCCGCAATATTCAGCTCATTCTTAATGCCGTCACACAACGCGGCTGGCGCATCGCCCCCCGCCTCCACATGACCCTTGGGAAACGTCCAGTATCCGAACTTATCCTTAAGCCACGCAACAACATATGATTCCTTTTCGCGCCGCACTAAAATGCCCCCCACCAGATCTTCCTGTTGTAAATTCGGGTCGGGCTGGCCCTTCACATGTTCTTTCATGGGCTCTCCGATTTCCCGGTAAATTGTCCCCAAAACACCATTGATGAACTTACCGGAATTTTCCCCTCCGAAAGATTTTGCAAGTTCTATTGATTCATTTATGGCAACTTTCGGCGGAACGGCATTGCGGTCACCGAACAACAACTCAAAAATCCCGACCCGCAAAACATTGCGGTCGACCATGGCAATTTGATCGATCGGCCACTCCGGTGCGGCACGCTCGATAATAGCGTCTATTTGTTCTATCTTCGCTACAACGCCGCGCACAATATCGTACACAAACTGCGCATCTTCAAGACCCGGACCGAACTCTTCCATGACATATTTCGCGATCTCATCGATGCGTTCGGTCTCTTTACCGGCGAAATCCCATTCATACAACGTTTGCATTGCCAGGGATCGCGCAAGATGTCGGTTTGCCATAAAGAACGAAACTTTTATTTATCCTCTTCCGGTCCGCGCATTCGCCGAACCGGGACTGCGAATACAAAAAATTACGCGGCTGCGCCCGTTGCCTTCGCCATCTTTGCTTCCCGCTCTTTTCGCTTTGCCTGGCGGCGTGTTTTCTTTTCAAGCGGGTTAAACACTTCCCGGGAACCATAATAGCCGCAATTCATGCATACGCGATGCGGTAATATCATTTTTCCGCAATGAGAGCACGGGGCAAGTGTAGGCGCCGCCAGACCGTGATGGCTGCGTCGGCGGTTCCGCCTGCCTTTTGTGTGTCGTTGTTTCGGAATTGGCATAAAAATATCTGGCTACCTATATACCTATACTTAAATAAGACTACCTAAACTGGGATGATTTTGCAACTTTGCGTTATGACTTTAAAAATGAGCTACGATGGACCGGCGTAGGGCCAAATTTCCGCAATGCGGCATAATGGGCCCTGGTACCGTACCCTTTATGCCGGGCGAAGCCGTAGGCGGGAAGGCGCGCATCAAGCCGAACCATATATTTATCCCGGGCAACCTTGGCTATAATTGATGCCGCAGAAACAATAGGAATTCGCTCGTCCCCGCCAATAACGGTTTCCTGGACAAATTCAGGGGGCGCGTGAAGCGACCCGTCGAGATACACAAACGCCCTTGAGGCAATATTGCGCTTTGTTTTTCTGCCCAAGTTCCGCAAAACGCCCGAAACGGCTTTCTCAAGAGCGGCGGTTATCCCTACCCTGTCTATTGTTGAAGGACCAACGGAAAAAACCGCGCTGGCAAATCGGACATCGCCTGTAACACGGGCGCGCCAAACGTTCCTTTTTGCCGCAGAAAGTTTTTTTGAATCCCGTATGCCATATAAAGGATTATTTCGCCCGCGCCCATATACCGCCCGCGGCATCATCACGGCACCGACGACAAGAGGCCCGGCAAGCGGTCCGCGCCCCACCTCATCCACCCCGATAACGAACGGTAAATTATGTCTCATATCATCCCCAGTGTAGCGCGCCGGTCCGGGAGATGACAATCGCAAAAAACATTGTGAAAAAGCTACTATCCACCATGGCGCACTCCATGTCCCAAGAGGTAAAATTATATATCACTTCATTTTGCTATCATGCCCGAACGAAACTTCGTACATCTTCATACGCACTCCCACTATTCTCTTTTAGACGGCTTGCCGAAAGTGGACGCCCTCGTGAAGCGCGCAAAAGAACTCGGAATGCCCGCGCTCGCACTCACGGATCACGGCGTACTCTACGGAGCCGTTGAATTTTTTAAAAAAGCAAAACATGCGGGCATAAAACCAATCCTCGGCGTGGAAATGTATATCGCCACGCGCTCCATGCAAGATCGAGACCCGAAACTCGACAGCCGCCGGTTCCACATCGTACTGTTGGCAAAGAATATGACCGGATGGCGCAACCTTCTCGCGCTGGTAAGCACTGCTCACATTGAAGGTTTTTATTACAAGCCGCGCATAGATAAAGAATTATTACGCAAACACAGCGACGGATTGATTGCGCTTTCCGGGTGCCTTTCCGGAGAAATACCGAAAGCAATACTAAACAGCGATCTTAAAAAAGCCGAGCAGCTTATCGCCGAATACCGGGATATTTTCGGACCGGAGAATTTTTTCTTTGAGCTCGGAGCGCATCAGAATATTCCCGAACAGGTACAGGTAAATAAAATACTGAAAGAACTGGCGAGAAAATATCACGTACCGGTTGTCGCAACGAATGACGTGCACTATCTCCAGAAAGATGACAGAGAAGCGCATGAGGTTTTAATTTCCATACAAACCGCAACACGATTCGATGACGAAGGCCGCATGTCAATGCGACACGATGATTTTTCTTTGCGAAGCGCGGACGAAATGTATGAGCAGTTCAGTGATATGCCGGAGGCTCTAGAAAATTCTATTCGTATCGCAGACATGATCGATCTCGACATTCCTCTCGGTCATATTCAACTGCCATCATTTCCGCTTGAAGCGGGACAGGATGCGGATAATTTTTTGAGAACACTTTGTTACGCGGGATTGCATCGCCGTTACAACATTACCGTACGCGCCGATGAAACCTACGCGCAAGATGAAGAAAAAAAATTACCGGCATCTCTCGACACGATCAAAGAACGGCTGGAATACGAACTTGCGGTCATAGTCAAAACAGGATTTGCCTCCTACTTCCTTATCGTGCAGGACATCGTGAACTGGGCAAAAGCACAAGGAATCGTCGTGGGACCGGGACGCGGTAGCGCCGCGGGTTCCCTTGTTTCCTATCTGCTCAATATCACGAACGTTGATCCAATAAAGTTCGGTTTGCTGTTTGAGCGTTTTCTCAATCCCGACCGCATTTCAATGCCGGATATTGACCTTGATTTTGCCGATTTGCGGCGCGATGAAGTGCTTGCATACACGGCAGAAAAATACGGCCGAGACCGGGTCGCCCAAATAATAACCTTCGGAACAATGGCGGCGCGCGGAGTAATACGGGATGCAGGACGAGCGCTTGGGTATCCCTATGCCACATGCGACAAAATCGCCAAAATGATACCGTTCGGCATGACCCTGCAACAGGCCCTTACCGGCTCCCGCGAACTTGCCGAACTCTACGAAAGCGATACCGATGCACAACGGCTCATTGATGCGGGGAAAAAGCTCGAGGGCGTGGCACGGCACGCATCCACTCACGCATGCGGCGTTGTGATCTCAAAAGACGCGTTGTCCCAACAGGTGCCACTCCAGCGCTCGTCCCAAGACGACGGGGCAATCATCACCCAATTTGAAATGCATGCAGTCGAAGACCTTGGTCTGTTGAAAATGGATTTTCTGGGACTCCGGAACCTCTCCATAATTGAAGACACCGTGCGCCGCATACGCGATGCACGCGGCGAAACAATTGATATCGATACAATTCCGCTTGATGACGCCGCAACATTCGGTCTGCTCACCCGCGGAGATACCACAGGCGTCTTTCAGTTGGAATCCGCTGGCATGAAACGCTATCTCAAAGAACTCAAACCAACAACGCTTGAAGACATCATCGCAATGGTATCGCTGTATCGCCCGGGACCGATGGAACTTATTCCGGAATACATTGCGCGGAAATTCGGGAAACGCCCCGTTACATATCTCCACGCAAAACTTGTTCCGATTTTGCAGAATACGTATGGCATTGCCGTATACCAGGAACAGCTTATGGAAATTGCACGTTCGCTTGCGGGATTCACGCTTGCCCAAGCAGATATCCTCCGGAAAGCGGTCGGCAAAAAAATAAAAAGCTTGCTGGACGAACAGCGGGAAAAATTAATAAACGGAATGTTGACCAACGGCATCCAGCGCCATACCGCAGAGGCAATTTGGGAATGGGTGGAACCGTTCGCCCGATATGGATTCAATCGGTCGCATGCGGCATGCTACGCGTTCATCGCATACCAAACGGCGTGGCTCAAAACGCATTATCCGTACGAATTCATGGCGTCACTCCTCACCGCAGAAAACCAGACGGTTGAGCGAACCGCAACCCTTATTTCCGAAAGTCGCTCGCACGGCATTCCGGTGCTCCCGCCCGACGTAAACGTAAGCGGTACGACATTCACGGTAGAATATGCGCTCAACGAAGGAACGCTTCAAAGCCAGGCGATCCGCTTCGGGCTCAGCGGCATCAAAAATGTTGGTGAAAATATAATCGAATATATCATCCGTGAGCGGGAACAGAACGATATATTCCCTTCAATAGACGACTTTGCGGAGCGGATCTCTTCGCACGTTATGAACCGGAAATCACTCGAAAGCCTTATTAAGGCCGGGGCACTGGACGCATTCGGAGAGCGGGCGCAATTACTTGCCAACATGGAAGACATACTGTCCTGGGCCCGAGATATAGAAAAAAACAGAAAAAACCGGCAAGAATCTTTGTTTGCAGGAACGGGTTCCCTCCCGCCATTGCGCCTCAAGGATGCGCCACCCGCCCCCAAAGATGCGCGTTTGCGCTGGGAAAAAGAGCTTCTCGGTCTTTGGATATCCGACCATCCCCTTACCGACTACAAGGCCATCTTGTCCCGCATTTCAATGCCGATACAAAACATCGCGGGACTTCCTTCCGGCAAACGGATAGTTATCGGCGGAGTAATAAATAAGATACAAAAGATAGTGACCAAAAAAGGAGACCCGATGCTGTTCGTGAGCATTGAAGACCAAACCGATCAAATAGAAGTACTTGTATTTCCACGCGTTTTGGAACAATATAGCGGAGCGTTCCATGAAAATGCTATAGTAGCTATTGAAGGAACGCTTAATGACCGAGATGGGCAAATGAAGCTCATTTGTGACCGCGCAGAAGAGATTCTTCTGGCGGAAAACGCTTGATACAAAAGCGTTCCGGTTCACTCCGCCGTATGCCCCAAAAAGAACACGCAAAAGATCTGGATACAATACGTCATTCTACCGCCCACGTGCTCGCACAGGCGGTTTGTGAACTTTGGCCGAGTTCAAAACTCGGTATTGGCCCCGTTATCGAGAACGGGTTTTATTATGATATCGAGACAAAAGAGCCGCTTAAAGAAAGCGACCTTGGGCGTATTGAAGACCATATGCGCAAGATCATAAAGCAAAATCTCGCTTTTAAACGCTCCTGGATGAAAATAAAAGACGCTCAGACGTTTTTCAAAAAGCGAAGCGCCACCTATAAAGTCGACCTTCTCAAAGAACTTGAAAAGCGCGGGGAAAAGAAGATCAGCATATATGCGACCGGGAAAAACTTTATTGACCTTTGTACCGGCCCCCATGTCCCCAATACAAAACTCATAGCAACGGATGCATTTGCCCTTACAAACCTTGCCTCGGCATACTGGCGCGGCGATGAGAACAATCCCCAACTCACGCGCATTTACGGCACCGCTTTCAAAACAAAGAAAGAGCTTGAAGCGCATAAACAACTCCTTATTGAACTTGAGAAACGTGATCACAGGAAATTAGGGACCGCGCTGGATCTTTTTTCATTCCACGATATCGCCCCGGGAGCTCCATTTTGGCACCCCAAAGGAATGCTTGTTGTAAAAGCACTTGAAGCATATTGGCGCCGCGTACACGACTCGAACGGCTACCAGGAAATCTCAACGCCCATTATGGTAAAAACGAAATTATTCGAACGGTCGGGCCACTGGAAATACTACAAAGAAAATATGTTCCATTTCGAACTGGAAAACGACCGCTTTGCCTTAAAACCGATGAACTGTCCGGAATCGACCTATATTTATAACGCAAAATTGCGCTCATTCCGCGATCTACCGTTACGCCTTTCCGAGATCGGACGTCTTCACAGGAATGAACTGTCCGGCACGCTGGGAGGACTTTTCCGGGTCCGCCAGATAACCATGGATGATGCGCATATATATCTGCGCGAAGACCAGGTTCAAAAAGAAATCGAGAATGTTCTTGCGATAGTCGAGAATTTCTATTCGCTGTTCAGCCTCACTCCACGCTTCTTCCTATCCACAAAACCGGATAAGGCCCTTGGAACGCCGACGCAGTGGCGCAACGCCGAACGCGCGTTGACGGCGGCACTAAAATCAAAAAAGCGGAAATTCGACATCAAATCAAAAGATGGCGCATTTTATGGCCCTAAAATCGACGTGCATATTTCGGATGCCCTGGGGCGCGATTGGCAATTGGCAACGATACAACTTGACCTGCTCATGTTGCCGGAACAATTCGATTTGAGCTACATAGACGCAAAAGGGAAAAAAGTCCGGCCGATGGTTTTACACCGCGCTATATTCGGTTCATTTGAACGCTTCCTGGGCGTCTTGCTTGAACATACCGCAGGAAATCTTCCCGTGTGGCTTTCTCCGGTCCAGGTTCGCGCAATTCCCGTTGCCGAACGGCACGCTTCCTATGCGCACAGTGTCGTCAATGAACTTATTCAAAACGGATTCCGTGCAGAAACGGCCGAATCGAACCAAACGTTGGGAAAAAATATCCGCGAAGCGGAACTTGCAAAAATTCCTCTTCTCCTCATTATCGGAGACCGTGAAGTAACCAGCAAAACTGTAAGTGTGAGAGAGCGCGGTAAAGGCGACCGGGGCGCAATGACCGTCGAGGAGTTCACGGATTCGCTTGAATCACTCATGCCCCAACGCTAAATTTACCCAAAAATTATTGGTATAGAAAACTCCGCTTTGTAGGCGGAGTTTTTCTTGCATAAAACATAAGAATTGTTATTATGGTGTGGAATTGCTTTTTTCGAATATGGAGTGCTGCATGAAAGCCTTTGTGCTTATGCTTGGCGTAGACATTCTTTTGGTTGTCATGGCCATCTTATTGTGGCCAAGCCTACTTGCGGGCATATGCGCCTTCATGGCTCTTGGCTGTTGGTTCTCCACGGCATACGCCATCTATCTCACAAAAAAGACCGGTGAATGGCCGAAAATCGTCGGCGGCCCCGGCATACACTGGGCGGGAAAACACTATCCTTCCTACATGAAAAAATAATCATAACCCGCACGCTGCGTGCGGGCTTTTTATATGGTATAGAATTCCTGTAACAAACATGCGGTCAAACGGAACAAAACTTATCGCTATCGTAGGCCCTACCGCCTCCGGAAAAACAAATCTTGCGCTCTCGCTTGCACGAAAATTCAATGGCGAGATAATTTCTGCAGATTCCCGTCAGATATATAAATATCTAAATATCGGCACCGACAAAATAAACGGAACGTGGCGAACATATGCCGGAAAACGGACTTACATCGCCAAAGGCATCCCGCATCATCTCATAGACGTGTGGTCTCCAAAAAAAATCGTGACGGCCGCAGAATGGAAACGTGCGGCAGAAACGACGATACGAGCCATCGCGGAACGCGGACACCTACCTATTGTTGCCGGAGGAACGGGTTTATATGTACGGGCGCTTCTTGATGATTTTACATTTCCGGCCGTTGCTCCGAACGACAAACTGCGCGCGCGTCTTGAAAAACAGCTCACGCGGAATGGTTTGGAGCTTTTTGCGAAAAAAATCCTTGCGCGCGACCCGGCCGCCGCCGCATTCCTCGACATTAAAAACCCACGCCGCCTTATCCGAGCGCTGGAAGTCATGGAAATAACCGGCCGTCCTTTTTCTGAATTACGAACCCGCCCCCGACAATCACCGTGGGACTCCATTACAATAGGCCTCACGCCATCTAAAAAACATATTGAGACGAACATACGAAAGCGTCTTCAACGGCAATTTTCGCTCGGTCTCGAAAAAGAAGCGCGGATACTTTTTAAGCGCTACGGAACAGATGCGCCCGCTCTTGCAACGATCGGATACAGCGAATGGAAGCCTTTTCTTTCCCACAAAAAGCTCTCGCTCCGGCAAAAAAATATCGTGTTTGAGAATATATTTTTAGATACACGGCACTACAGCAAACGTCAGATGACCTGGTTTCGGAAAGATAAAAATATCATATGGATCGATGCTGCTAACGCCTCAAAAGCATCAAAAAGAGCGCTTCGCCTGACAAAAGATTTTTTGAACAAAAAAAGCGCCTAACGGCGCCACAACCCGCACAAACACGTCCGAGATTCTCTCGGACGTGTTTTTTTATTCCCGCTTGCCCGACCCTCCCGTAAAGATGTCTATAAGGAGAATGAAGGGCATAAAAATTATCATGATGAGATCTTCAATGAATTTCATATATAAATAATATCACGAAACCCCGAGAAATGCTCGGTGAAAATACCGCGCGCCCGCCGAGGCTCCCGAATATAATGCGCGGCACCAAAACGAGAGCCCCATTGATACGCGCGAATTGTATATAAACTCGCACTGTTGCCGCTGACGACACGACACATATGCGATTGCTTATATTATATATTAAATACGGATTTTGTCAAGAGTTTATTTCTCTCCGCCGAGGCGCTCTTCCAGTATCGCATGAACAACGGCAGGATTCGTTCTCCCCTTCGTCGCGGCCATCACTTGCCCCACCAAAAATTGCACGGCATTTGGTTTTCCTTTTTTATAGTCCTCAACGGCTTTCGGGTTCAACGCGAGCGCCTTTTCCACTTCTGCCGCTATTTCATCGGTATCGTTCGTTTGGCCCAGCCCCTTCTGCGCAATGATCTCGTGCGGATCGCTTCCCGTCTCGAACATTTCGATCAAAATATCTTTTGCTGCCCGAGATGATATCTTATCCGCCATTATGAATTTTACCAGCTCGGCAAAATTCTCGGGCGTTACAAGGCCCTCTTCTATCCGAGCGCTGCGCTCAATAATAAGACCCCGGAAATCAGACAGCAGATAACTTGTTGCCAGACGAATTGATTTTTTTTCGTCATCGATTATATTTTCGGCCTCGATCCATGCTTTCAGCTCACTAACGACTTTCTCAAAATAGTCACCCATGGCACGGTCGCGAACAAACACTTCAACGTCCCTGGAATTCAACGGGTATTCCTCCAAAAACCGTTTCCGTCGCTGAGCAGGCAATTCAGGAACGGTCGTACGGATCATTTCAAGTTCTTCGGCCTCAAAGCGCATGGGAGGCAGGTCCGGTTCGGGAAAATAACGGTAATCGTGCGCTTCTTCTTTTTGCCGCTGCGAGAACGTTATTTGCTTTACATCGTGCCATCCACGGGTTTCCTGAATTACTTTTTCTCCGGCCTCAAGGAGCGCGGCCTGTCGCTCTATTTCATACTGAACGGCGCGCTCGGCAGAACGTAATGAATTGAGATTTTTAACCTCCACCTTTGTCCCGAATGCTTCGGTTCCCTTTTCGCGCAAAGATAAATTTACCTCAACCCGCATCTGTCCTTTCTCCATATTCGCATACGAAGCTCCAAGATACTGCAATATTAATTGAAGTTCTTCGGCAAACGCGCGAACTTCCGACGCCGAACGGATATCCGGCTTTGTCACCAATTCCATAAGCGGTACTCCGGCGCGATTAAAATCGATCAGTGTTTCCTCTTTATTATTTTCAGGATGCATAAGGCGTCCCGTGTCTTCTTCAAGATGGATACGCTCGATACGTATGCGTTTCGCTTCCGCAGAATCCTCATCGGGATATATATCCAAATATCCCTCACCGCAAAACGGGAGATCATATTGCGATATCTGATAACCCTTCGGAAGATCCGGATAAAAATAATTTTTTCGGTCGAATTTTGAAAATTCTGCAAGACGACAGCCGAGAGCCGCGCCGACCTTCTGCACCAATTCAACCGCTTTTTTATTGATGGCGGGCAATGTCCCCGGATGTCCCATACAAACAGGACAGATGTTAACATTCGGATGTTTTTCATCGGGATCGTTGGGAGACCCGCAAAACATCTTTGTCACTGTATTCAGTTCCGCATGAACTTCAAGACCGATGACCGCTTCAAATTCTTTTGGCATAGATATTAATTTCTTTGCTCCCCACCAGGAATTATACGGCCTTGAACGCAACCTTTCAAATCAAGGCGCGCATGTGCCATACGGCAAAAGAAAAACCCGCCCCATTCTTTGGGCGGGTTATTTAGAGTGCCGGACGCGATAACCGATACTCGATATATTGCTTCACGGCATTTACCTGAAAGAACGTATGCCATACCGGCTCAATACCGGGATCGGCCTGCCATTCTTCGTCGGATATGCCGCCTGCGAGACGCCGGGTGGTACGTTCAGAAAGTCCGTTGAGCTCCCGCAAAGATACCCATCGGTATCCTTTAGTCTCATCCGGACTTGCGACGACGGCTCCATTCCATTGTGGCGCATAAATACGCCAATAATGAAAAGCGCCACCGCGACGGCATTCATTGCTCATGCGATCTTGGTATATGAGCGGTGCCGTAATGGTGCTCAATCCCGTTTCTTCACGAAGTTCCCTGGAGGCGGCGTTACGGAAATCTTCATCCGACAACTCGCCAACTTTCTTCCCGGCATCAACGTGTCCCGCAGGAGGAGCAAAACCATAAGGCATTTTCTTACGCTCGATAAGGAGAATTTTCTGTTGACCGAATTCTTCCCCGAAAACCAGCATACCCACACTTGTGTGGTCGCACGGTTCCGTCACTGTGGCTCTCTCGCCGCCAAGCGAGGATCACCGCCCAAAAAGTCAACAAGTTGCCGTGGCGTCATGTACTCAAACACGAGCTCTTCAAGAGCCGGTTCATTCGGCTTCTGATATGCGATAACGCACATCTCATGAGCGGTCGCGAAGAAAACTTCGCCGCATGAATTCATGCCCACATACCCCGGATACTCAACGTTGTTAATAGAAACGGTGGGATTATAGAGGTAACACACGCCACCCAAATTTCCGACCATAGCAATACGATTGAGATGATGCAAAATTCGGCCTGCAAGCTTCTCCCGATATGTTCGGGATTTCACCCGTTCGGGTTCCGTTTTCTGCATGACGCTGGATGTACGCCCCCGAAAATCCGGGAGCATAACTATCGCCGTGGGGCCTCCGCATTCCTTCAGATACGCGGCGACTTTTTCAATCCGTCCTTTTGTGCGCTGGCTTCCGACCAACACAACGGGCCTCATGTTCATGGCTATATCTCCGCGAGCATCTGCCCGCCTCCGTACTTCAACCGGGCCGCCTGATCAATATGGGGCCTCATGTGTTCAAAAACGACTTTCGGCGAATTCGCCCCGGCGATGACAATAACATTGCTGTCCTTAAAAAGCTGCGCGAGCTTCAGATAATTTCTACGGACGACCTCAAGCGTCTGGGTAGTCTCGAATACATCGGGATCCTTCTTCAGACGCCTCAATGCTTCTTGCGCAGATATATCAAGCACGACCGTAAGATCCGGCACAAAAAACCACGGTAAGGCGTGATGACGGTCTTCAATATCCTCAAACGTAAGGTGAGTTGTTGCAGCACCGTACGCCATAGTGGAAAAGAAATAGCGCTCCGTGACCACCGCCGTACCTTTCCCAAGGTTCGGGATGATATCGTACACTAAATGTCGTTTCCGGTTCTTGATGAAAAGATCCTGGATCTCTGTGAGGTTTTGGGTCGTCTCCGCCCCGGTAATAAGCTTGCGCAACCGGTGGTCACCCGGCGTCATATCCTGTCCCCACCAGGGCTCGCGGGTCTCGTGGACACCGTATCCCAGTTGGCGAAGATATTTGCCGACATTGGCAACCTGAGTACGCTTTCCCGACTGATCGGGGCCTTCAATGGCAATGAAAAGACCGGGATATTGATTCTGTCCCATCGCATAAACTCCTTTTTTTCAAGGCGCACAATACTTCAAAGTCCTTTTGTCATAACGAAAAAATACGCAAAAGTCAATCCCGTATGAACTATTTTTTCTGCCCGCTGATTTGGTAACACCGCACGCGGCATTCCGTAATATACCAAATCGCCATCGTATCGGCTTTACCCGTTCCATTCGTGCAAAAAAACTCCGCTGCGGTTTTGCAGCGGAGTAATATATTATATTTTTTCGTATTCGGTCGTATAGCGCGGAAGCCCGTCAACCATTTCCTTCTGGAAATCGCCGAACACGTTGGGATACCGAGCAATAACGATATCCGCAATCTTTCCGAACACAAGGCGGATCTCTTCTTCGGCGCCCACATCGGTACGCAGTTGGATGAGATGCCGCAATGCACGGATATTTGCGCCCCACCCGATCGTAGTCGCAAGACCATCGGGCGCCAGGCGCCGCATTCGACTCGTCCAGCGCTTCTTCTCGTGGAATGATTTCATATCATCCACCTTCAGCTGCGCCGCAAGCCGCAGAAGCGTCTG
>Ga0209726_10002553_pt1 | contig 26693 bp, 24 predicted proteins | sample Subgrocontami54m_FD_187453 | JGI IMG/M metagenome (GOLD analysis project Ga0209726, IMG submission 187453) | Subsurface groundwater microbial communities from S. Glens Falls, New York, USA - GMW46 contaminated, 5.4 m (SPAdes) (version 3) | ecosystem: Environmental > Aquatic > Deep subsurface >... | reverse complement strand
CAACTTCCTATCCCCTTGATCCATCCAATGTTACACCGAAAAAAATGTCGGCATCACATGACAGGCAAGTGTAGTCCCTACAGCGTTCACTCTGTCACCCAGAAATGACAAGAATTGAACCATGCCGACGTAAGGGCATGGTTCAACGTTGGGTTACAGCCAGGCGCGCGCGACAAAAGTGGCATTGTGGCATAGTCGCGAAATTGGCAGCCATAACCGTTTTCCAGGTCATGAGTTACGCTACGGACGCGACAATGTGCGAGGGGGCCAAATGGCCCAGTCGATTGCACTGTCGCTTGGCACTGCCAGCTGCACGTTTTCGAACCAGGCCGCACGTTTTTGAACCACGCCGACGTAAGTCCTTTGCTGCCAAGAAAACGGAGTGCCAAGTGACTTATGACATGGCCATCTAGCGATCAACTTTGCCCATCCGCGAGCGCCAAACGGCAAGCAACAGCGGTATTGCATCAAGCGCTCTCGTGCGGAATGCCGAATTACTTTACAATGTTTCTTTCATTGCACCTCGGCAACATTGTGCACGCAACCAAGGACGGAAGTGCTCCATGTCCACGGCCGGCAAATCCTACCTACTTTCCCCTTTTCGCCGACTGGTCGTTGACCTGATGCACTTTAGCAAGCAGGTGCCATCGGTCGCCATCGAACGACGCATGAATCTGTCCGCGTTGGCGGCGGCGCGGTCGAGCTGCTTCCATCGGCCGGGTTGGACCATCCTATTTGCCAAGGCGTTCGCCCTGGTCGCCAAGACGTATCCGGAACTCCGCCGCGTGTACATGCCTTTACCCTGGACGCGATTTTACGAACATCCTTATTCCACCGTATCGCTGAACATCGAACGGTTGCTGCCGGACGAGCCGGTCGTGCTACAGTGTCTGATCAAGCGGCCGGAGAACCGGTCGATTGCCGAGATCGACTCGATTGTGCGTCTCAATCAGGCGACGCCGCTGGAGGAATTGCGCTGGTATCGCCGAGCGCGGACGATGGGCTCGCTGCCTTTCCCCGTGCGGCGTTTGGTGTGGTGGACAACCTTGAAAGTGCTCGGCAAGGTCCGCTGCCACAACTTCGGCACGTTCAGCGTATCGTCGATTGCGCCGCAGGGCGCCGGCATTTTGCAGCTCGTTCCGGTCCTCACGGCGTCCTTGCATTACGGCCTGTTCGACGACGACGGCAATCTCGACGTTCGTTTGACGTTCGATCATCGTGTTCTGGACGGCGCCACCGCGGCGCGCTGCCTGGTCGAGCTGGAACGGACGCTGCTGGGCAAGATTCTCGCGGAACTGCACGGCATGCGGCCCGCGGCGGCAGCCTGAGTCAAAGGGTTGCAGTCGTGCCGGCGTCCTTTCTTGCCGTTTTTCGAGAATTCCCGTTGCTCTCGTTGCAGCCCTCACCTACAATCATCGTGACAACTTGGTCCGGTATCTTATCGAGAGTGGCTGAGGGATAGGCCCGTTGAAGCCACAGCAACCGGTTGCCGCAAGGCGATGCTGGTGCTAACTCCTACCCGGTCAGGCCGGGAGAGATAAGATCGTGTGTGATCCGCACGCCTCTTTTCTCCAATCCATCCATCAGATACCCGCCGCGTTGTAATTCCACGGCTTTGTTTACGTTGAGCGCGCACGTCGCTGTTTCCGCGACTTGAGCGCTAAACGTAAACAGAATTAGTCAAAGGACCCTCACGCCATGAGCGAATTCTTGCGCGGCCTGAAATGCCGCCTGTGCGGCAAGACGTATCCCAAAGAGCCCCTCAATTTCTGCACCGACGACTTCGGTCCGCTGGAAGCCGATTACGACTACGCGGCGATTCGCGCAGCCGTCAATCGCACCAAGATCGAGCTGCGCCCCTTCAACATGTGGCGCTACCGCGAGCTGCTGCCCATCGACGGCGAGCCGACCGTCGGCCCGCTCGTCGGCGGCACGCCTCTCGTCAAAGCAGGCCGATTAGCGGAGGAACTCGGCGTCGAAAACCTGTGGATCAAAAACGACGCCGTCAATTTCCCGACGCTGTCGTTCAAGGATCGCGTCGTGTCGGTGGCCTTATCGAAGGCTTGTGAGTTTGGCTTCAAGACCGTCGGTTGCGCCTCGACCGGCAATCTCGCCAACAGCGTCGCCGCCCAAGCCGCTCAGGCCGGGCTCGAAGCGTATATCTTCGTGCCGTCCGATCTCGAAGCCGCCAAGATCATCGGCACCAGCGTTTATGGCGCGAAGGTGATCGGCGTCACCGGCACCTACGATCAGGTGAATCGTCTGTGCACGCAGGTCGCCTTCAAGTACGGCTGGGGCTTCGTCAACATCAATTTGCGGCCGTTCTATGCGGAAGGCTCGAAGTCGATGGGCTTCGAGATTGCGGAACAACTTGGCTGGCGAACTCCGCAGCACGTCGTCGCCCCCATGGCCGGCGGCAGCCTGATCGGCAAGATTCATAAGGCGTTTCACGAACTGCACAAGATCGGCCTGATCGACGATCCGCGCTGCAAGATCTACGGCGCCCAGGCGACCGGCTGCAACCCGATCACCGACGCCGTGAAAAATGGCCGTGAACAGCACAAACCCGTCCGCAAGCCGAACACGATTGCGAAATCGTTGGCCATCGGCGACCCGGCCGACGGCTTCTTCGCCGCCAAAGTGATGCGTGAGACCGGCGGCTGGGGCGAGGACGTCAGCGACGAACTGATTGCCGAGGCGATGATGCTGCTCGCCAAGACCGAGGGCATCTGGGCCGAAACAGCCGGCGGCGTGACGTTGGCGGTGGCCAAGAAGTTGATCGACCAGGGCCGCATCCCGCGCGACGAGGACATCGTCATCTGCATCACCGGCAACGGCCTCAAGACACAGGATGCCGTGACGGGGCTGCTTGAGCAGCCGGTGGTGATCCGGCCGGCGCTGGAGGAGTTCGAAACGATTTACGAAGCGAAAAAGGTCGAACTGGAGCGCGAGCCGGCGCTGGCATAAACGGCGATGACGTTTGAACTGCACGAAAGCGCTGCCAATGTCCGCGAAGACATTTAATATTGAATACTCGAAGGCGGCGGCCAACGACGTGAAGCAACAGCGCAAGTTCGATCAAAAGAAGATCCTTGACGGAATTGAAACTCATTTGCGCCATGAACCAACCAAAACAAGTCATACGCGAATCAAGTTGATGGACCAACCGTTCTGGAGTGAATATCGGCTTCGGGTAGAGGATTTTCGGGTGTATTATGATGTGGATGAAGCATTGGGAACCGTAGACGTCCTGCGAGTATTTGAAAAAGGCCAAAGTGAAACACGCAAGGAGCCAGAACATGAAACAGATTGAAATGGCGCCGAGTCTGAAATGGGAAGAAGTCCTTCAACAAATCAAAAACGAAGATGTCGTGTTGACGCGCGATGGACATGCCGTCGCACTTCTGAGCGAATTTGACGACGATGATCTTTATTGGTACGCCCGTGAACATGACCCAAATTTCCTGGCATCGATAGCGCAAGCGCGCGAGCAGATCGCGCAGGGGCAAACAGTCAGTCACGAGGAATTGAAACGCCAACTTGGAATCGAGTGAAGGAGAGGATGTGTCCATCAAAGTCCAAATCCCCACGCCCATGCGGCAACACACCGGCGGCCTGGCGACGGTTGAAGTCAGCGGCGGCACCGTCAAGGAAGCGCTCGATAACCTGTGCGCCACGCACGCCGGCGTCACGGGCCGTTTGTTCGAGAACGGTCAGGTGCGGCGCTTCGTGAATATCTATCTCAACGATGAAGACGTGCGTTACCTCGACAACCTGCAAACGCCCACGAAAGACGGCGACGAGGTGAGCATCATCCCCGCCGTCGCCGGGGGTTGATCATGGCTGTTCCCACGCCCCCGCCCAATCCCGAAGTGCCCGAAGGCGCCGCGGTCTTCCCGCTGATCCCGGCCGAACTGGGCATTCATCCGCTGCTCCTGGCGACGTTGCACGCCGTGGTCTTCTTCGATGGCTCCTCGGCAGACGTGGTGCATGACGCCGCCGCGGACGAGGCGCTGCAATACTTCGCCACGTACTTGCAACGGCTGCAAGGGGCGGAATTGAAACGCATCCGCGAGGACATGGATTGCCTGCTCGCCTTCGCCCGGCAGGAGAAGTGGCCCAAGGAAGAGGTGGAGTTTCTAACTGGGTTTTTGCTTGAATATGGCGTTGGCAGCGGCGGTGTTGCGCATCGACCGGATGTGATATGATGGTGACGGAGGTGATCATCATGGCGGAAATCGTTTTGACCCAGGACCAGGCGGAGATTTATCGACAATCCGACACGCCGATTCGAGTGCGCGATGCCAAGGGGTTCGTGCTCGGCATTCTGGATCCGCCTTTGACGCCCGAGTTCATCGCCGAGTTGAAGCGCCGGGCCCGCGAAGGGCCTTGGTTCTCAGGTGCCCATGTGCAACGCATGTTGCGCTTTCTCGACGAAGCCTGGCAACGGGAAGGTGCATTTGACCAAGACCGCATGCGGCACCTTGTCGCAGAATTCAACTCGCAGGATCCGGAATGCACCCCTGGAAAGTAAAATGGGCTGCGGACGCGCAAGAGCAGCTCGCAGATCTCTGGTTACGATCCGCGGACCGCGGGCTGCTTACGATTGCTTCCGATCACCTTGACCAAATCTTGGCACGCGATCCAAGGGATCCGGGCAAAGAAGCGTCCGAAGGTCTTTGGAAGATCATCGTCTCCCCTCTGGTTGCTCTTTTCGAAATCGACGATCAAAATCATGTGGTGATTGTAACTGCACTAGGGTTGATTACGAAAAACTGAAATGGCAATTTCTCCCTCCCTCGAACGCTACAGCCGGCAGACGCGTTTCTACGGCGTCGGCGAAGCCGGCCAGCGCAAGCTGTTGGGCAGCCGCGTCACGCTGTGCGGCTGCGGCGCGCTGGGCACCGTGCTCGCCAATCACCTGGTCCGCGCCGGCGTCGGCCATGTGCGCATCATCGACCGTGATTTCATCGAAACCAGCAACCTGCAGCGCCAAGTGCTCTTCGACGAACAAGACATCGCCGACAACTTGCCCAAGGCCGAAGCCGCCGCTCGCAAGCTGCGGCAGATCAATTCGAGCATCACCATTGAACCGGTCGTCACGGACATCGACCGCACCAACGTGCTGGAGCTTTGCAAAGACGCGGATGTGATTCTCGACGGCGCCGACAACTTCGAGGTCCGCTACCTCGTCAACGACGTTGCCGTCAAGCTCGGCAAGCCCTGGGTCTACGGCGGCGCGATCGGTAGCCACGGGCAGACGATGACGATCCTGCCTGGAAAAACCCCGTGCCTGCGCTGCGTCTTCGAAGCGGCCCCGGCCCCCGGCGAAGCAGGCACCTGCGAAACCGCTGGCGTCCTCGGCCCGGTCGTCACCATCATCGCCAGCTTGCAAGCGACCGAATGCTTCAAGATCCTCACCGGCAACCTCGAGCAAGTGAACCGCGACTTGATTTACGTCGATGTCTGGGAAAACATCACGCGCCGCATCAAGATCGCGCCACTCTTGGGCAAAGTCGATTGCCCCTGCTGCAAACACAAGAAGTTTGAATGGCTCGACGGAAACCAGGGCTCGCAAACCGTCAGCCTGTGCGGCCGCAACGCAGTGCAGGTGTCGCATCACACGGCCGCGAAGCTGAACTTCGAAGAAATGGCCCGGCAGCTCCAGCTCGTGGGTGAAGCCGTCAGCTTCAACCGCTTCCTCTTGAAGTTCACCGTGGACGGCTACGAGTTCACCGTCTTCCCCGACGGCCGGGCGATCATCAAGGGGACGAGTGATATTGATAAAGCGCGGACGCTGTATGCTAAGTATGTAGGGCATTGAACAGAAAAGCGAGGCACATCATGGCTTCACTTGCCACCACTCGACCGCCCAAGCAACGGTATGTGTTGCAGCTTCCTCCTATTCGCATGCATCGCCTTTCCGTCGACCAATACCATCGCATGATTGAAACCGGCGTCTTGACGGCGAACGACAAGGTGGAATTGCTTGAAGGGCTGCTGGTGTCCAAAATGCCACATCATCCATCCCATGACGGCTCTGTTTCGGTGGCGGGCCGGGAACTTCGTTCGATCCTGCCGGCCAAATGGATTGTTCGCATTCAAAGCGCGATCACCTTGGACGACAGCGAGCCCGAGCCGGATCTGGCGATCGTGCTTGGTCCGGAAGAACGGTACTTTGCAGTGCATCCGACGCCGGCAGATATTGGGTGCCTCATTGAGGTTTCTGATTCGACTTTGGACTACGACAGCACGGACAAACTGCGCGTTTACGCGCGCAACAAGATTCCCGTGTACTGGATCATCAACCTCGTTGAAAAGAAAGTCGAAGTCTATTCCGATCCCAAGCCGTCGCGGCCTTGGGGATATCGGCAAAGGAAGAGTTTTGGCCTCGAGTTCGGCGTGAAAGTCCTCATCGCGGGCAAAGAGCTTGGTGGAATCGCTGTGGCCAAGCTGTTTCCGCGCTAGGAATACTCTGTGACTCTTCTATGAGCGAAGCAATTTTGATTCGAAAGCCGGAATCCGTTCAAGAGTTGCGAATCGTGCGCAAAAGAGACTCAGTCCACGCAGAGATCATCATCACCATTGACGGCATGCGAGAAATGATCTTATTCACGAACCCCGACCCGCTCCAAGCACTGATTGAGCTGTTCCAAGGCATTGATAACTTGCAAGTGTTTGATAGGAACTGCGAAGATGGCTTTCACCACGATTTCGGCCGATTTCGCATCGAGTGTCTTGTTGATGAGGATTGTCATTCATTCGATGCCGATGAAGTCAACGTTGCAACCGTTCAATGATTGAGATTTTCAGGAGTTTCTGCAATAATTCGCCATGATCTACCTCGACAACGCCGCCACCAGTTTCCCGAAGCCGGAGACGGTCTATCAAGCTCTGGATGCGTTCGCCCGCAGCAACCTGGCCAATCCGGGCCGGGCCGGGCACAAGATGGCCCTCGCCGCCGAGCGCGCTCTCGACGACGGCCGGCACCTGTTGAACCAATTCTTCCATGGCGAAGCGCCCGAGCGGTTCATCTTCACGCTCAACTGCACCGATGCGCTCAACATGGCGTTCAAGGGCGTTCTGCAAGCAGGCGATCACGTCATCACCACCGACCTGGAGCACAACAGCGTTAGCAGGCCGTTGCGGGCGATGGAACTGGAAGGCAAGATCAGCCTGACGCGCATCAAGGCCGATGGCGGCGGCACCATCGATCCCGATGCCATCCGCAAGGCGATCCGGCCCAAGACGCGCATGATCGCCCAGACGCACGCCAGCAACGTCCTTGGAACCGTCCAACCCATCACCGAGATTGGCCGGATTGCGCGTGAGCATGACCTGCTCTTCCTCGTCGATGCCGCCCAGACCGCCGGCGTCATCCCGATCGACGTGCAGGCGCTGTTCATCGACCTGCTCGCCTTCCCCGGCCACAAGTCGCTGTTCGGCCCGACCGGCACCGGGGCGCTCTACGTCGGTCCGCGCGCCAAGGTTCACGCCTGGCGTGAAGGCGGCACCGGCGGCGATTCCTCCAGCGAAACCCAACCGCGTGAATACCCCTACTTCCTCGAAGGCGGCACCCCCAACGTCCTCGGCGTCGCCGGTCTGTCGGCAGGCGTGAAATGGGTGCAGGAACAGGGCGTGGAGAAAATCCATCGCGGCGAAGCGGAGCTGATCGAATACCTTTGGCGAAAGCTGGACGAAATCGGCGGCTACAAAGTGTTCGGCCACCGCGATCACGCGCAGCGCGTCGGCACGCTCAGTTTCCGCAGCGAGACTTTGCCGGCTACGGAATTGGGCGGCATCCTCGACCAGGCGTTCGATATCGCCGTCCGGCCGGGGTTGCATTGCGCTCCGTACATTCACAAATCAATTGGCACATTTCCCGACGGTACGGTTCGCGTCAGTCCGGGGCCGTTCACCACGAAGGCTGAGATCGACGTGCTGGCCCAGGCGCTGGCAGAGGTCAAGCTGTAAACCGCGGATTACGATCGGCTGGTCTAATTGTCGCGTTCACTTCAATCGCCGAATCTCGTCGAGTAGTCTCACCGCGGGAACGGCGCGAATCTTCGCCGCCAAGGGAAAAACATGGTCCCCGGCGTGGATGACCAACACCTGCGTGAGCTGCAAATCCTGCAGCGCGGCACGCATCGAAGGCGTCACTTGCGGTGCGCTGGTCCGTTTGATCTCGAAGCCCAGCCGAATGCTGCCGCGTGCAATCAGCAAATCCAATTCGGCGCCGCCGTGGGTCGCCCAAAAGAAGCACTCGTCCGGCTCCGCTCCGAGATGGCCGATCAATTGTTCGACGATGAATCCTTCCCAGGATGCTCCGAGCTTCGGATGGCTTTGCAAGTCGTCCATGGTGCGAATCTTCAGCAGCGTGTGGAGAATGCCGCTGTCGCGCAAGTAGACCTTGGGGGCCTTGACCTGCCGTTTGCCGACGTTGGCGAACCATGGCTGAAGCTGGCGCACGACCAAAGCCGAGGTCAGGGCATCCAAATAGCGCCGCACGGTGGTGTCGGCGACGCCGAACGAGCGGGCGAACTCGGAGGCATTCCAAGTTTGTCCGTGATAATGGGCCAACATGGTCCAAAAGCGCCGCAGCGCGACCGCGTTGATGTTCAAACCCAGCTGCGGCAGGTCGCGTTCCAGGAACGTGGTGATGAACTGCTGGCGCCATTCGATGCTCGCGGCCTCGGACGGCGCCAGATAGGAGCGCGGAAAACCGCCGCGCAGCCAAAGTCGCTCGGAATTCGCCGGGCCGACTTCGCCGAGCGCCAAACCGGGCAGTTCATGGTAGGCGATGCGGCCGGCGAGCGATTCCGCGCTTTGTTTGAGTAACTCCGGCGACGCGCTGCCCAGCACCAAGAATCGGGCCGAATGCCGTGGACGATCCGCAAGCACGCGCAACACATTGAACAAGTCCGGTTGCCGCTGAATCTCATCCAAGATGACCAATCCGCGCAGCGGCTTGAGGGCGAGCAGCGGATCGGCGAGGCGGGCGTGATCCTCGGGATTCTCCAGGTCGAAGTAGGTCGTTGGCCCACGATGCCGTCCGGCAAGCGCGTGTGCCAGAGTCGTCTTGCCGACTTGCCGAGCGCCGACGATGCCGACGACCGGATGACGCCGCAGCAGGCCGCGCACGGCCGCCAGTTCTTGAACGCGTTCCAGCATGCCATTAGCCTACCATGAAAATTCGGCGGCGTCCGCCGAATTTTCATGGTACGTCAAACGGCTTGCGGTGAAGCAGGCGGAGATGATTTCGTCGGTGAAGTTCCGGGCGATTGCTTGCGCCGTCTCATGCGCCACAGCCACGACAGCACGACCAACGCGGCGGGCGGGCCGAGAATCCAGAGCCAGCGCCGGGCGGGCGGCAGGTCCCAGATCTCAGTTTCGCGGCCTCGGCACATGAGCACCAGCGTCGTGCGATCGCAATACGGCCAATGCAACCACGGCGGCTCTTGGATCGCAGGATGTGCATAGGCCCGGCGAAATACCTCGTTGCCGCTATCAATGTCCTCAACGGTCAAGTAAAAGAACTGGATGTCCTTAAACCACGGCAACCATCGCAGCACAGTATCCGCGTAGCGAGCAGGCCTAACATGGCCCGGGTCGCGGTCGCTATGGATTAGGACACGGTTGTCCGCGGACAACTCCCCTGTTGGACGCCGAAAAAGCTCGCGGCCGGTCTCGCCGTGCAAAACCAGAACGCCCCTTGGGTCCCCTCCGCCAAAGCCACCGCCGTCGAAGTATCTTGTCATCAGCCGGTTTTCCTTGGTTTCCAACCAAGAAAGTGTGCATATCCTGTCTGCATTTGTCGTCCGCCGCCAACGTTCCTGCAATTCTGGTATTTCGATGCCGACAATGGCGTGCGGTTCGTTGTCGTCGAAATAAACGAGCATCTTTCCATCCGGCGAAAACAGGCATTCGCCGATTTTGGAGTTTGTTTTGAGAGTCGTTTTCTTGCCGTCGGGGATTTCAAGCAAATCGATGGTGTCGCCAAGCTCCGTCCAAACGGCCAACATGGCGCCATCCGGCGAAAAGCGATAATCGACGTTTTCCAGCGATGGCAGCGGCAGAGAATAAAGGCTTCTGCCGTGTATGACGTCCCAAATCAACAGCCGATTTGGATCGTTGACACGAAATGCGGCCGTACGTCGGTCCGGGGAGAATTGATGGAAGTCTCCAAAACTAGGGAAAGGGCCTTTCGAGAGGGTCGCCCCATCCCGCTCCCAGCGCAACCACCTGAACTCAGGATTATCGTCGCCTTTTTCGGAACCAAGCAAGAACGCCATCGAATCATCGGGCGCGAAATGCTCCAGCCCATAGCCCGACGGGAACTGCGCTACCAATCGGCCGGTTGCCGATTCGAGCAAGCGATAGTCGTCTTTCGTGATGACGCCGACCAGGGTTCCGCGTGGTGACAAGTCGGGAGGGTGAACTTCCGTGAGTTTCCAATGGATCCCGGTCTCAAAATCATGAACCGCGAAGGCTGTTTCGTCCCCGCGTTCGAAAAAGCAATAGCGCAAATCTTCCGAAAACTTCCACAGCAGCCATCCATCTTCTTTGGGCCCCGACGCACTGGCCAACACTTGGCCCGTCTTTAGATCGCGAAGTCGAAGAAGGCCGGCCTTATACGTGGCAAGTCCTTTAGCGGAATAGACCTGTTGAGATTCCTTTTTCGACTCATCGAGCACAATCGACACCATGCGCGTCGCATTGACTTTCACCGGCACTTCATGCTCCGGCAGCGTCCACCGCGGTTTGGGCGGCACGAACAGGTACAGCCCCCAGCCGAGAGCCGCGAGCAACCCGAACCAGAGATAGCGGCGCCAAGTCACGCTCATCCTCGTCGTAAAGAACTGCAACCCAAACGCACGACCATTCGCCGACTTGCGCTCAATTCTGGAAGGTGGGCTCGATGGCAAGCGACGCGGCCGGGATGCCTTAGCGCGTCTCCAGCCGATAGTCCGACGTGTCGTCCGCCCCGGCAGTGCGAATGAGCTTGAACGACTTGCCGAACATTTCGGACTTGATCCAGCCGTCGGTCTTGCGCGTGGCGACGTACTTGCGGCGGCCGGGGCGGAAGATGTCGAAGCGGAAATGATCGGGCCGGGAATCGACCAGCCAGTATTCGGGGATGCCGGCCCGGAAGTACAGGTCGAGCAAACTAACCGTGTCTTTGCGGACCGTGGTCTTGCTGACAACTTCGAGCACCATGTCGGGGGTGCCGATGACTTCCAGCGAATCACCGCCTTTTCTCAGGCGGACCGAACCGATTCGCAGTGATTGTCCGGACAGAAACATGCCGTCGGGTTCGGTGCTCAAAAGCACGTCGAGATTGGTCAACATCATGCGGTCGGGACAGAAGCGTCCCAACTTGTTGTCGAGAACCATGCTGCAAAGCACTGCGTAGATTACGCTTTTGATTTGATTGTGATCAAGTGATTCCATGCTCAGGTCCACCCAGAGTTCGCCGCCCAGATGAAAAAACTGGCCGCGCTGCGGGAATTTGCCGGAGTAAATCCAGCGCCGAAAGGATCGATGATTGGTGACCCAGGCGGGAATGCGTGCTTCTTCGCCGATAACAATGGTGCTCATGAAACGCCTTCGTGGATTTCGTTTGTAGACACGTTCGATATTAGCGGATGACAGACGGATTAGCTACAGCGATTGCCGCATCCAGCCAAGCAGCGCGTTGCTCGGCGCGGGTGGCGTCTCCGCGGCCGCGATTTTCAAAATCGTCGGCATCATCAGCGTCGCTTGCTGTCCGGATTGCATGACCACGAAATCAAACCGTCCCGCCGGCGCCGTGCCGGCGCCGGCCACTTCCGCGCCAAGCAAACCCGGCACCGCCAAGCGCTCGCCGACGTTGTCCACCGCAGCCGTCAGTACGCAACCCAAGAAGCTCGGATAGCGCTGACACGCCAGCGGCCAGCGCGGCCATTGGTGCGGCTGCTCGATCCGGCCCAGGACGCACAGGCCGAAGCGGTCGCTGATTTGCAGAAGATCGATGGTGTCGTCGCGGGCGGGTGTCAGCATGAGATTGATGCCCTCATCGTGCCAATGCCGCGCGTCGGTTTCCGTGAACGTCTCCGCGCAGACGCCCTGCAACTTGCACAGTTGGCCATTGACGCGCAAGCCGCGTTCGCCGAGCTGAACATTGCGGATGCCGTGCCGCAGCCAGATTTGCTCGACGCGCGCGCCGTCCTGCCACAGCTCCAGCGGGCCTTCGTAGAGCAGCGGACTTTGTGGCTGCCAGAAGTTCGGCTCCGGGACCAGCACGCGCAGGAGGATGTGATCGGTGCGTGCCAATTCACGGACGGGATAGGCGATCTCGACGGTGCCGGCGTACGGCGAGCGCGGGCCCATCAGCCGGCCCTTGATCTCGGTCGCCAGCGTGATGTATTCGGGGCGCACGATCACGCGCAGCTCCGCGCCGGCCGGGTCGGCGTGATGGGTGGCAACATAGGCGTCGAGGATGCGGTTGTCCATGGAAGCATTTACATCCGCAGATTACGCAGATTTCGCAGATTGCAAAACAATGGGCCGCAATTGGTTTACCATCTGCGTAATCGGCGAAATCTGCGGATCAACTCACTTCACACAATCAGCATCGCGTCGCCGTAGCTGAAGAAGCGGTAGCGCTCGGCGATGGCGGCGGCGTAGGCTCGCTGCAGCAATTCTACACCGGCGAAGGCGCCCACGAGCAACAAGAGCGTCGTTCGCGGCAAATGGAAGTTGGTGATCAGCGCATCGACGGCGCGAAACTCGTAGGGCGGATAGACAAACAAGTCGGTCTCGCCGGTCCAGGGCCGCAACCCCCCCGTTCCCCCCCTTCGCAAGGGGGGGCCAGGGGAGGTGCGTGCCGCCGTTTCCAGGACGCGTACCGACGTCGTGCCGACCGCGACCACCCGGCCGCCGCGCGCTTTGCATGCGCGGATGGCCTGCACGGCTGCGGCCGGCAAATCAGCCCATTCGGCTTGCATGGGATGGCGCGTGTAGTCTTCGCCCTCAATGGGCCGGAAGGTCCCCAAGCCCACATGCAATGTAACGCATGTCCAATCGATGCCGCGCTGACGCAGCGCCACGAAGGTCTGTGGCGTGAAGTGTAATCCGGCGGTCGGGGCGGCGACGGCGCCGGGCTTGTCCGAATACACCGTTTGGTAACGGTAACGGTCCTCGGCGCGGTCTCGTCCTTTGCGGATGTACGGCGGCAGCGGCACATGGCCGTGGCGCTCGAGAATCTCCTTCGGCGGCCCGGCTTGCGACGGTTGCACGCGCCAGCGGCCATCAGGCAGCTTTTCGAGCAGTGTCAAGGTCAGTTGTCGTAGGTCAGGACTCCGTTCCTGACCGAGTCTTGGTCGGTCAGGAGCGGAGTCCTGACCTACGACGACAATTGTCTCGCCTTCCTTCAAATGGCCGCGTGTTTGGCAGAGCATTTCCCACGAGCTATCGGCTAGCGTCTTCAAGAATAATCCTTCCCACTTGCCGCCGGTCGCTTGGCGGAGGCCGAGCAGTCGGGCATGCAGGACGCGCGTGTCGTTGAGGACGAGGAGATCGCCGGGATGCAAGAGGTGCGGCAGATCGTGGAAATGCCGATGGCCTAGCGCTTGCGTTGGCCTATCGACGACGAGCAGCCGAGCGGCATCGCGCGGCTCGATGGGTTCCTGCGCGATCAACTCCGGCGGCAGGTGGTAGTCGAGCGGGAAGGAGGACATGATGACGGATCGAAACTGATCCCCAGGGCTCGTGTTGCTCGCCCTGGGGCTTGAACCGACCTCTGAGAGCGTGTGAAAAAATGGGGACAGGCACCGGCCTCGTCTCCAAATTCGCAAGGTTTTTCGAGGGATGGCCGGAGCCAGTCCCCATTTTTTCACACGCTCTGACTTCTGACTGCTGATTCCTGACTCCTGACCCCCGACTCCTACTTCTTGAACCCCTTCAGCCAATCGTCAAACGCTTTCTTCTGCTCGTCGACGGTCTTGGCCGGGCCGGTCAGGGTGATGAAGTATGGGCCGTTCTCGCTGGCGAAGACGACGCCGAGCCGGCGGAAGTTGTCTTTCTTGGTCACCTTGGCGTTGGGGTCGAACGGTGGGAATTTCGAGAGGTAGGTTCCCTTGACGTCGAGGTAGGTCACGTCCACGCCGGCGATCTTGTGTTTCTCGACCTTGGAGACGTCGTCGATCGATTTGCCTTCGGGCGGCTGGAACATGCCCTTCCAGCGTTTGAGATTATCGTCAACGCCGCCGCCGCTGCCGGCGCCGAAGTAGAAGATCACCAGCTCGCCGTCTTCCTTGTCGCCGGTCGCTTTGGCAACGCTGAACTGGTAGGCGCGGAACTTGTTGGAGGGCTCCTGCGTTTTCCAGCTCGCCGGCGCGTCGGACTTGAGGCCGTCGAGCGTGACCGTGGTCTTGCCGCCGCCGGCTGCGGGTTGGATCGAGACTGTTGCAATCAGAAGGAGGCCGAATAGTCGCTTCATGTTGCATTCCTCTTGCGTGATCGGTGCGAAAGGTCAACGATGGTTGTAACCATCAATAAACCCCGATGAAGCGCTGTTGGCAAGACGGCCCTGGTATTTCCGCGTGAAAGCTGCTAGGGTAAGTTCACGCCAAGCATGCTCGAATGGCTGGCATGGAGCAGAGGCATGTGGAACCCAAACATCATTATTGAAGAAGTCAATGACCCCGTGGAGATTTCTCGACACCGGGAAATTGCCGAGGCTTTCGAACGCAATTCCAACTGGCTTCAAGCAAATTGGCAGAACCTGATGCCGCAAGCGCGCGGCAAGTTTCTTGCTGTGGCCGGTCAGGAAGCATTTCTCGCAGATACGCCGGAGGAAGCGTGGAGTTGGTCCGAACAACACCACCCTGAGGACAAGGGGCCAATCGTTCGATACGTCATCGAAAAGGAAGGACCGCGAATCTATGTTGGTCGTTGGGGCGTGGTTGACTTGTGAAGACGGAGAAAACCGCCCGATCATTCGCATCGGCATCGAGGCGGACGGCGGTAGGATTATCGAGTTTGAGTGGTTAGTGGATACTGGGGCCGATCGAAGCGTGATTGACGCTGGAACTTTGAAAAAACTCAATCTGCCACAGCAATCACCGCCGTCCGGTTTCGATCTTCGAGGTGTGGGTGGTTCAAGTCCCTTTGTTGTCATTACAACGGTCTTGCACCTGCAGCAAAGCAACGGTTCCATTGCCAAAGTGCGCGGCCAATTTGGAGCATTCACCGATCCGTGCGCCATCGACTTGCCCATCCTCGGACGCGACGTATTGAGTCATTTCGACGTCATCGTCAGCCGGCGGCGGAACCAGGTCCTGTTGCTGGCCCCAAACCACAACTATGTCGTCACCTCTACCTGAGCTCGATGGCAAACAGCTACAAAATCGGCGACGCCAGCCGGCAAGCGTTTTCCAAAAGCCGGCCGGCGAACGGACGGGCCGCGTACACTTCCGGATCGAGCAGGATTGAATCGCGGAAATCGCGCAGCAGCGATTGCTCCAGATGCCGCACCGCCTCTTGCGAGTAGATCAAGCAATTCACTTCGAAGTTCAAGTACATGCTGCGGTTGTCAAGATTCGCGGTGCCGACCGAGGCGAATTCGTCGTCGATCAGCATCACCTTCGAGTGCATCATACCCTTGGCGTATTGATAAACCTGCACGCCCGCTTGCATGGCTTCGCCCCACCAGTAACGGGCGGCGTATTGCGGGATCCATTTGTCGGGGTGCAGTTGGCCCAGGAAGCGCACGTCCACGCCGCTGAAGGCCGCCAAGCGCAGCGCGTCGAGCAGGCCGGTGTCGGGGACGAAATAGGGCGACGCAATCCACAGCCGCCGTTTCGCCTTCAGGATGCCGGCGAAGGTGATTTCGCGAATCGCTTTCAGATCATCGTCCGGGCCGGCGTCGATGATTTGCGCGGCGAAAGGGCCGCCGGCGGACACGGCACGAAAATAGCGTCGGTCGGTGCCATCGCGATCGCTCAGGTGTTCGTCGGCGGCGAAGTCCCAATCTTCGCAAAAGACGCGTTGCAGATCGCACACCGCCGGGCCGCGGAGGCGCAGGTGCGTGTCGCGCCAATAGCCGAACTTGGGATCCTTGCCGAGGTACTCATCGCCGACGTTGAGGCCGCCGATGAAGCCGACGCTGCCGTCCGCGACCAGGATTTTGCGATGGTTGCGCAGATTGACCTGGAAACGGCGCCGCCAGGGGTTCAGCGGCAAGAAGGTGCACGACTTGCCGCCGGCATCGTGCAACGGCTGCAATAGTCGTTTCGGCAAGTGGTGCGAGCCCATGGCGTCATAGAGCAGCCGCACTTCGACGCCTTCCTTCGCCTTGGCGGTCAACAGGTCGAGGACGCGCCGGCCCAATCCGTCGGGTTGCCAGATGAAGAACTCCAGATGGAGGTGATGGCGTGCACTTTGAATCGCTTCGAGCATGGCGTCGAAAGCGTCGGGACCGTGATCGTAGAAGTCGATCTGATTGCCGACCGTCACCGCCGACGCGCCGAAACGCGTCGCCAGTTGGGCCAGCGACTCACTCAAGGACAACTCGGCGAGCCGGCCGTGCTCGGGCCTCACCGTCAGCTCGGCGTGATGCGTTTGCACATATTCTTCCGGATGCGGCGGCTTCCGATAACGCTCCTTGTGTTTACGTTTGCGTGTGAGCGGCCGATGCACGTGCTGGTAGCCGAAGACGAAGAACATGAATACGCCGACGAACGGCAAAAGGATGATGAGCAAGCACCAGGCGACGGCGGAGGTGGAATTCGTCTTGATGGTGAGTGCCCAGGTGAGCGTGCCGGCGACGAGGGCGAAGTGGGCGAGCGCCAGCAGCGCGGGAATCCACGCGAGGATGTCGTCCCAGGCGTCGAGGAGCCAGGTCATTTTTGATTTCCGATTTTTGATTTCCGATTGGTGATTTGGATTGTCGATTGTTCGGGGGTCATGATTGCGATTCGATTCCCCAATCGAAAATCGAAAATCGAAAATCGAAAATGTTAAACCGCCGCCAACTCACGCGCCGCGGCGCGCGGCGGTCTTTGCCAGCCGCCGGGAATATCCGCGAGGCTGCTGTCGATGAACGTGTGGTACCAGAGCTGCGTCGTCACGACGCCGACCATGCCCAGCTCGACCATCGAGCGCTGGCGAACGCTCAGTCGTCCTTCCAACATTTTTTGGCGCCAGTATTGCACTTCGGGGATGTTGAACCAGCCGGTCTTCTTCAGCGATTCTTCGCTGAGCAGTTGGTCGATAAACGGCGGCACCTGGTGAGCGAAGAAGCTGTCGAGCGGCGCGCGGAACATGCCCTTGGGCCGCCAGGCGACTTCCTTGGGCAAGTAACGTTCACACAACAATCGCAGGATGTACTTGTCCTTGAAGCCGCGCAGCTTCCAGCGCGGATGGATCTTGGCGAGGAAGTCGAAAACGTCCTCGTCGAGGAACGGATAGCGCGTCTCGACGGACGAATTCATGGCGACGCGGTCGCCTTTGAGGCTCAGCAAATGTCCGGCGAGATGAACGCGCCCCGCCCAGTACAGGCCGCGGTTGAGCGGGTCCCAGCGGTTCATGCGCTCGAGGTTGGGCTCCAGTTCCAGGTAGGGGTTGTGGTCCGCCAAGACGCGCATCGTGTCGTCGTTGAGGAATCGGAAACGCGAGATGGTCATCACGCTGTAAATATCGTGGAACGCCGAATGATCGCCGAGCGATTCGCGGATGTTGCGGATGTGCTGCTTGGCCAAGGGCGAAGCGCCGACGACGCGATAAAGCAGTCGGCGCAGCGCGTGGCCCATGCGCAGGCCCGGGATCAAATCGAGCAAACCGAACAAGCGATGGAATTTGTACCAGGCGTAACCGGCGAGCCATTCGTCGGAGCCTTCGCCGGTGAGCGCGACCTTGTAGCCGCGACGATTGACTTCGCGGGCCAGCATCAGCATCGCGGCGGACGACGTGTCGATGACCGGCGCTTCGGTGGCGCGGATCAGCTCCGGATAAGTGTTGAGCACTTCCGCGTCGCCGACCGGCACCACAATCGGCTTGGAACCAATGTGCCGCGAGACGACGGCTGCCTGGCTGGTTTCATCCAGGTGCGGCGTCTTGATTTGGATGGTGAACGTCGGAATCGACTCACCGCGGATCTTGGCGGCCATGGCGACGACGATGCTGGAGTCGATGCCGCCGGAGAGATACGAGACGACCGGCACATCCGCCCGCAACCTTCGATCGACGGCGGCGAGCATGACGCGCTCGAATTCGTCCACCATCTGTTTGGGATCGCCGCGCTCCTCCTGGCCCTGATCGGGGAAATCGATGGCCCAGTAGACGCGCTTGTGAATCTGCGCCGCCTGGCCGTCGCCGCCCAGATCGATGCGCAGATAATGCCCCGGCTGCAAGAGTTGCACGCCCTGGAAGCAGGTCGAGGGCCCGGGAACAGCGAAGAAGTGGAAGACCTGGTCGATGCCCTTGAGATCGGGACGGGCCTTGACCAGTCCGGAGGCGAGCAGCGCCTTGATTTCCGACGCGAACAGCAGCCAATCGCCGTCCGACGAGGTTTGCTGAGTCCAGTACAAGGGGCAGATGCCGAAGCGATCGCGGGCCAGGACGAGTTGTCGGCGACGCTGGTCCCACACGGCCAAGGCGAATTGGCCACGCAGGTGCTCGAACATCTGTTCGTGGTAATCTTCCCACAGGTGCGGGATGAGTTCAGTGTCGCAGTGGGTCGCGAAGCGATGGCCCTTGCCTTCGAGGAAGAGCTTCACCTCAGGATAGTCGAAGAACTCGCCGTTGAAGACCGCGACAACGCCGCCGTCTTCGTTGGCAATGGGCTGCTTGCCGTCAGCCAGGCCGATGATGCTGAGCCGGCGATTGGCCAGGCCCAAGCCGGCGTCTTCGAGATAACCGTCTTCATCCGGTCCACGATGGACGATGGCGTCGGCCATGCGCCGCAGGATGCCGGGCGGGACGGGATGCTTACCCGATAGATCGACGATGCCGGCGATGCCGCACATGCATGAACTCTCATGTAATTCGACAGCGATGGTGACACTCAGCTGACACCGTCATTGTAGGTGGCGCGGTGCGCTTGAAAACAGCACTCCAGATTTCTAAGGTAACATTTACCGCCAAAACGATCGAAATCATGGCACCCGCAACACTCACCGCTCCGCCGCGCTCGCTCAATGACCCGGATTTGCTCCGGCAGGTGAACGCGCTGCGCTTGCCGGACAACGTCACCAACTGGTTTTACCTGGCGCGCGAGTACCTGTTTCTCGCACTGGTGATCGGCGGCACGATCGCCTTATGCCAAGGTCTGGCCGCCCTCGGTTGGTCGTGGGCCTGGGCGCTGCCGGTGCTGTGCGTGACCAACCTCGTCATCGGCGCGGGGCATCATCGACTGGCGATACTCGGCCATGAAGCGACGCACTATTCGCTGTTCCGCAATCGGCTGCTCAATGAGCTGATCTCCGACTGGTTCTGCATGTTTCCGATCTTCAGCAGCACGCACTCGTTCCGAATCCAACACCTGGGCCATCACCAGCATTCCAACGACCCCAAGCTCGACCCCGATTGGGCCCAGCTTCGCCTCAGCGGGCATCGTTTCCAGTTTCCGATGAGCGTGCGGCAATTTCTGTGGCACTGCCTGATCAAGCAATTGCTGTGGCCGCCGAATTTGGTTCGCTACATCCTGGTGCGGGCGTTCTTTGTGACCGACAACGGCCCCAACAGTCCGTATCGCGTCAAGCGCCGGGCGAAACCGCTTTTGAAACTGATCGGTCTGGCGTATCACGTGGCACTGATCGGCGGGCTGGCGTGGATCGTGTGGCAGCAGGAAATCACGCTGCTGTTGGCGGCGCCGCTGGGCATGCTGGCGCTGATCGAAGCCGTCTTCGTAATGGTCCCCGCGACCTGGTTCACCGAATGGGCCATCCGCGGCGATGTTTCCGCGCGCGTCACCGCGATGCTGCGGCTCGTTTTCAATACGCTGCTGGCGACCGCGATCGCGGGCCTGACCTTGTGGACCGGCTGGCCGTGGTGGCTGTATTACCTGGTGCTGTGGGTCGTGCCGCTGGGCAGTTCGTTTGCGCTGTTCATGATCCTGCGGCAACTGGTGCAGCACGGCAATGCAGACCAAGGCCGGCTGACCAACACGCGCGTCTTCTTCGTCAACCCGCTCATCAGCATGGCGGTCTTTCCGATGGGCATGGACTGGCATTTGCCGCACCACTTGTTCCCGATGGTGCCGCACTACAACCTCAAGAAGCTGCACGAGCTGCTCGACGGCGTGCCGGAGTATCACGACCAGGCCACGCTGGTCGAGGGCTATTTCTTCCACGAGAAACCGCCCAAGCACACGACCGTGCTGGAGCTGCTGACGCGCTAATTGCGTAGGGTGCGTGAAACGCACCTGGCCGTGCGACAAGCAGGTGCGTTTCACGCACCCTACCTCATGTCCCAAAAACTCAACGTCATCACCGGAGCGACCGGCCTCGTCGGCAGCCACATCGCGGCACAATTGCGCGGCGCCGGCGAACGGGTGCGCGCTTTGGTGCGGCGCGGCAGCGCTGCGGCGTGGCTGCAAAACCTCGGCGCCGAGTTGGCCGAGGGCGATCTGCTCGATCAGGATTCGATCGCGCGGGCCGTTGCGGGCGCCGACCTTGTCTATCATTGTGCGGCTCGTGTCGGCAACTGGGGGCCGTGGACGGATTTCGAGCGCGACACCATTGCCACCACGACCAACGTCGTCGAGGCTTGTCGTCGCTCCGGTCAGCCGCGACTCGTGCATGTCAGTTCCATTTCGGTGTATGGCCATCCCACGTTTCGGCCCGGTGAAGAAGTCACCGAGGAAGCGCCGCTCGGCCAGAACTACTGGCTTTGGGATTACTATGCGCGTTCGAAGGTGCTCGCGGAAGAGATCGCGCGCACGTATCCGCAAGTGGTCATCGTCAGGCCGAGCTGGATCTATGGGCCGCGCGATCGCACGACAATTCCAAAGCTGGTGCCGGCGCTACTCGCCCAGCGCGTGCCGATCATCGGACCGGGCGACAACGTGCTCAACATCATCTATGCCGGCGACGTGGCCGCGGGAACGATTCACGCGGCGAATCATGTCGGCGCGATCGGGCAAGCGTACAACCTATGCAGCGAAGGCGAGATCACGCAGCGCGACATGCCCAACGCCATGACCGACGCCCTCGGCATGCCGCGTATCACGAGGCACGCCCCGTTCGGCCTGGCGCTGCGTTGGGCGTTCTTGCAGGAAGCCTGGGCGAAACTGTGGCGCCGCCGCGAGCCGCCGACGATCACGCGGTTTATCGTCTACCTGGTCGGCCGGCGCACGCAGTACAGCATCGCCAAGGCACGCACCGAATTGGGTTGGCGGCCGCGGGTCAGCATTCAGGCGGGCGTGCATCAGTCGCTGGTGTGGTTCCAATCGGCAGCGCCGGCGATGTTGCCGCCGAATTTCACGTTGCCGGTGCTGGCGGGGAAGTAGCGCAAGCGGCAATTTCGACCCGCGCCGTTGGTGTTCCGCGCCCGTCGCCATATAGTCTCAATGGGTTTTCCCCTGATATTTCCCAGCGAATAGCGCAGTGTGCGGAGGTGGCGGCGTGGCTCGCGTCGTTTGTCAGGTCATGCACCGGCCGAGTCGGATTTCGGTCCTGTGGTCGGCAGGCGCCGCGTCATTCGAACCCTATCATTTGGAAGGCGATGACCTCGACGAATTCTACGGCACCGCGAGCCAAGCGCGGCACCGCTTGGCGGCGGCAGTGGCGGCGGATTTCAGCGATGCCGCCGGCGAATTGGCGACGCTGGGGCATCAACTCTATCGCTGGTTGTTTCAACTCGATCAAGCTCCATCCGCCGCTCAGGCGGTCCACAGCTGGTGGCAGGATTTGCTGGCCAAGAACGCGGTGACGGCGCTCGATTTGGTCAGCGATCGGCCGGGCTGCGTGCCGTGGAATCTGGTGTACGATCAACCGCCGGACGCCGGTGCTCTGCGCGGCGGGCGCGGGTCGCCGGCGTGGCAGCACTTTTGGGGGTTTCGCTTGGCGCTGGGCGTGGGCCGGCGCGTCAATCCGCATCGCGTGTTTCCGTATTTCGAAAAACCGGCATTGCTGGTCGCGCTCGATCCCGCGAGCGCTGGCCAACTGCCCAGCGATTTGCGGCAGCAGCTCGACCAACTGGTTGCCTATGCCGGCGGCGACGTTGTGGATTCTGTCGACGCCTTGACCGATCGGTTGCGGCAACAAGCGCCCGATGTGCTCGCCGTCGTCAGCCGAATCGAGCGCGGCCAAATCGTGATGGGCGAGCGCCGTGGCTCATTGCGTGACTTGCGGCAAGCGCTCGCAGAAACGGAAGCCGGCAATCCGCAGCCGCTCGTGCTGCTCTTGGGCAGCGCCGCGCCGGAAAACGCAGCCAGCTGGGAGTGTTTTTTGGGCTCGGCGACCACCGAGCTATCGAGCGTCTTGGCGCCGGAAGTGCCGGGCCAGGTGGCGGTCAACGTGCGCGCGGGTGTGGCGTGGCTGCGAGCGTTTCTCGGTGCCGGCGCTGACGCGGGGACGGCGCTCCGGCAAGCGCGGCAAGAACTCGGTCTGGCGGGCCTGGCATACAGCGCCTTCTGCCCGCCGTATCTGCGCGTGTTGGAGGAGGGCAAGGAGCCCGATCCCGATCTGCCCAGTCCCGCGCCGCAAGACTTGCCGCCACAGCCGTATCGTGGGCTTGCGCCTTTTGATCGTGAAGAGCGCGCCCTGTTCATGGGCCGCGAGGACGACACGGTCCGCTTCGCCCGGCTGCTCGACGAGGCGGGCACGCGCGGCGTGCTTCTGCATGGAGCCGCGGGTGTGGGCAAGGCGTCGCTGCTGCGCGCCGGCGTCTTGCCGTATCTGGAAGACGAGGCGCTGGGCTACCTGGCCTTGCGTGATCGCGGCGCATCCGGGCAGACGCAGGCGGAGCGCGATTATCCCACGCTGGCATTGCGCGCCGGCAGCGACCTGGCCGGGCAACTCGCCGAGGGGTTGTGTGCCTTCTGCGCCCAGCCGTTCACCTACGGCACGCCCGCGGGGACGGCGGTGACGATCGATTTGCCGGCAATCCTGAGCCGCCACGGGCAGCGCGGCGCGTCGGCCCCGACCGATGCGATTCAGGCCAAGACACCGACCGCGACGGCAGGCTCAACGGCGCTCGCCGGCGCGACGCCCATTGTCGCCGGTCCGGTGGGTGCGGCGCCCTCGACGCCAGTGCAAATATGGCAGACACTGGATGAAGATCCCGCCGCACTGGCCGGCTTGCTGGAAAAGGTCACTGAACGCTTGCCGTGCGAATTGGTCATCGTCATCGAGCAGGGCGAGGACCTGCTGGACGAGATAGGGGGCGCTGCGGTCCAGAAGCGCCGGCAGGCGGCCCTGGCGATGCTCGCGCATCTTTCGTCGTCGTCGGCGCGTTGCAAAGTGATCCTGGCACTTCGGACGGAATTCTACGGCCAGCTCGCCGAGGCGTTTGCGGCGGGAAAGGACCGTCTGGCGTGGCGTGAATTTTTCCTGGCCCCGTTGGCGGCGAAGGTGCTGGTCGAGGCGCTGCTGCTGCCGACGGCGTCGGCGCCGCCGCTTTACGCCAGCGCGGCGCCGCACCAGCGCTACCGAATCAGTTTCGCGCCGGGGGTCGTGGACAAGATCGTCCAGGATGCGGTCGCGCTGGCGCCCGAGCGGCAGGTGAGCGCCGCGGCGCTGGCTCAGGCGACTTGCGCTTTGCTTGTGGCCCGCGCCCGGCAGCGTCAGGAAACGTTGATCAAGCTGGAACATCTGCGCGAGTTGCGCAGCGCCAAGCAGCGGCCCATCGACCTGGCGCTGCATCGCTTTGTCGAGCTTCAACTTCAGCAACTGCCGATCGCACTGGCCACTCGGCGCGCGCTGCGGTTCTTAATCGGCAAGCTCTATCGCCGCAAGGGCGACGGCGCTCTCACCCGGCCGCTGACGCCGGCGCGCGATCTCGTGCAGCATTGGCGCGCCAGCGAATCGCTGGAAAACGCGGTCAATGCGGCTGCCGCGCCCGAGATCGGCTTGCTGGAAGTGCAGCAGCTCCTGGTGGGCGGGCGCGAGGGATTGTACGTCGGCCTGGGCAGCGATGCCCTCGCCGGCTGGGCCGCGCATCAGGCGATCGAGGGCGAACGCCGGCAGTACGCGCGGTCGCGCGTGATCGACGCGTTGTTCATTCTCATTCCGCTCGCCGTGCTGGCGGTGGCGGTTACCTATTACCTGATGCGCGGCGCGGTGCGCGAACAGGCCGAGAAAGTGGAGGCCTACGAGAAAGAAATCGAGGAGAAAGTCCAGCCACTGGTCAAGCAACTCTTCGTGGAAAGCCAGCACGTGCCGGCGCCCTTGTTCAACGGCGCCCTGGCGCAAGCCGACCTGGCGCTGCGCGCCGGCAATCTGCTGCGCGCCCGCCAGCACTTGCTCAGCCAGCAGGCGTACGTGCGATTGAAGCGTGATGAACAGTTCGACCGCCGCGGCTTCGAATGGCGCTACCTGTGGCGGCTCGCCAACCCGGAGCGACACACGCTCCTGGGCCATCGCGGGCTGGTGCATGCGCTGGCGGCGGCGCCCGATAGTTCGCTCATCGCCAGCGCCGGCGCCGACGGCAAAGTAATGCTCTGGAACCTGAAGCGCCAGGGAGAAGTCGCGGCGATTCTGAGCGCCCATCATGGTCCGGTGCTGGCGGTCGCGTTCGCGCCGGATGGCAAGACGCTCGCCAGCGCCGACGCCGATTCGGTCGTGCATCTTTGGGAGGTGAAGGTCGGCCTCGACGAGCCGGCGCGCATCGACACCCCGACCAAATCGCTGGCCGGACATACCGGTCCGGTTCACGCACTGGCCTTCGGCAAGGATGCGAACATGCTCGTCTCCGGCAGCGCGGACCAGACGGTCGTCGTCTGGGACGTTGCCGCGGGCAAGCCGAAGGCGACGTTCAAGGAACATACCGACGCGGTCGAGGCCGTGGCGTTGGCGCCGGACGGCAAGCTCATCGCCAGCGGCGGCAAGGACAAGAGCGTTTTCCTTTGGGAAGCGGACGGCGCCAAGAAGGCCGCGCGCATCAAGGTTGCCGGCCCGGTAACGGGTCTGGCGTTTTCGTCGGACAGCGCCGCGCTCGCTTCGGCCAGCAACGAAACGCAGGCCGGCGCCGACATCGGCGCCGTTCGGCTGTGGGATGCGAAATCGGGCAAGGAGTTGGCCGCGCCAATCTTTCAGAACGGCGGCGTCTTTGGCGTCGCGCTGAAGCCGAACTCGACCATCGTGATCGCGGCGGGCAAAGACCATGTGGTCCGCGCCTGGGACTACAAGACCGGCCAGGAACAGTTCGCGCTGCGCGGGCATCTGGGCTGGGTGCAGGCCGTGGCCGTCACGCCCGATGGCGCCGCGGTGGCGACCTCGAGCTATGACAACACGGTCAGAATCTGGGATGGGACCGCGCCAAGCGACACGCTCAGCCACGGCGATTGGGTGCAGGCCCTGGCATTCTCCGGCGACGACGAGCTGCTTGCCTCCGGCGGGCGCGACGGCGTCGTCAAAGTGTGGCGGGCGGCAACCGGCGCGTTGCTCGGTGAGATCAAAGGGCACCCCGGTCCCGTGACGGCGCTCGGCTTTGTGCCCGACCCCCCCCCAGATGCCCCCCCTTCAAAAGGGGGGGATATGGGGGGTAAACTCGTCGTCGGCTCGTGGAGCGACAATGGCGCCGGCAGCGTGAAGTTGTGGGAGCTGACGATCGCGGCCGGAAAACTGAATGCCCCCCGAGAGGGCCCAGCATTTCAGGGCCATACGCAAGGCGTGCAATGCCTGGCGGTTGGCAAAAAGGGCATGCTCGCCACCGGCAGCGCCGACGGCACGGCGATCCTGTGGGACCTCGTCACCGGCGCGAAAAAACAGACACTGGCGGCCGAGCATCCCGTGCAATGTGTGGCGTTTTCGCCCAGCGGCGCGCGTTTGGCGCTGGGCAACGCCAAAGGCAGCGTGCAGGTGTGGGACACGGTCGGCGGCGAGCTGCAAAAACGCGGCACCGTCCAGGATGCCCACGCTGGGGGAGTGCGCGCGCTGGTGTTCCGCGGCGAGGATTTCGAGTTTCTGTCCGCCGGCGCGGATCAAACGCTGAAGCAATGGGATTGGAAGGCCAAGCAGAATCCGACGGCCGGGTTAGTTGCCCGCGCGCATTACCAGCCCGTGAGCTGCCTGGCGCTGCTGGGCGACACGACGTTCGCCAGCGGCAGTTGGGACCGCTCCGTGAAACTCTGGGACCTGCGCGATGCCGGCGTCGGCGAAGAGCGCTTCACGCTCGCGGGGCACACCGGTCCGGTCCGGGCTTTGGCGGCGACCGCGAATCGCCAATTGCTCGCCTCCGCGGGCAACGACGGCACGATTCGCCTGTGGCGCGCCGCTGCGCCGCTAGCGCCCACCAAGTAAGGCCTTTTCAAGAAATTGTCTGGTCCACCTTTAGAGACAAGTCCGTGTGTGTACTACTCTTGTCCTGATTTCTTCGCTTCTTGCGAGGATTTTTTTATGCCGCGTCGCTCGTTAGTTGGTCTGGGTTTGCGTCGGCGGCAGCGAGCAGGGCCAGGATCGTGGTCCGGGCTTGAGCGCTGACCTGATAGCGGTGCGTGTGGGGCACTTTTTGCAGCAAGCTATGGCCGCGCAGCAATCGCAGCAGGCGCG
>Ga0209726_10002548_pt1 | contig 26727 bp, 28 predicted proteins | sample Subgrocontami54m_FD_187453 | JGI IMG/M metagenome (GOLD analysis project Ga0209726, IMG submission 187453) | Subsurface groundwater microbial communities from S. Glens Falls, New York, USA - GMW46 contaminated, 5.4 m (SPAdes) (version 3) | ecosystem: Environmental > Aquatic > Deep subsurface >... | reverse complement strand
CCCGCCGGCACACGTCCTTCGCCAGCGTGTGGGTCTTTCCCGTGGTCGACGAGCACATCGAGATCGACATCAAGGAGAGCGACTGCCGGGTCGACACCTACCGCGCCTCGGGCGCCGGCGGCCAGCACGTGAACACCACCGACTCGGCGGTGCGCATCACCCACTTGCCCACCAACATCGTGGTGGCGAGCCAGCAGGAGCGCTCGCAGATCAAGAACCGCGCCATCGCCTGGGCCATGCTGAAATCGCGCCTCTACGAGCTGGAGCTGAAAAAGCGCGAGGAGAAGGCCAGCGCCGCGGCGGCCTCAAAAACCGAGATCGGCTGGGGCCACCAGATCCGCTCCTACGTCATGCAGCCCTACCAGCTGGTGAAGGATTTACGCACCGGCACGCAGAGCTCCGACCCGCAGGGCGTGCTCGACGGAGACATCGACGCGTTCCTGGAGTCGGCGCTGGCGCAGCGCATGTCGGGAAGCGGGCCGGCGAAGGTGGAGGATTTGGATTAGTTGCGTTCGGCGTTGGCTCCGATCACGCACCCGGCTTGTCGAAGAGCCGAGCGTCCCAGCGGATCGGCGTCTCACGCCCAACGCGAATGCCGGCGCTTGCCGGGTGGTGCGGATTGATGAGGATATTGAGCTCCTCGCGCGCGACATAGCTCGGCACGATCAGGATGGCGGAGCGCTGCGCGTTGAGCCACCCCGATCCATGCGCCCTTGCAACCGGGGATTCCGGCAAGTCCCAGCCAGGGAGAATGTCCTTGGTCACCTCTTCGTAGGAGGTGCCTGCGGGGATCTCGATTTCGAGGAAGTGCTGATTCGGGGGCATGATCCCGTTGTAGTGGGCGAGCTTTTCCAGCATGGCCGTGGCGTAGTGCATGGAGGCGTAAATAACCTCCTGGCCTTTCTCGTGCCAGCGCCCTTCGACGAGGCCGGCTCCCTCGCCGCTGTAGATCGGATGCCTGCCGTCCGGATCGCCGATCCGGTAGGCCCGCATCGGCTCTCTCAGCTTGCGCGGCGACACTACACGGCCACACCGGCCTCGGCCCGATCCAGCAGCTTGAGCACCAGATCGGCGCCCGCGGTGGATTCGTTGGAGACCGCGAACGGAGAGCGTCCGCCGAGAAGGGGATGACCTCGCATGAGAAACAAGGCGATCCCCGAAGTCTCGCCCTTGTATTGTCGCATCACCTCCGCAAAGACTCGAGAGAGCGCCAAGACTTTTTCACTCTGGTCTTTTGTCAGCGAACCGTCCTTTTTGCGATGGTATGTTGCCTTCGGGATGATATCGGTGACCTGCAGATGGATGCCCTTGGGGTCGACCCGCCGCACGATGATTTCGGCAGTCTTGGTGGGAAAACCCTTTTCGACCCTTTCAACGAGCTTCAGATCGTCCATCTCCGCCCACTTCGGCAGCCCCATGAAGTGGGCAAGGCGGCTCGCCTCCGAGTGCACTCTCTTTTCGGATGTGCTCATCGCAACTCTCTGTTTCGTCTCATGTGAGACTCTGGTAGTCTCATCTGAGCCGTTGCGCAAGCTGGTTCACTTGCTCGCCGTGGCCGTGGCCGTGTTCGGAGAAATAGGAAGTATGCTCATTCATCGTCTCCGGACCGTCTCGGCCTTCTTGTCGATCGCCATGGCCGCCTCCCCCGCCCACGCTCTCGAACCCGAGCAGGTGACGATCGCCTCGGCGCTGGTCACCAAGGGCCCGTTCACCGCCCAGCTGCTGCGCCCGCCAGGCCCCGGCCCCTTCCCCGCCATCGTCGCCCTGCATGGCTGCGGCGGCCTGTTCAACCGCAAGGGCGAGCTGGCGCGGCGCGAGACCGACTGGGCGGAGCGGTTCCTCGCCGCCGGCTACGCGGTGCTGTTCCCCGACAGTTTTACGGCGCGCGGCCTCAAGCAAATCTGCACCGTCAAGACCCGGACGATCTTCCCCAAGGACCGCGCCGACGACGTGGCTGCCGCCGCCGAGTGGCTCGGCCGGCAACCCTTCATCGATGCCAAGCGGCTTGCGCTGATCGGCTGGTCGCACGGTGCCATGACCGTGCTGTGGGCGCTGCGGCCCGACTTCATGGCCGCTGGGCCGCAGTTCAGGACGGCGATCGCCTTCTACCCGGGCTGCCGCGAGATCGCGCGACTGCCCGACTGGCGCCCGCGCCTGCCGCTCACCATCCTCATGGGCGCCGCCGACGACTGGACGCGGCCCGGCCCCTGCCGCGAGCTCGCTCAGCGCGCTCAATTCAGGTTCATCGCCTACCCCGGCGCCTATCACGACTTCGACGCACCCGGCAGACGCGTGCGGGTGCGCACCGGGCTCGGCACCGTCAAAGGCGGCAGGGCGCATGTCGGCACCGACCCCGCGGCGCGGGCCGCGGCCATCGATGAGGTGAGGAAGATCCTGGCAGCCGCGTTTGCCGTGCCGTAGCAGCGGCGCCGGGTTCGGTTGCCGCCCGCTGCGTCAGCTTCATCGGCGTCCTTCATCAGCGTCCTGTTGCTAGCGTCCTTGCCAAGCGGCTCGGCCCAAGTCCATGCTGCTTGCCGCCAAGCAAAGGGAGGAGACCATGCTGCATCGGCTCGGGACCATCGTCGCGGCATCTGCAGTCGCCCTCCTGCTCGCCACCGGTCCGGCGGCCGCCCAGAAGCAGGGTGGCACCTTGCGCATGTACATCTGGGACAACCCGCCCAGCGCCTCGATCCATGAGGAAGCCACCGTCTCGACGACGGTGCCGTTCATGTCCGTCTACAACAACCTCGTGCTCTACGACCAGCACAAGAAGCTCAACACGGCGGACACGATCCAGCCCGAGCTGGCTACCAGCTGGGCGTGGGACGAGAGCAAGACCAAGCTCACCTTCAAGCTGCGCGACGACGTGAAGTGGCACGACGGCAAGCCGTTCACGGCCAAGGATGTCGTCTGCACCATGGACAAGCTGCAGGGCAAGGGCACCGACAGCTTCCGCAAGAATCCGCGCAAGATCTGGTGGCACAACCTGAAGGAAGTGACGACCAACGGCGATCACGAGGTGACGTTCCATCTCGGACGGCCGCAGGCGTCGTTCGTCTCTCTCTTCGCCACCGGCTACAATCCGGTCTATCCCTGCCACGTGTCGGCAGCCGACATGCGCACCAAGCCGATCGGCACGGGCCCGTTCAAGTTCGTCGAGTTCAAGAGCAACGAGTCGGTCAAGCTCGTGCGCAATCCCGACTACTGGCGCAAGGGGCACCCCTACATCGATGGCATCGACTATCGCATCATCTCCAACCGCTCGACCCGGGTGCTCGCCTTCGTGGCCGGCGAGTTCGACATGACGTTCTCGCTCGACCTGACCGTGGCGCTGGTGAAGGATGTCCTGTCACAGCGGCCGAACGTCCACTGCGAGCTGCAGCCGACCAACAACTCGATCAACCTGATCGTCAACCGCAGCACGGCGCCCTTCAGCGACCCCAAGATCCGCAGCGCGCTGGTCCTGGCGCTCGACCGCAAGGCCTTCAACGACATTCTCGCCGAGGGCAAGGCCAAGATCGGCGGCGTCATGATGGCCGGCCCCGAAGGGAGCTGGGGCATGCCGCCGGAGGTGGTGGCAGAGCAGCCGGGCTACGGCGCCGACGTAGAGAAGAACCGTGCCGAGGCGCGCAAGATCATGGAGAGCCTGGGCTACGGCCCGAGCAACCCGCTGAAGGTGAAGGTGGCGACGCGCAACATCCCGCTCTACCGCGATCCGGCGGTGATCCTCATCGATCAGCTCAAGAAGGTTCACGTCGAGGCCGAGCTCGATGTGATCGACACCAGCATCTGGTTCGCCAAGGTCGCTCGCGGGGAATATTCGGTGGGCTTGAACCTGACCGCCGCCGCGCTCGACGACCCCGATGTCAATTTCTACGAGAACTACGCCTGCGGCTCGGAGCGCAACTACACCAAGTATTGCAACCCCGAGGTCGAGAAGCTGATCGACCAGCAGTCGCGCGAGACCGATGCCGCCAAACGCCGGAGCCTGGTGTGGGAGGTGGAGAAGACACTGGCCCGGGACGTGGCACGGCCGATCATCACCCAGGGCGTGGCGGGTCTGTGCTGGCAGCCCTACGTCAAGAACTTCACGCTGCACCACAACGGCATCTACAATAACTGGCGCTTCGACGACATCTGGCTGGAGAAGTGAGGTGCAGGAGGAGAGCGGGATAGGCGAAGCCGTATTCCGCCGATTAACGTCGAGGTTGCATCGGCGCATTATCCCCGGATCAAGTCCTGGCTCAAGTCAGCGGTTCGGCTAAATTAGCGCGGGGGGACATGGGTGTTGCGATCGGGGCGACCGGCCGGCATCGGGATGGGCGGCGCCAAGGTGCTGGCGCGCTTCTCCTCGGGCGGCTTGCCGGCCGGCGCCAGCATCGCCGCGGGTCCCACCACCAGCGCGGTCCTGGCTTCGGCCAGCAGCGTGCCGTCGACGGCGACCAGATTGACGATGATCTCCGAGCGGCCCGACACGCCGGCCGGCACGTTGGCCTTGAGCGTGGGCAAGGCGAACAGGGGGACGGCCCACGAGCCGGGGCCGATGGAGTGGCCCTCGATGAGCGAGATGCTGGGCGGCAGTCCGCGCACACGGATGAAGCTGTTGCCGGGCAGCGCCTCCCGCGGGCCGACCTGGATCGAAAGGGATGCCTGCGAAGCCGGTCGGGCGAGAATGGCCGCGGCCACCGCGATGCGCGGCTCGCCGCGCTGGGCGAGGCTGGTGCCGTCGGCGGCACCGGCGCCATGCAGGGCACTCGCAGCGGCCAAGAGAACGAGCGCGATCAGGCCCACCCTGCCCAATCGCGGCTTGGCTCTTGCAGTGCGTGCGATGTGCTTGTCGGCGTCCCCCATGTGGCAAGTGCATGGTCGCTTGCCGGTGAGGGCGCTTTTGCGGCTGGATTGAGGCATTCTGCCGGCAGGACGCACGTCGCGCGCGCACGCGGTAGCCGACCCGTCAGCTCCCGCCGATCCGGCGCAGCCGCTCTTCGGCACCGCTCGCACCGAGCTGCCGCGCGCGCTCGTACCAGCGCCTCGCCGCCTTGGCGTCGGGCCGGATGCCGCGCACCTGGAGCCGCACGAGCTCCGCCGCATCGAAGGTGGCGCCGAGCGCCATGGCGGCCTGCGGCAAGCCTGCATCGGCGGCACGCTCATAGAACAGGCGCGCGCCGGCCACGTCGCCTTGCGCCAGCTGCTCGTCGCCCTTCTTCATGAGCCGCAGCGCGCGCTCGCGGTCCTGCGGGGTCATGGGCGGTGGCGCCCCCAGCGGCGGGGGTTGCGGCGCCGCTTGCAAGCCCGGTCCGTTGCGCGCCATCGCCTCGGGCGGCGGGCCCGCGCGCAGGATCGAGGCGACCGGGGGCCCCGCATCGCGCTGTGACTGGCCCTGCCGCGCGGCGCCAACCGCCAGCGTCGATCGCTCTTCGGCCAGCACCGTGCCATCGATGGCGACCAGGGTGATCACGATCTCGGAGCGGCCGGTCGCCCCTGCCGGCAGCGTGATCTTGAGGTCGGGCAGGACGCTAAGGGCGACGGCCCAGGCTCCGGGCGCAATCGAGTGGCCTTCCGACAGGGCGGCCATCGGCGGCAGGCCGTGCAGGCGCAGGAAGCTGTTGCGGGGCACCGCCTCCGGCGGGCCGACCCGAATGCCAAAGGCGACCTGGCTCGCGGGCTCCGCCGTGACGGTGGCGGCTACCGTGATCGTGGCCCGCGCGTTGGCTTGCGCCCACGCCTGCGGTGCCGCAAACGCCATGAGCAACGTGGCAATCACGCCGGCGCGCGCAGCCATCGGCAGCGCCGGCGCATGGCGAGGCCGCAGCCGAACTCCCTCCCGTCCTGTCGCCGTCCTATGCACGGCGCTCCCTTGTTTTCCCCGTCCCCGCACGCTCTAACGCTTCTGTGCTTTCGCCCACTCCATGAACTGCTTGAACAAACGCTCCTGCTCGGCGGGATTGTCGGGCGCAGCTTGTGCCGCCTGCGCGCGCGCCATCACCGGATCGATCGCTGGAGCCGCGGCGGCAGCCTGCTTCGCCGGATTTCTCGCCAGCCAATCCTCGGCGGCAGGGAATCGCTTCCAGCCGCGCAAGGTGGTGGTGAGATTGGCTTCGTTCCACTTGGAGTGCCGCGCCGGCTTCTGGAACGCCGCAAACTTCGAGAAAAACGCCTCGGTGAAAAGGGCGACGCGGCGGTAGCGGTCGGTTTCGCGCGGCCAATTGTAGGAGGCGAGCACTGCGCCGATGGCGATGGTGTCGACGGAACTCCCCTTGGCGATCAGGTTGGGGTAGTCGTCGCCCATGAGCTTGGCGGGGAAATAGTCCTGCTCGAGCACCTCCGTGTAGGGGATCGGCAGCAGCGTCATGCCCGGCTCGAGCTTGAATTTCTGGAACGAGCCGGTCGGCTTGCCGGCGATCAGCACGGTGGCGGCGATCTCGCCGGATTTCAGCATCTGATAGCCGTCGGCCTGGCCGACATTGACCTCCGTGGCCTTGATGCCGAGCAGCTCGAAGATGAGGCGGGTCGAGAACTGCGTGCCGCTGCCGACGTCGCTGAAATTGACCTTCTTGCCGTTGAGGTCTTGCACGCTCTTGATGCCGGGCCCGGCCAGCACGTGCATCTCCTCGTTGTAGAGCTTGGCAAGGTAGGCGAGGCGCCCCTCGATGTTGGGCCCGGCCTCGCCGGTCTTCTTGAAGTAGCTCATGATGTTGGATTGCGTGATGCACAGGTCGATCCCCTTCATGTACAGCACGTCGATCACGTTCTGATAGCCGCCCTTGCCGATGATCGGCAGCACCCTGAGCGCGGTGCCGTCGTCGAGCACCGCCGACATATCGTAGGCCAGATAGATGTAGGTGCCGTTGGGGTTGCCCGAGATCACCGTCACAGTGTTGTGGTTGAGCTTCTCGGCGAGCGCGGCAAGGCGCGTGGCCGCGGGTGTCAGCGGGACGGCGCGCTTTGCCGGGACGGGTTGGGGGGGAGGCTGTGCCGGTTGCGGCTGGGCAGCGACGGCATTCGGAAACGCCAATACGGCCGCGGTGACGACCGCGGCAAGACCAAGGGCTGAACGCACTTTACCCCTCCCTCGAAACCGTGAACCGCACTCTTCGGTGTTCGCCGGGCGTAGGCCTACAGACCCCAAGGGGGCCCCTCCCTTTTTCGCACGCGGCAAGGCTATCACAGGATGGGCACGCTGCAACCCCGATGCACCGATCACGATACGATTTTTTACCGTTGGCAGACAGAGTTGGCCGCAGAGAGCCGAGAGCGCTCGCCTTGACACGGGGCCGGGCTGGAGGGCACAAGCGGGCGCCCAGACGGCGCCAGGCTCGCGAGCTTATGCGCCGCCCGACCTTACCTGCGCGGTTTGCAGAGAGTGAGAGGAAGAGGCCCATGAACGCCAATACCCCAGAAATCGTCCTGACATTGCCAGATGGCAGCAAGCGCCCCTGCAAGCAGGGCATCACCGGGCGCGAGCTTGCCGCCGCCATCTCCAAGTCGCTGGCCAAGAAGGCCGTGGCGATAGTGGCCGACGGCCGCCTCGCCGACCTCGCCGATCCGATCTCGGCCGATGCCTCGGTCAAGATCGTCACCCGTGCCGATCCGGAGGCGCTCGACCTCATCCGCCACGATTGTGCGCATGTGATGGCCGAGGCCGTGCAGGGGCTCTGGCCCGGCACCCAGGTCACCATCGGGCCCGTGATCGAAAACGGCTTCTTTTACGACTTCGACAAGGCGGAGCCGTTCCACCCCGAGGACCTCGCCAGAATCGAGGCCAGGATGCAGGAGATCGTCGCCCGCAACGCCCCTTTCACCAAGGAGTTGTGGAGCCGCAAGCAGGCCAAGGACTACTTCAAGAAGGTGGGCGAGCTCTACAAGGTCGAGCTGGTCGACGCCATTCCGGAAGGCGAGGACATCAAGATCTACAAGCAGGGCGAGTGGCTCGATCTCTGCCGCGGCCCGCACATGACCTCGACTGGGCAGATCGGCAGGGCCTTCAAGCTCACCCGCTTTGCCGGCTCCTACTGGCGCGGCAACGCGCAGGGGCCGAAGCTGCAGCGCATCTACGGCACCGCCTGGGCCACCGAGCCCGAGCTTGCCGCGCACCTGAAGCAGCTCGAGGAGGCCGAGAAGCGCGACCACCGCAAGCTCGGCCGTGAGATGGACCTGTTCCATTTCCAGGAGGAGGGCCCCGGCGTCGTCTTCTGGCACCCGAGGGGCTGGGAGCTGTTCCAGAACCTGATCAACTACATGCGCCGGCGGCAGAACGCGGTCGGATATCGCGAGGTGAACGGGCCGCAGCTCCTCGACAAGTCGCTGTGGGAGACCTCCGGGCACTGGGAATGGTACCGCGAGCACATGTTCAGTACGATTACCGAAGACAAGCGCGAGTTTGCCATCAAGCCGATGAACTGCCCGGGGCATATTCAGATCTTCAAGCACGGCCTGCGCTCGTATCGCGAGCTGCCCTACCGCATCGCCGAGTTCGGCATCGTTCACCGCTACGAGCCGTCAGGCGCGCTGCACGGCTTGTTGCGCGTGCGCGGCTTCACCCAGGACGATGCGCACGTCTTTTGCACAGAGGAGCAACTGGCGGACGAGTGCCTGAAGATCAACGATTTGATCCTGTCGATTTATCGCGACTTCGGTTTCGATGAGGTCGTCGTCAAGCTCTCGACTCGACCCCAGAAGCGCGTAGGTTCTGAAGCAGCTTGGGATCAGGCTGAAGCGGCGATGTCGAGGGTGCTGGAGCAAATCGCGGAGCAATCCAGGGGCAAAATTAAGACAAGTATCAACCCGGGCGAAGGTGCCTTTTACGGCCCCAAGTTCGAGTACGTGCTGCGCGACGCCATCGGCCGCGACTGGCAGTGCGGTACCACTCAGGTCGACTTCAACCTGCCGGAGCGCCTTGGCGCCTTCTACATCGGTGCGGATAGTGAGAAGAAGACGCCCGTGATGATCCATCGCGCCATCTTCGGGTCCATGGAGCGCTTCACGGGCATCCTGCTCGAGAACACTGCCGGGCATCTGCCGCTGTGGCTGGCGCCGGTGCAGGTCAAGGTGTGCACCATCGTGTCCGACGCGGACGACTATGCCGAGGACGTGCTGGCGGCCCTGAAGAAGCTCGGCATGCGCGCCGAGACGGACCTGCGCAACGAAAAGATCAACTACAAGGTGCGCGAGCACTCGCTCAGCAAGGTACCGGTGCTGCTGGTGGTGGGCAAGCGCGAGGCCGAGGAGAAATCCGTGTCGCTGCGGCGGCTGGGCAGCCAGCAGAGCCAGGTGATGCCTCTCGAGAAGGCCGTGGCGATGCTGTCGGAGGAGGCCGTGCCACCAGATCTCAAACGCACGACGCTCGCCGAAGCCGCCTGACAAGAAGACAGTTGCGCGTTGCCCACAGAAATGCAAAACTGTGGGCAACATCTTGTTGCCAACGATTTCCCGAAGCAGTGGGCAACGAGAGGGTGCAACAGTCAATGAGACCCATACCACTAAATTTCCTGACAATGTACGCCGACCTGGCGCAGAACGTCCGCGGCTCGAGTCTTGAATACGGCTCGGTCGTAACCCGCCGGCGGAGAGGACGGGATTACCTTTATGTGGTCAGCAAGGACGGTGGAACACGAGCAGAGCGCTACCTTGGCCCATCGGATGATCCGAAAGCACAAAAGGAAGCGGCTGCATTGCGCCAAACTGCCGAGCAAGCAAAGGCCCTTCGCAGCACGGTATCAGCGCTAAAACAGGCACGCATCCCCGCCCCGTCTTTGCCATTGGGGCGTGTTCTCGAGGTGGTCGGGAATGCAGGCCTGTTTCAGCGGGGGGTGGTTCTCATTGGCACCGCGGCATATCAGACCTACGCCTGCATCGTCGGCGCATACCTACCTGGCGCCGCTATCACAACCAACGATGCCGATTTGCTCGTCGCGTCGTTTGTAGGAAAGGGCGAGCAACAAGATATGGAGTCCATCTTGCGGCGGGCTGATCCGACGTTCACAGCGAAGATGCAGCAAGAGGATCGTCTGCCAAAGGTGTTCAAGGCCGACAACAACTTCTCTGTCGACATTCTTACGAAGTTTGGCCGCGGTCGCAAGAGTCCCATTCTGATTGAGGAGTTGGGATGCTCGGCAGAGGCTTTGCCATTCATGGAATATCTTGCAGAGGAAAGCATGGAGGCGGTCGCTCTATATGGAACGGGGGTATTGGTGCGGGTTCCACCTCCGCTCCGCTTCGCTGCGCACAAGCTCCTGATCGCCCAGGAGAGAAGTGGACGGTTCCTGGCTAAGAAACCGAAGGACCTCGCCCAAGCGCGAGATCTGATCGACATATTTATTGAGACCGACAGTTCTGCATTGGAAGAAGTACTGGATGAGGCGCGACAGCGAGGGCCGAAATGGAAGAGGAATATCAACGCGTCTCTGCGTGAGATCGGGCGAGAATCTAGACAAGGGCGGCTACCATTGCCAGTTGCGACGGCTGCGAGAAAAAGGCGCGCGCCCGCTGACCAAGTCGCCGGTCGTCTGCGACACAGGTGATGCCCAGAGTTCGCATCGCATCTTCGCTCGCGGAAAAAAGTTCCAGAAAAGATTGCGTTTTATTGCCGCATCCGTGACGCGATGCCGCGTCGCCCGCGCGGCGCAAATGGCGTTTCTCCCCGGGTCCGACCTGCGGAGCCCGCGCTCGTGATCCGCGTCCGTCGAGCCGGAGCGGCTGCCGTGACTCGCATCGCATCGGCGGGACGGCAGCGCGGCACGTACAAGATCCAACACATGAGGGTGCATGCGTTTCGCCGAGCCGATGTCTCGCGTTCTCGCCGTGGGGCTTGCTTTCACGGGTGCGGGCGCGACGCCCGCTGTGTCCGGAACCCACCCAGGTGCGCCGCTTGCCCTGGAGGCCCGCGTGTTCTTTCCCCGCTTCGCCGCCCGCGATGGGCTCTTGCCCGACATCCGTGGGCTGCTGCTCTCCGGCGTGGACGAGCGGAGGGCCCGCACGGTCATCGCCGCGCTTGCGGCGACGAACGGCGCCATGCGCGACCACGGTGGCGTGGCCGCGTGGGGCGGCGCAGGGTCTCTGCCCGCGGTGCCGAAGCCCCTGACCGAGCCGTCCCCGCCGATCGATGCCCTCGAAAAGAGGATGCGTTCCCCTGACATTCCATTGCTGCGCGTGGAACAGCCTTGGCTGTCCCCTTTGCCGGCGCATCCGCGTCTATGCGCCATCTGCGTCGGCAGGAAGAAGATGTCGTGGCTGCCCGACCATCCCGCAATGTCGAGGTTTCCCAGTATCAAACAGATCTCATCGCACCGGGGGGATCCGCTTGCGGCCCTCGAGCTCGATGACGAGAGCAGCGATATGGCGAAGGCCCCGGCGTTCATCATGCCGTTTGCCAACGGCCGCGTGACCAGCCTCTTCAACCAGGGCAGGCGGCATCCGGCCATCGATCTCGCCGGTGCCCTGGGCTCGCCGGTGCTGGCAACGACACCAGGGCAGACGGTTGTGTTCGCCGGACGTCGGGGCGGCTACGGCAATGCGGCGATCACGCGCGACGGCTACGGCAGGACGCATCTCTACGGACATTTGCGGAGCATCACGTCTAGGGTCGGGCAGCTGTTGCAGCAGGGCGAGAAGCTCGGGCACCTGGGCAGCACCGGGCACTCGACCGGCCCGCACGTGCACTACGAGGTCAGGACCAGCAAGGGCCAGCACATCAATGCCGTGACTCTGCTGTTCCCGGACCGCCGCGTCGCCGTCGGCTACGCATGGCGGGACGTGCGCCCGACCTCGATGCCGGCCGTCGCGCTGGCCAAGGTCGCGCGTTAGCCCCGCCCGCGATAAGGCGCAACGCCCTGGTCGGGGAGCCACACGCCCTTGGGGCACGTGCCGGTCTGCCAGAACACGTCGATGGGCATGCCGCCGCGGGGGTACCAGTAGCCGCCGATGCGCAGGTAGTGCGGCTCGAGCAGCTGGGCGAGGCGCTTGCCGATCGCCACCGTGCAGTCCTCGTGGAAGGCGCCGTGGTTGCGATACGAAGCCAGGTAGAATTTGAGCGACTTCGACTCCACCAGCCAGCGGTCCGGCACGTAGTCGATGACGAGGTGGGCGAAGTCGGGCTGGCCGGTGATCGGGCAAAGCGACGTGAACTCGGGCGCCGCGAAGCGGGCGACGTAGTGCGTGTCGGCGTGCGGGTTCGGCACGCGATCGAGGACGGCCTTGTCGGGGCTCTCCGCGATCTGCGCGCGGTTGCCGAGCAACCTGGGCTCGGGCGGTTTCTTGGGGCTCGCCATGGGCTTTCTTGCGCTCGGCGCATTTCTTTGACAAGACGGGCTGCTAAGATCGGCAAACGTCGCAACATCGAGGCTCGAGCAGGATCGGGATGGCGACCAAGGCGGCTCTCATCACAGGTGCGGCCCGCCGCATCGGCAGAGCGATCGCGACCCATCTCGCCGGCGAAGGGTGGGACATCGCCATCCACTACAACACCTCGCTGGCGGAGGCGCAGGGCCTCGCCGACGACGTGAAGGCCGCAGGCGTCGGCTGCCGGCTCTACCGGCAAGACCTCAACGACCCGGCCGCCGCCGATGCCCTGGCCAAGGCCTGCATCGCCGATTTCCCGCACGTGCGCCTGCTCGTCAACAGCGCCTCGATCTTCAAGAAGGACACGGTCGCCACGCTGAACCCGGCCTTGTGGGACGAGCACCTGCGCATCAACGCGCTGGCGCCGATTCTGCTGACGCGGGCATTCCACCGGCTGGGCGAGGGCCAGAACTGCGTGATCAACATGCTCGACCAGAAAGTGACGGGCGTCACGCCGGATTTCTTCTCCTACACCATCAGCAAGCTCGCGCTCCACAACGCCACGCGGATGCTGGCCATGAGCCTGTGGCCGAAGACACGCGTCAACGGCATCGCCCCGGGGCTGGTGCTCAGAAGCGGGGACCAGACCGAGGCGCAATTCCAGCAGGCGCACAACCGCACCCCGCTCGGCGTCGGTCCGTCGCTCGGGGAGATCTGCCGCGCCGTCTCGCTGCTCGCGGATACGCCCTCGATCACGGGCCAGGTCATCACCATCGACGGCGGCCGGCACCTGCTCATCAAGTTCCCGTTCGACGACCTGCCCAAGGAGTGAGCATGGGCTGGCCGATCATCCCTGGCCCAGGGCAGCGCTGCGTGGTCATCGACGACCTGCGCCTGAAGCTTTTCATCGGCGTGCACGAGCACGAGAAGCGGGCGCGGCAGGAGGTGTCCATCACCATCCATATGCTGGTGCCGGAGCCGGCCTCGCCCCGCTCGGACGAGCTTGCCGATGTCGTTTCCTACTCCGATGTCATCGCCAAGTTGAAGGAGAGGGCGGCATCGACTCGGCACACCAACCTGGTGGAGACGCTTGCCGAAGAGGTTGCGGACCTGGCGCTTGCCGAACCGCGCGTTGCGAGCGTCGTCGTCGAGGTGCGCAAGACCGAGATCGTGCCGGAAGCCAAGGGCGTCGGCGTGATCGTCCAGCGCCAGCGCCGGCCTGCGGGCAGCTCAGGGTAGGGGCATGCGGGTCGATGTCAGCGTGATAACGCCGGCGCATCGGGCCGGCGCCACCATCGCCCGGGCGGCGCAGTCGGTGCTGGCGCAGAAGGGCGTCGCGGTGGAGCTCGTGCTGTGCGCCGACGACGCGCTCGACTACTGGCCCATGCTGCCGGCCGAGCTGCGCTCCACAGCCAGGGTGACGCTGTGCCGGACGCCGGCGCCAAAGTCCGGCCCGTCGGCGGCGCGCAACATCGCCACGGACCACGCGCGCGCCGACATCATCGCTTGCCTCGATGCTGACGATGCTTACGCGCCCGACCGTTTGCGGCGCCTGTTGCCGCTCGTCGAGCAGCACGGCGTGGCGACGGGACCAACCATCGAGGTCGAGCCGCGCACGGCGGCCGAGCGCTCGGCCCGTCCCCGCAACGGTGGCGGCTTGCTGCAGATCGAGGACATTTGCGAGCTGCGCATGCCGTTCTCGCCCGTCTATCACAAGGGCAAATGCCGGGTCGCGTGGTCGCCGATCGATTTCGCCGAGGACGTGATCCTCAACGTCGATCTTTATTGCGCGGCGGGCGCCTATCCCTTCGTCGAGGGTGCCGACTACATCTATCACCTGAGCGAGGGCTCCCGCTCGCATTCGGCCCACGCATTGGGGAGTGCGCGCGCGGGCTATCTGCAGATCCTCGAGCTGGTGGAGAAGCGGGACTGGCCGGAAGCCGTGCGCCAGCTGGTTGCCCGCGTCTTTCGCGAGGACCTGGCCGCCGTCGACAGGGCGCAGGCGTCGGGTGCGGCGCAATCTACATGGCGCGGCATCGTGCGCGATGGCTCTGCGCGGTGATGGGCCCGTCAGGCAGGTGCCAGACCCTGGCGCTGGTCGCGCCGGCGCAGCCAGGCGATGAGCGGCATCGTCAGCAAGACCATCCATGCCTTGCCGACGACCTGGCCGGCCAGGTAGTCGAGGCTGCCGAAGGCGAGATAGAGGAACACGGCGCTGTCGACCACCAGTCCGACGAGGCTGCTCGCCAGCACGGCAATCAGGAACCGGCGGCGCTGCAGCGGGGTGAACACCGCCAGATCGGCGAATTCCGAGAGCAGGAAGGCGACGGCGGAGGCAACGACAAGGGCGGCAGGCGCAAGCAGGGCCGATAGAGCGGCGCCGGCGAGGATCGCAGCGACGGCCCACAGCAGGCCGAGGCGGCGCTGCACCAGATCGCGCAGCACCAGGGCGAGCCCGATCATGAGCACGCCGCTCGGCGCCATCAGCCCCGGTGCGACGGGGATGAGGCAGGGCCCGTTCGGCACGCATACGGTGCCGGCGTTGCCGATCAGCCAGTTGGCCGCCGGAATGCACAGCCCGAAGGCTGCGAGATAGGCAAAGCCTTCCCAGCGCTGCCGATCGATCGCCATCGTACGCACCACGCCTTCCTCATTGCCGCAGCGGCGGCCCCTATCGTGGCACCCGCATAGCGGCAAGGGGGACGCCCGCGCAACGCCCGCGCGGCCGGGAAAGGGGGACTGGCGAGCGGCCTATCGTCCCGGCCGGCGGCGCTGCTGCCAGAACACGTAGGCGATGGTGACCATCGCCGTCAGGATCATCGTGCCGAGGATGTCGCCCCGGCCGATGAAGGCCTGCCATTGCCGAAAGCCGGTCCATAGGCCGCCGCGCGACATCAGGAAACCGTTGACGCCGGTGACGACGAATACCACCGCGGCCGTGAGCGCGATGGAAATGGCAACATCGAGAGCTTTCTGCATCACTGGCGGCATGCGACATCCCCCTGTTTGACCTTGCCGCCACCTCGACGCGCAAGGCGCCGCTATCCACAGCTGCGGCAATCTTGCGCGCGCAAGTCGGGGCATTTTGTGCCCGCGAGTTTAAGGCGATTCGCGTTCTTGCGGTTGGAGATGCATGTCTCGACGGGGTGTCTTTGCGCAGACGCAGTCGCATACTATCTTGGTCGCGCTAATTCGTTCGTGGCGGTGCGGGTATCGTCGAACGGCGCCTTGAGCAGGCGATTCCGCATGGGCACTTGCATCAGCATCATGAATGCCAAGGGTGGCGTCGGCAAATCTACCCTGGTCCTCACCTTGGCCGAGACGCTCTCGGCCCACCACGACAAGAAGGTGCTGGTGATCGACTCCGATGCCCATGCCAGCATCTCGACGATGCTGATATCGCCCGACTGGCTGCGGACGATCCAGGGTCAGGGGCGCACGTTCGTGGACTATCTCATCGCCGCGGTGTTGAAGCCTGCGCCGGTGAGCTGGCGCAAGTTTGCCGTCAAGGACGTCTCGGACGTCGACGATGCGCGCTCGATCGAACTGCTGCTGGGTGGCGGGCACCTGACTTTGTTCGAGCGGGAGGTCTCCAAGGGAGGGAGCGAGGCGCAGCTGCGGCTTGCCATCCGCGCCTTCCTTGCCGAGGCGCGCGAAGCCTACGACATCATCCTGATCGACAGCGCCCCCGGGCTGTCGGTCCTGACCGAATGCTGGCTGCGGGAAGCCGACTTTCACCTGTCGCCCGCCAAGCCCGACTATCTTTCGACCCACGCGCTGCAATTCCTGCAGCAGTTCGAGCGCCGCGACGCCGCGATGGGGTTCTCGGAGAGCCTCGGGGTCGTCATCAGCATGAAGGACCCGCACTCACCCGAGGACGAGCAGTTCGACCGCTGGCTGCGGCAACACATCAAGTACCACTGCTTCGAGCAACCCATCCCGCGCGCGAGCGTGTTGCAGAACGCAGCGCATTTCAGCGTGCGGCGCCGCTCTTATTGGGCCAAATATCCGGGCCAGACGGGCCGCGTGCTACGCCAGATTGCCGCCGAGCTGCTCGACCGCCTGGCGGCAGCACAAGCTCGCGCGGCTGCTTCGGGCGCCGCCCCTCCGAAGGATGGCGCCCCCGGGCGCGATGCAACTTGAGGGGCCCCGCATGCCTCAATACGTCAGCGCGGCCTTGATGGCGGCGAGCTCGGTCTTCGCGTCCGGATAGGCCTTGTAGGACTGGCCGGCGCGGCGGTACCAGTAGCGCGCGTTGCCGGCGTCGCCCTCGAGCTTGTGCAGCACGGCGTGGATCCAGCAGGAGGTGGCGTCCTGCTCGTCCTGCTGCACGATCTCGTGCGCCAGCGCCCAATCGCCGGCAATGGCCAGGTCGACGGCGCGGATCAGGTCTTGCCGGTCTGCCATCTCTCCCATCCTTTCGCACGCAGGTCGCACGCGGGGCATTTGCCGCAGCCGTAGCCCCAGGCGTGCCGGGTGTTGCGGTCGGGCGTATAGCACGTGTGGGTGTGCTCGACGATCAGCTCGACCAGGGGCGTGCCCCCCAGCTGCTCGGCCATCGCCCAGGTGCCGGCCTTGTCGATCCACATCATCGGCGTCTCGATCGCGAACGGGGCATCCATGCCGAGCGAGATCGCCTTGGCCAGCATCTGCAGCGTGTCGTTGCGGCAGTCGGGGTAGCCGGAGTAGTCGGTCTCGCACATGCCGCCGACGAGCGTGCGGATGCCGCGGCGATAGGCGAGGGCCGCCGCATACGTGAAGAACAGCAGGTTGCGGCCGGGCACGAAGGTGTTGGGCAGCCCCGCCGCGGTCATCTGGAACTCGGCCTCGCGCGTCAGCGCCGTCTCACTGATGGCGGCCAGTGTTGCCAGCTCCAGGGCGTGATCGTCGCCGAGCCTCGAGCCCCACTGCGGAAATGCGCCCGCCATCAGCGCCCGGATCAGGGGTCGCTGGATGAGCTCGACCCCGTGCCGCTGGCCGTAGTCGAAGCCGACGGTCTCGACCCGGTCGTAGCGCTCCAGCGCCCAGGCAAGGCACACGGTGGAGTCCTGCCCGCCGGAAAACAGCACCAGAGTAGAACTCATTCCGTCACACCAACAACGAGGCTTCGTTGCCCGTAACCTGAGTTCGATTTGCAAAGCTATTGAGTGCGAATATCTCAGCGATATCGCTCAGATCACCAAGTGAGAGAACGAAAGGGCGCCCTCGTTCATTCGGAGCGGAAAGGGCAAACCTGAACTCTCTCTGATACGAATAGCGATCACGCTTCTTGAATATACAATATTGTCCGGAGAAATTATCGGCGACGTACTCAACAGCTCGGCATGTCATCTCTCTAACGTGGTTGCGACCAGAGGTGTTGATAGTCGCTTTAAGGCGCTCGAAGAATGTATCGACGTCGCGTATAATTAGGACCGTATCCCCAAATTGCCGCATCCGTGGATCAATAACGTTGCTCGGCCACACATGGAAGTTGCTATCCAGGTAACAAGAGCAAAAGAGGTGCGTTGCGAAATATTTATCGTCTTGGGGGATGTAAATTCGTGCTTCCTTCAGCTGGCCCTCAAGAATCTTACCGGTCGGCATCTTCAATTGTACTGACCCAACATGACTACCGCCTGCGACGAGCGTGGCGTTCTCCCAGTCATCGGCTCGATATGTGTCGTCCTTCGTCTTGAAGAATTCAATTGGTCCGAGGAACATTTCGCCACGAGTCCGAAGCGTTTCCATATGCTCCCGTTGGCCTACCTTGACCAATACTGCTACCGTGGGTTCATTCAGCATAGTTAGCTTCATTCCTGAGCGTACAAGTTTGGTGGATGCAAATAGGCAATAAACCCATCTCCGACTGCTGACTTGCCTTGTTTGAGCTGGGGCGCTCAACGGGTTGTAATTTGGTGGTTTGCATCGGGTCACGCAAGGGGCTAAGAGACGCGCCTTCGCTCCAAGTGTGTTCAGCAACGCGCAGCTGGAGACCCTCATGACTGCCATCGTCGACATCATTGGCCGCGAGGTCCTGGACAGCCGCGGCAACCCCACCGTCGAGGTCGATGTCGTGCTCGAGGACGGCGCCTGGGGCCGGGCCGCGGTGCCGTCGGGCGCCTCGACCGGCGCGCACGAGGCAGTCGAGCTGCGCGACGGCGACAAGAAGCGCTACCTCGGCAAGGGCGTGCTCAAGGCGGTGGAAGCCGTCAACGGCGAGATCTTCGATGCGCTCTCCGGCATGGACGCCGAGGATCAGCGCCGGATCGACAACGCGCTGATCAAGCTCGACGGCACGCCGAACAAGCGCCGGCTCGGCGCCAATGCCATCCTGGGCGTGTCGCTGGCCGTGGCCAAGGCGGCGGCCGAGGTCGAAGGTCTGCCGCTCTATCGCTATCTCGGCGGCACCAACGCGCACCTGCTGCCGGTGCCGATGATGAACATCATCAACGGCGGGGCGCACGCCGACAACCCCATCGACATCCAGGAGTTCATGATCATGCCCGTGGGGGCTTCGAGCTGCGCGGACGCCATCCGCATGGGTTCCGAGATCTTTCACACGCTGAAGAAAGGGCTGCAGGACGCCGGCCACAGCACCAACGTCGGCGACGAGGGCGGTTTCGCCCCCAACCTCAAGTCGGCGGAGGAGGCACTCTCCTTCATCATGCGGTCGATCGAGGGCGCCGGCTACAAGCCGGGCGAGGATGTGGTGCTGGCGCTCGATTGCGCCGCCACCGAGTTCTTCAAGGGCGGCAAGTACGAGATGGCAGGCGAGGGCAAATCGCTCGATGCTGGCGGCATGGCGAAATACCTCGCCAACCTCGTCTCGCGCTACCCCATCGTGTCGATCGAGGACGGCATGGCGGAGGACGACTGGCAGGGCTGGAAGGCGCTCACCGATGCCATCGGCGCCAAGTGCCAGCTGGTCGGCGACGACATCTTCGTCACCAACACGCAGCGCCTGGGCCAGGGCATCAAGCAGCGCATCGCCAACTCGATCCTGGTCAAGGTCAACCAGATCGGCTCGCTGACCGAGACGTTCGACGCGGTCGCCATGGCGCAGCGCGCGGCCTACACGGCCGTGATCTCGCACCGCTCGGGCGAGACGGAAGACGCCACCATCGCCGACATTGCGGTCGCAACCAACGCCGGCCAGATCAAGACCGGCTCGCTTTCGCGCTCCGATCGCACCGCCAAGTACAATCAGCTGATCCGTATCGAGGAGGAGCTGGGCGACGAGGCGCGATTTGCTGGCAAAGGTGTCATTAGGCAGTAGGCAGTCCTGCTCCCTCTCCCCGCTTGCGGGGAGAGGGTCGGGGTGAGGCCTAACCCTCTCCCCATGCCTGAAGGGGCATGGGGAGAGGGAGCAGAGAGAGGTACAGCGCTTTACGCGGGCTTAACTGCTCGAGGCGTAAAACATCCCGTGTCCCGGTTGGACGCTCGAGGTCTCGCGTCACGCCCCCAAGTACGTTCCAAGTACATCCATGTACGATCGGCGCAAGAGCCGGCCGCGACAGACGCTGGTGTCGCTTTTCTGTCTTTGCGCGCTGGGCTATTTCGCTTATCACGCCATCATCGGCAAGCGCGGCCTCGAGGCGCGGAGTCGACTGATCGAACGCTCCCGACAGCTGGAGCCGGAGATTGAGCGCCTCGAGGCCGTACGCTCCCGCCTGGAGCGGGATGTGCGCCTGCTCGACGCGCGCGACCCGGACATCATCGAGGAGCTGGCGATCGAGCTCCTGGGCTTCGCGCGGCCGGGCGATCGCGTGGTCGTCTATCCCGGCGACGCTGGCGCATCCTTGCCCGCAAAGGGTGCGGCCGGCCGTTAGCCGTCATGCTGCAATGCAGCCGTGCGTCGGCTGGCCTTGCACTGGCGTTTCCTGTACGGTTTCGTCCACCCATCCCCCGATCGCATCAAGGTCGAGCGCACCCCGCATGTCCCGCCCCAATGGCCGCCAGAAGACCCCCTCGTTCAGTCGCGACGAGGAGCTCGCCGCCTACCGCCAGATGCTGCTGATCCGCCGCTTCGAGGAGAAGGCGGCGCAGCTCTACGGCATGGGCCTGATCGGCGGATTCTGCCATCTCTACATCGGCCAGGAGGCGGTAGTGGTCGGCATGCAGATGGCGATCCGGGACGGCGATCAGGTCATCACCACCTACCGCGACCACGGCCATATGCTCAGCAGCGGCATGGACCCGAAGGGCGTGATGGCGGAGCTGACCGGGCGGCGCGGCGGCTACTCGAAGGGCAAGGGCGGGTCGATGCACATGTTCTCCAAGGAGAAGAATTTCTACGGCGGGCACGGCATCGTCGGCGCCAACGTGCCGCTGGGCGCCGGCATCGCCTTTGCCAACCGCTATCGCGACAACGGTGCCGTGTGCCTCACCTACTTCGGCGACGGCGCCGCCAACCAGGGCCAGGTGTACGAGAGCTTCAACATGGCGAAGCTGTGGAAGCTGCCCGTGGTGTTCATCATCGAGAACAACAAGTATGCGATGGGAACCTCGGTGGAGCGCTCGGCGGCGACCACCGACTTTTCGCACCGCGGGCGCTCCTTCGACATCCCGGGCGAGCAGGTCGACGGCATGGACGTGCGCGCGGTGAAGGCAACGGGCAAGCGCGTGGTCAAGGCGGTGCGCGAGGGAGGCGGCCCCTACATTCTCGAAATGCTCACCTATCGCTATCGCGGCCACTCCATGTCGGACCCCGCCAAATACCGGTCGCGCGAGGAGGTGCAGAAGATGCGCGAGGAGCACGACCCGATCGAGCAGGTGCGTCGGCGGTTGCTGGAGGGGCGGCTGGTGAGCGAGGACGAGATGAAGGCCATCGATGCCGAGATTCGCGGCATCATCAACGGCGCGGCGGAGTTTGCGCAAGGCGACGCCGAGCCCGAGGAGAGCGAGCTCTACACGGACGTGCTGCTGCCGGCGTAAGGATCGACAATGGTGCGGGCAGCCTTTCATTCCAATCTCGACAAGGAGTTCGGCGCCGTGTCCGAGCTGTGGTCGCCGCGGGTCGTGGCAGCCGTCAACGGGAAGTACATCAAGGTCGCCAGGGTCAAGGGCGAGTTCGTTTGGCATGCGCACGCGGAGGAGGACGAGTTCTTCCTGGTGCGCAAGGGCACTCTCATCATCCGCTACCGCGACCGCCCCGACGTCACGCTGCGGGAGGGCGATTTCCATGTCGTGCCGCGCGGGGTCGAGCACATGACGGCCGCGCCGGAGGAATGCTGGGTGGTGCTGGTCGAGCCGGCTGCCACCGAGCACACCGGCGCGACGGTGACCGACAGAGCCAAGTCCATCGAGGCGCAGACAGCGCACTTGCGGGCGGCAGGGGGTCAGACCCCTCGCGCAGGCCAATGAGTTCAACACGACCGCGGAGGCGAGGGGTCTGACCCCCTTCGAGACAAATGCCGACGGAAATCCTGATGCCCGCGCTGTCGCCCACCATGGAGGAGGGCAAGCTCGCCAAATGGCTGGTCGAGGAGGGCCAGACCATCAAGGCCGGCGACATCATTGCCGAGATCGAGACCGACAAGGCGACGATGGAAGTGGAGGCGGCCGAGGAGGGCAAGGTGGCAAAGCTGCTCATTCCGGCGGGGACCGAGGGCGTGAAGGTCAACACGCCGATTGCCGTGCTCGACGGCGACGGGGCCACGCCGGCGAAGCCGTCGCGCTCGCCTCGCGCGCCGACAGCCACTGGGGCTTCCGCGGCAAAGGCTTCGCCTGCCCCTCAAGCTCAGAAAGGGGTCAGACCCCTTGCGCAGACGTCCAATGCGCGAGCTGAACCGGTGGAGGCAAGGGGTCTGACCCCTACCGAAGCGCCCGGCGTCGAGACCGTGACGCAGACCATGCGCGAGGCGCTGCGCGACGCGATGGCCGAGGAGATGCGCCGCGACAAGGACGTGTTCCTGATGGGCGAGGAGGTGGCGCAATACCAGGGCGCCTACAAGATCAGCCAGGGGCTGCTCGACGAGTTCGGCGACAGGCGCGTGATCGACACGCCGATCACCGAGCAGGGGTTTGCCGGCGTCGGCGTGGGCGCGGCCATGGCCGGCCTCAAGCCCATCGTCGAGTTCATGACCTGGAACTTCGCCATGCAGGCGATCGACCAGATCGTCAATTCCGCCGCCAAGACGCACTACATGTCCGGCGGCCAGGTGGATTGCCCGATCGTGTTCCGCGGTCCCAATGGGGCCGCCGCCCGCGTCGCCGCCCAGCACAGCCAGTGCTACTCGGCTTGGTACGCGCACGTGCCGGGGCTGAAGGTGGTGGCGCCGTCGAACCCCGCCGACGCCAAGGGCCTGCTGAAGGCGGCGATCCGCGATCCGAACCCGGTGCTGGTGCTCGAAAATGAGATCCTCTACGGCGCCTCGGGGCCGGTGCCCAAGGGCGACTGGATCGTGCCGATCGGCAAGGCGCGCATCGCCCGGGCCGGCATCCACGCCACCATCGTCTCGTTCGCGCGCGGCATGGTCTATGCGCTCGACGCCGCCGAGCAGCTGGCCGGCGAGGGCATCGAGGCGGAGGTGATCGACCTGCGCACCCTGCGCCCGCTCGATCTCGCGACCATCATCGAGTCGGTAAGAAAGACCAACCGCCTGGTCACGGTGGAGGAGGCGTGGCCGGTGTGCTCGGTGGGCTCCGAGATCTGTGCGCAAGTGGCGATCCAGGCCTTCGACTATCTCGACGCGCCGCCGGCCAAAGTCTCCGGCGCCGACGTGCCGATGCCCTATGCGGCGAACCTCGAGCGGCTGGCGCTGCCGAGCAGCGCGCAGGTGATCGAGGCGGTGAGAAGCGTTTGCTACGCGTGACGATGGCGCGCCCAGCATGGAACCAAATCAAGATAGGTTGATCGCGGCAGAAAAGCTCTCTGCGAACATCGACAAACGCGTTGAGGTTTACGAGGAGCGGCGCCTGAAGTCGCGCAAGCATCTTTATTTGGCGTCGATGGTTACGATAGGCATCGCAGCAACCGGAGCGGTACCCCAAAAGATCGAGGCCCTAGGAGTAACCTTTTCTTCGGTCCAGCAGCGATCAGCAATGTACCTGCTTGTGATCGTCGTGGCGTACTTTCTTGCCGAATTCGGCTACTTATCTTCCAGGAAGGAGCTGATGTACAAGTCTGGCCGTGGTGGATTTGACGTGATGTTCGAGGAGTACGTCCGTCAATTTCCCGAGGAAGACGAGCGCTTCAATTGGCTGATTTACTTGCATCGGCGCACAACTGGGCCGGCCTACGTCGTCTACGAATATCTCCTTCCCGCGGTTGCGGCATGCGCTGCAATCCTCTTGGGAACAGGGGTGGTGAAGCTCGGGTGATGATAGACACATGACGAGCGTAGCTCCCAAATCGTATTCCGGCACCTGCCACTGTGGCGCCATCCACGGCACATTGCACGCGACCAAGCCGGCGGCGGAGCTGCAGGTGCGCGCCTGCCAATGCTCGTTCTGCACGCGGCACGGCGCCATGACGGTATCCGATCCGGCCGGGCGCGCCACTTTCGCGATCGATCGCGCGGCGTTGACCAAATATCAGTTCGGCACCCGCACCGGCACGAGCCTGATCTGCGCCAGGTGCGGTATGTATGCCGGCGTGATGCTGGAGGACGGCGGCAAGACCTGGTCGGTGCTCAACATCCGTGGCCTTGCCATCCCGGAGTTCCTGGGCCGCACGCCTGATCCCGTCGCCTACGACGGCGAGACGCCTGTCCAACGCATCGCCCGCCGCAAGGCCAAATGGACGCCGACGGTGATTGTCTGGCGGAGGTCAGATGGAGGGGGTCAGACCCCTCGCCTCGACCTTGATGCTGAATAGAAGACGTTTGCGCGAGGGGTCTGACCCCCTTGCGAGACCAGCATTCAAGTAGAGGCGAGGGGTCTGACCCCTCTGACAGCAAATGCCGACCGAGATCCTGATGCCCGCGCTGTCACCCACCATGGAGGAGGGCAAGCTCGCCAAGTGGCTGGTCAAGGAGGGCCAGACCATCAAGCCGGGCGACATCATCGCCGAGATCGAGACCGACAAGGCGACGATGGAGGTGGAGGCGGTCGACGAGGGCAAGGTGTCCAAGCTGCTGGTGTCGGAAGGCACCGAGGGCGTGAAGGTCAATACGCCGATCGCGGTGCTGCTGGCCGAAGGCGAGGGCGCCGGAGCGCCGACCGTGGCGAGGTCGCCTGCGCCGCCGGCTCCAGGCGCAAAGGCGCCGCGTGCGCCGGCTGCCGCGGCGTCGCGCTCCCCAAGCGGCGCGGGAGGGTCGGCCGCCGCCCTTGTGGTAGAGGGCAGGAAAACAGGGGAGCGCAGACCACCTCCGAGCTTGATTGCTTCCAGCCCAATCCCCCCGGATCCAGCCCGGGGCAGGCTCTCCCCGCAACGGGCAGGGGAGCAGGCAGCGGCTTCCAATGGCCACGACCAGGAACGCATATTCGCTTCGCCGCTGGCGCGCCGGCTGGCCAGGGCGGCGGGCCTGGATATCGCGGCCGTCGCCGGCACCGGGCCGCACGGGCGCATCATCAAGCGCGATATCGACGCCGCGCTCGAGAGCGGCGCGGCACCGCGGCAGCCGAGGGCCGGCACCGCTGTCGCCCGCACGCCGACCATGCCGGCCGTGCAGCCCATGGCCGACGACAAGATCCTGGCGCTCTACGACAAGGGCTCCTACGAGATCGTGCCCCACGACGGCATGCGCAAGGTCATCGCCCAGCGCCTGACCCTGTCGAAGCAGACGATCCCGCACTTCTATCTGACCGTGGAATGCCGCATCGACGAGCTGTTGCGCGCGCGTGAGCGCATGAACGCCGCCTCGCCCAAGGAGGGGCCACGGGTCTTCAAACTGTCGGTCAACGACTTCGTCATCAAGGCACTGGGGCTGGCGCTGGCCCAGGTGCCGGCCGCCAACGTGACCTGGACCGAGGCCGGCACGCTGCGCCACAAGTACTCCGACGTGGGCGTCGCCGTGGCCGTCGAAGGCGGCCTGTTCACGCCCATCATCCGCCACGCCGAGCTCAAGTCCCTCTCTGAAATATCAAATGAAATGAGGGACTTGGCCGAGAGAGCCCGCAAGCGCCGGCTGGCTCCGCACGAGTATCAGGGCGGCACCACCTCGATCTCGAACCTCGGCATGTACGGCATCAGGAGCTTCGAGGCCGTCATCAACCCCCCGCACGCCACTATCCTGGCCATTGGCATGGGCGAGAAGCGTCCAGTGGCGGTGGGCGACAGGATCGAGGTCGCCACCTTGATGTCCTGCACGCTCTCCGGCGATCATCGCGTGGTGGACGGAGCGGTCGGCGCCGAGCTGCTCAACGCCTTCAAGATGCTGATCGAGGAGCCTGTGCGCATGCTGGTATAAGGGCCGGCAGATGCCTTCACACTATCGGAATGCCGATGTGTGGCTGGTCGGTCACCCCGGGGGATCATCCACAGATTCGGGCCCAAGCCACAGATAACGGCGGACAACCTGCTTGGCAAAAGCTTGCAGATGCTAAGAATCGAGAATAAGACTCGCAAAATAAAAGAATGTAAGCGCAACGCGTTACACGCAACTCGCAACACTTTTCGGGGGTGCTGCTCCATGTCGTTCAACATTCGTGCCCCGTCGATGGCACTCGTTCTGGCCGGCGTAGCGCTGGCGGGATGTGCCGGCGATGGCAGCAACAACATCTTCACCACGGGTGCGCTCGGCACCTCGCAGACGGCGGCGGCTCCGGAGCCCAAGGTAGATCCGGCGTGCGTGACGCTCGCCTCGCGCATCGAGACCCTGCGCAAGGAAGGCATCGCCGACAAGATCGAAAAGGCGGCGGTGAAGAAATACAAGATGACGCATGCCGATCTTGCCAAGGCCGATCAGCTGACGAAAGTGAACGCCGAGTTCCAGCTGCGCTGCTCGACAATCACGCCGAGGATCACGGCCCAGGCATCGCCGGTCGTGACGCCGCCGCCCGCTCCGGCAGCGAAGCCTTTGCCGAAGCCTGCAGCGAAGGCAGCGCCGAAGGCGGCGGTGAGTTCGACGCAATCGGGTCCTTCACAGAACTAGCCGCGCGGGTCCCCTGGTTGGTTGGCAGCAGCACGCGCAGTTGCTTGCTAGGGCCGGTTGCGCCGTCTGGCGCCGCCGGCCAACGCGTTTGTGCCGGTGCGCCGTGCACGAACAATGCCGCGTCCGGCCGCGCCGCTGCTCCTCACAAATTTGTGCTGCTGCAAACTTGTCACAGGACTGCTTCCGGCGGTTGAAAACATTGCGGTATTGTGTTTCGTAGGGTCCGCTCGAGCATGCAGGGATGGAGGGAGACGCCGGTGGCCTGCACCATGTGGACGGCCGTGAAGCGGTTGGCTGCGGTCGCGGCCGTATCCCTCGTCGCCGGGTGTGCCGCTGACGGCTACAACTACGGCGATCCGGGTGCGAGGCCGCTGGCATCGGGAGAGAGCTGTGGGTCGATCCGCGCGGAGCTCGACCGGCTCGACAAGAAGGG
>Ga0209726_10002541_pt1 | contig 26778 bp, 14 predicted proteins | sample Subgrocontami54m_FD_187453 | JGI IMG/M metagenome (GOLD analysis project Ga0209726, IMG submission 187453) | Subsurface groundwater microbial communities from S. Glens Falls, New York, USA - GMW46 contaminated, 5.4 m (SPAdes) (version 3) | ecosystem: Environmental > Aquatic > Deep subsurface >... | reverse complement strand
ATATATCCATAAGCTTGTCAGAAAGGTAAGGAGATATATAGGTAGTACTCCTATAACTAATAAAAATAAGGAAAGAGTAGTTTTTGGAAAATACTCTTAATCCTGTTTCGATTAAGTATAAATATTTTTATTTAACTGAAAGCGTTTCTACCATATCATTTTTTAATTTAAATAGAAATCTGAAGTTTTCCGCCGAGCGCTTTGGAAACTTTCTCCAAAAAAGCAACGGAAGGATTTGAATTTCCTCCCTCAAGTCTTGATATGGCAGACTGCTTAGTCCCTATTTTGTCTGCAAGCTGTTTTTGACTCAGTCCTCTATCTAGTCTCTTTTGGATAACCTGGGCAATAATACTGTATTCTAACTCCAGATCGTCATACCCCTTTTTTACTTCGGGATCTTGTAAGAGTTCTTTTTTTACATCTTCCCAATCTATTGGTTCATATTTATCCATACTTATAATATAACATATATGTAATTTTAGGTCAACATAGCAATTCTACGTAGTGCAATTTGGATCTCTTTTTGAGGTGTTTTTTGAGACTTCTTAATAAAAACATGGACTACAATAGCATTGTTTTGGTGGAAGCAATAGAAGATACGAACCTCTTGCTGTCCTCTGATACGTAACTCATATAAATTACGAGAGATTCTTTTAGAATATGGCATGCCAAGTTCATTACCAAACATCTTAAGCAGATCTATATATTTAGAAGACTTACTTCTCGAGGATTTCTCTAATGATTTTAAAAATTCTTTTATTTGAGAATTAAAGAAAATTACTTTCATAATTTTAAATATACCACAAGATTGCTCCACGCACTCTGTGTCTTCGCAATGATGACTATGAACTTTCTGTTGCGAGGCTCCAAGGCCTCGCCTTGGAGCCTCAGTTGGCTATGGACTTCCGGTTGCCGGGCCAAAGCCCGAACGTTTCAGAAATCGCCTGAGTCTATTTTTGAGAAAGTAATACATATGTATAGAAAAAATTTGTTTTCATATTACGGTTGACTGGCGTTCGGGCCAAACCTCACCCCAGAACCTTGATTGAACACTTGTTTAACTTGTAACGGGGTTATCAATCTGACCGTTAAAGCGAAATCTGAAGTTTTGTGTCAAGCGCAGTAGCAATTCTTTTCAGAAGTCCTAACGAAGGATTACCGTTCATTGCTTCTATCCGCGAAATTGCAGCTTGAGATGTACCAATCCTTTTTGCAAGTTCGTTTTGTGAGAGATTTCTGTCAAGCCGAGCCTGAATCATCTGCCTCGAAAGCTGATACTCCACTTCAGAATCTTCCCATTCTTTTTTGAATTTTGGATTCTTCAATAGTTCTTGCAAATGTTCTTCAAATGTAAAAATACGCCTCTTGTTCATAAAAATAATATATCATATATGATATTGCCCGTCAAGAAGCACTCTCCCAATCTGCCAAACGGTTCAAAGCCGTTTGTATTTCTCTTGCGGGAGTTATTTGGGATTTTTTAATAAAACCATGAAGGAGCAAAATAGAGCCAGAGATGATGGTTGCATAAAAAATTCTAATATTATCTTGTCCCAAAATCCTGATTTCCCACAAAGGCGTACCTGCCAGCTTTTTCATATGAGGTATCGCCGGTATCAAGCCGTATTCTGTGATATGCGCGAGTATATGCGCAACTTTTCTTTGCTGCTTTTCAGAAAGCGACTCAATAAATTTTTTTGTAGGATTTTTATCAGTACTGGTAATGTAATAAATTATTTTCATAAAATTTTACGGCGCTCCTGTCGCCGGGCCAAACCTAATTCCAGCTCCCTGGTTAAATACCTGTTTTACCTGGCTTGGCGTCAGGGCATAGTTATAGATTCTGGTATCATCAATTTTTCCATCAAAGTAAAACCTAGCGCAACAGTTATCGTAGCCTAGGGCTACAGCTCCGTTTGTGGTGTCAATATTACCAGAAATCTGAGTATCAGTAGATCCACTTTGTTTGCCATTCAGATATAGTTTTCGAGAAGTTCCATCATAAGTCATAATAATATGCTGCCATTGTCCCGCTGCCAAAGAATTTGTATCTCCGTATGCCCAATACCAAGAAGTTTTAAGTAAGCCAGTATAAAGACGCTTGTTGGGTCCATCGATCCAAAGGAGATAAGGACCATTTTTATTGACAATAGCATATGTGCTACTTCCAATTGTATTTGGGTAAATCCAAGCACTTACTGTTAATCCTGGCTGTCCAACATCGAGAGGACTGCTTGTACTGTCAGTAATAGTTGTATAGTCATCTGTTCCATCGAAGTTCAAACTCGCATTATATTTTCCCGTTGCGCCGTTGCCCCAGGCGGTGGAAGAAGTAGAACAGGTGCCGGCAGAAGTTTGAGTTCCTGTTGCGCCGATTGTTATTGTTCCGTTATTTCCATTTCCTGACGAGTCATTAACCGATCCTCCCTGGCACTCATCCATTTTCCAGTAACCAACCGGGGCACCGCGGTTATAATCCCAGGCAACTTGGGCGGGAGTTCTGGCATAATTAAATATACGGACTTGATCAAGTTTTCCCGTTGTAACACCCCAAGAATTTCCGGTGCCAATCGTCAAACTTCTTGTCGATGTAATAGGATTTGTGGAGCCACACGTTCCGCCTGAGTAAGGCGTATCCTCTTTTCCATTAAGGTAAATCTTCATTCCTGTACTTGATTTGACAGCAACCCAATACTGCCAGGTATTTTGGGCAACCGGTGTTGCCGAACGGCAATAAGTATAGGAGCCGGATTGGTGTGTCAATATATGAAAGTAGGGATCGTACATAACCGAATATCCGTCAGTTTGCGAGAGGCCTCTTTCTATCAGGGTTCCTCCGGAATCGGTAACATTGGTCCAGAGCTCAATGGTAAAGTCCTGAGTGGTAAAGTTCAGTGATGAGCCGGTTCCAGCATCTACATAATTGTTACTTCCATTAAAATTTCCTCCTTTTCCAACTTTTCCCTGTTTCCATTGAGAGCCAAGCGTTCCGTTCCAGGTGCCGGTATTTGCGTTTCCTGATATATCGTTTACAGTACTTCCTGTTCCTTCTTCAAAATCCCATCTGCCGACGGGTGAAGCGCAGGATGTGGAGTCGCCCGGCACGCAGTATTCAGCACTCGCGGAATTTGAAGCGACACCTCCGCCGGTCAAACCGGACGTATCGGACATTGAACCTAAGACTTGGGAGGCTCCACGGTTATAATCAAGCTTTACCTCAGAGGCAGTTAGGGCTGAATTATATATTTTTACCTCATCAATTAATCCCAGAAAATAGCTGGGACCCCACCAGTCAAGGCGTCCTATCTGAAAGTTTACTGAAGAATTAGAGAGATTTTGATAACCTGTCTGTGTGCCTAAAGAAACTCCATTTTTATACACAGTTATATTCGCTCCGGTTTTAACAACAGTTATGTAATACCAATTGTTTGCTTGAATTGTAGAGTTATATATTATCTCCCCGCTGTTTGTGGTTCCATTTTCACGTACTTCCAAAAAGATTTGGTTGTTGCCGGTAGTATTTAGGCCTACATTCCAGCCATCGTTTAAGTCTGATTTTTGCAAGAAGAATTTTTTAGCTGTTGTTGTAGGGTAAATCCAGGTACTAACCGTAAAATCTCCACCACCTAAATCTAGACTTGATGAATTTCCCGCATTAACATAACTGTTAGTGCCGTCAAAAGATAATGCCTTGCCGAATTTTCCATCATTTTTCCACGTGGCGCTTGTTATAGTTCCGTTAAGAGCCGGCCCGCCATTACCGGAGTTATTAGTATTTGTTCCATAGCCTTCGTCAAATTTCCAATGTCCAACAGCAGAGCCTACGGGTGAACCAACATTTGGATGCCCTGCATTCATGTCAGAAACGATCTGTCCTGCAGAACGGAGGTAATTGTAGACTTTGACATCGTCGATTTTACCGTTAAAATAATATCCGCCGTTAAATCTTCCAATTTCTACATTACCCGAACCGTTCCCAATCGCTGTAAGGGTTCCAGTATCGCAAGATACGCCATCAACATATAGCTCACCGGTTGTTCCGGATTGTTTACCCACGATATAATGCCATTGATTGTTTGCGGGCAAAGAACAAAACACCGTGTTTTCTGCAGCTCCTCCTCTCCATCTTAAACTTGTTCCTTCAAAAAATAATTCCCATTGCGTGTTGACCGTATTTTTCCCAACGATGAATCCATTTTGATTGTAATTAGAAGAATAAACCCAGGCAGCCACTGTTATATCAGAAGAAATACTCATTTGCCCAACGCCCACATAATCATCCGTTCCATTAAACTTTCCGGCTTTTCCATATTTTCCAGAACTCCAGTGAGTTGCCCCCGTTCCATTCCATGTTCCGGTACTCGCATTGCCGGAAGTGTCGTTGACCGAATTACCCGAGCCTTCTTCAAAATTCCAATATCCCATCGGTCCGGGGGCGTAGTTGTAGAGTTGGGAGACTTCGGAAGGGGAGAGAGCCCGGTTGTAAATGCGGGCTTCGTCTGCCTGACCGTTATAATATTCATTTCCCCCTGAGAATCGACCAAGATTAAAGCTTGTCGCAGAGGAAGCAGTAATATTTGTACATGCTGAGAAATCGAAAACATTGCTGTTGACTACGGTTCCACATGTGCCAACGTCGGTAAACTTTGTCAAATTACTTGGTTGTCCGTCAATGAAGATTTGTGCTTTTTTTGTGCCTTGGTTGAATACGGCTACAACGTGATGCCAGTTACCATCATTAACCGCATTGGAGGAATAAAAAAATATAGAATTTGCTGCGGTTCCGCCAGACCCTATTCCTGTCGAGATATATCCTGTCCCAGTATAAAGTTGCAATAAGTATCCGTCGGTAAAACTACTATTGCCCTTACTAATAATTCTTTGATAGCCGGTAGCTGTAGTTTTTACCCATGCTGCCATAGAAAAACTACTTGTTCCGAAATCTAAAATTCCGCTGGCCGGGTCTCCAACATCAAAATATTGACTTGAAGCAGCAACAAGAGAAGTTGAGTTACCAAATTTTCCGCTGGTAAAAGTCGGTGTATTGTATGCAGTTGCCGTTAATCCATTTCCGCTCGAATCAACAGCATTACCTGAGCTTTCATCCATTTTCCAAAAACCAACCAAACCGTTAGACAGGTTTTGGTTTGCATCAGATCCACCGATTTGCGTAGATACGCCTTTTACAGACCCTCGGGAAGAATAATCAGTTTTGACTTGTGCTGCTGTACGGGCGTAGTTATAGATTTTTACATCATCAATATAACCATGATAATCTTGGCCTACATCAACATTATTAGTCTGTCCAATTGCAAGTTGGCCTGCAGCAACCGTTGGAGCAGTGACGGTATCTGAGTTTGTGAGGTTGCCATTTACATAGAAATTCAAAGTCGTTCCGCTGCGGACAATTTCTATATGTGACCACTTATTTAACGGTGCGGAATTTGTAGTCCCGTTGACTTGTTTAAAAGTTCCGTCATACCAATGAAAATAAGGCCTTTGGTTGGTAGGATCATAAAAAACAGAATAAACAAGGTCTCCCCCCTGACCATTTCTCATAACCGCCTGGGAAGTTGTATTATATCCGGTAACAGGTTTGATCCATAGTGAGATAGTGACATCGGTAAGGATATTTGTTTTTGTGGTAGATGACTCATTTAAAAGTACGCTAGGATTGTTTGCGGTATTACTGCTGTCAAAAAATAAACACTTTCCTGAGATACATTCGCTTTCCGGTTTCCATGCCGGTAATGCAGTGCCCCCAAAGGATCCATTAAGTCTATTTGAACTTGCGTCATTTGCTGTGGTTCCCGTACCTTCGTCAAATTTCCAGTAAGCAATTGGAGCGGGAGATTTTTCTTCTGAAGCCGGTGCGGCAACAGAGGGAGCAGTCGTAGCGGTTTTCCTTACCAGAACCCAGTCCCAGGTTGCAGAATAATTTTGATCGCCAGCCCAATCATCATATCTAGGGCTTAATCGCAAATATTCACCACTAATTCCGCTGTTAGTTATCCCCGTTGCAGTCGCTGAACCGGACGTTTCTCCGGTTCTCGTATATGTAGCGGTGGTTCCGACTACTTGTGTGGTGTTTCTTGACCATTGACCGGTTCCATCAAGAGCAAAGTTGATCCAGCTGCTGTCATTTCTATAATAGCTTGTATTATCATGGTCGAGTATGCCAAAGCTATTGCTGGACGAGCCATAGAAGCCTACTACGCTAAATCCGTTAGGATTGTCTGTTGTTGTATAGCTTCTTGATTGAGCGGCATAGTCTCCGGTAAAGGCTTTTACAGATTGAATATATCTGTTACTATTTCCACCTGCTAATGTTCCTCCAGATTGAGAAAAAGACGTGCCCGATGTTGCCCCAATTGTGCCTTGTGACCACTTACTGGAATCAATAGAACTTCCTGAAAAATCGTCAAAGAATTCAAATACTTTATTCCCGTCTGAGTATGAAGAAGCTTGAGGATTACCATAATAAAGATAGAGAGTCTGTCCGGAGGTTGGAATAGAGGGAATTTTTGTCCAAACTTGAGTTGTGCTTGCGTTGCAAGCTTTCCCTCCCGCTCCTGTTGTTCCTGTTTCTATCCAATAGGGGAGGAGACGGCCATTTGTATCAGTAATACGTATATCGTTACAGTTTGATTGCATTTTGCCGGCGGTAATTAGAGTTGCGGTATCCAAAGTTACAGCCACCTGGAAATCAGTCTGGGCAGAGCCGGCATTGGTAATGGCTACAATTTGTCTATAGCCGAAGTTTTCATTAAACCAGGCAGCTTCGGCTTTGCCAAGATGGGTTAGGGAATAAAGAATTACCGGAATTACAATAATAATAGTAAGGAGAGCAATTCCAATTGCAATCTTTTGATTTCTTTTAGACAGGTTTTTATTAGGAAGAATAATCCTGCTAACAACCTTCATTAACTTCACAAGGTGAGACCTTGCGAAGTTAGGTGCCTTAAATATGTTAAAAATTTTACTTTTCATATTTACTTCACTTTCTTGACTTCTTCAAAGAATGATGATAATATTATTTCATAACACTGAGGGAAGGTACTACTTTAGGGCCTCCCTCTTTTTTTTGGTTTTTTTCATACTCAAGTAAATATCTCAGGTCGTCAAAAGATAATACATTCCCACCCAGAAGAGTCCTTATTTCTTTTGCTGTCCTTTTTGGAGATGAAATAACTACAATTTTCTTTTTCTTTTTAGAAATAAGGTATAAAAAAAGAGGAGCAAAATCACCATCTCCAGTTAAAACAACAGCACGTTTATATTCTTTAATCATTATCAGCATATCCATGGTTAAATCTACGTCACAATTTGCTTTTACTCTTTTGCCAAATCTTTTAATCTCCTTTACTCTCAGAGTATACCCAAACGTTTTAAGTTTCTTTAAAAACTTTTCTTGCTTTTCATTTTTTGAATCCTTGCCATAATAGAAAAAAGCTTTTGATATATTAAATTTTTTCTTCAAGTATTGGAACAGTTTTTGCTGATCAATAAACCAACCTTGTGCCCGCGCACCATAAATAATGTTCGATGCGTCAATGAAAGCATGGGTTATTTGTTTCTGTTCTATTTTTTTACTCTTCATACTTCCTCTTTCTTGACTTTGTTTTTGTTTTGTGATATTTTGTTTTTATAGACCGAGTCTGAGCGTCGACCAGAGTTGAAAGACACTCTCTTAAACGCCCATCGGTCAGAGAAAAGATCGGCTGGGACAGTAGCCAGACGTAACCATTCGTCTCTAAGCTGTCCATAAAACACCCGATCTTTTTCATTTTTTATTCGTCCTTTCATAATACTTCAGAACTTCACTAGATGTTATCTTTATATCTGATTTTTTTCTCATAAGCGCAGTATATGCTCCCAGATGCGCGGGTGATTTTTTCCCAATTTGCATAAATCCTATCACTGGTTCTTTAAAATCTTCCATTTTAAAAATTTGGAAGATGAAGGATTTTATTTGCCGTTCATGTCCTATATATTCTGTATCAATAATTATTGCTCCGGCTTTTGCCTGGATGATAACCTGGGCGCATAAAACTGAAAAAGTAAACAATTTGAAGATCAATGGTTTTTCCAGTTCACGAAAATATAATTTTAGTTCTTTTTTATCTTTTGCTTTTATACTCACTACGATAATCTTTCCATTAGCCAAACAGACATAAGAAGTCTTATTAGTATTTTCTATCTTAATCGATTGGTCAATTTGATATTTCATATTTTTTTAAATTTAGTTACTTCTCTTTTAGGGGTTAAATCCCTAAGTTTGTTTCGCCTTAGTTTTAAATATTGACATTTTGCATTTGTTTTGATACTATATTTTTGGCCGAGTGGATGCCGCACCAACGTAATCATTCGTTGCTTAAGCACCCTTCAGTCGTTTACCGACCTCGGTCTTTTTTATTTCTTCAAATAATTCTTCCAATTTAATCTTCTTTTTTGACTTAAGGGTTTTTGTAAAAGTAAGATATCCTTTTGAATGGGCTTGTACTTTTTTTCCTATGGTTGTGAATTCGATTTCTATTTTTCTATTTCCAAGCATCTCAAGTAGAATTTCTTTTATAACAGGTTCTTTCCCGAAATATTCACGATCTATAACAACATATTTTAAATATGTATTCCTTTTGATAAGAATAGATAGGGCAGCACAGAAACTAAATATGATAAAGTTCCTAGGCTGGCCGTTTCTTCTGAAAATTTCTTGCAATTGCCTTTTTGTTTTTGCGCTTATTTCAATTGTGTCCCATTTGCCGTTTGCAAGGCATACAACTGTTGTCTTATTTGTCTGTTCTATTTTCCCTGATTGGTCAATTTGATATCTCGTATTTAGAATTTGCTTCTTTTTCATAAACTTTTTAGTTAACAATTATCCAGTTAAATGGAATAGCGATAGTTGATGGGTTTTGAATGCCAACTGTAAAACTTTCTCCAGGGATCTGTCTTAACAGATACAAGACCTGATTTTGTGTATTAGAAGTTGGAGTAATATAGATAAGAGAGTTTTCTGTAACCAGTGGGTTATTAATTGTCATTTCAACTCTTCCTGCATTTATCTTTGCCACTCCGGCAGAGCCAGTTGCAGTCATTTCCGTAGGGGATACGGCAAGAGCCGGTGCAACAATACTATTTATATTAAGCTTGGAAATAGTAGCTGCTCCGCTTGCGATAATATTTCCCAGATTATCTATTGCAAATACTGCTGAGTTGCTTGCTCCTCTGACAACAATTTTTTGAGTATTTGCGGAGTCGGATGCAAGTTTAATAGTTAAGTCTTTTCCGGTTATCGGGGAAATATTTCCTGCATAAAGAGTTCCATTAACTGTAGCGTCATTTCCAAATTTAACATTTCCGTTTGTATCTATATATATTATTCCTGCCATAATAGATAGTCCGCCTTGCCTTAGAGGCTGGAGACTTAGATCGCTTCCTAGGACGTTTATAGAGTTACTGGCAAGTATTAAGCTTCCTCCGATAGCAAGTTGTCCTACAACTGACGTATCAGATAAGGTTGTATTTCCAAAGACACTAAGGTTTTGGCTAAATACTCCGTTTACTGAATTTAGATTTTCAACGTATGCTAACTGAGATGAGAATGTAGCAATGTTTATATATCCATTTGTAGCAATTGCGTATTGCGTTGATCCCGATGGGGAAGCGGGGAGAGTCGGGAATGCGGAAGAGCTACTGTTATATACATTAGTTACATTTGTGATATAGTTTGCAGAGACCGTAGATGCTTTAATATTAAGTCCCTCTATCTGGTCTGCGATAATTCTTCTGGCTCTTAGTGTTCCGGATATACTTGCGTCATCCTTAACTTCCAAACTCCTAGATGAGAGAACTCCGCTAAAGGTTGCATTGCCTTGAGTATCAAAGCTTGCAACCGCGCTATTTGTTGCAGAGTTTCCACTTACTATTTCAATTTTGTCTTTATCTACTTTTATACCAATACTTGAATCCTGGGCTATTGGAGAAATGAACCCTGTTTTTAGCGTGTCAATTGAAGCAATAGGGGAGACTATGTTATTAGATGTAAGGTTTGAAATATTGGCAATCTGTTCACTGACAATTGCGGAGATATAGTCATATAAACTTTGTCCTGCTATTGAGACATTAGACGAAGCAATTGTTAAAGAGTCTGTAGATATTTGTTTTGCGGATATAAAGCCTGCAGTAAGTTTTGCAACAGCCAGATCTGCAAAAGCACCAACTCTATCTATGGGGAGTCCAAATGGGTCATTTAAGACATATATATGTGGAGTATTAAAGGAAAGTAAAGGATTACTATCTACAATATTTAAGTTTCCTGTTGAAGTTAGCATAACATCCGGATCATAAAAAGACATGTTTATAAGAACTAATATTTTTTCATAGTTGTAGCAATTTTGTTCTCCGATGTCGCAAGTCTTATTCTGTGTTTCCCATTTTCCATTTATAAGTTTTGCAGATTGAGTAGCGTTGCTATCAACATAATCAGATAGAGCAGTTCCTAAGATAGTGCCTGGCTTTGTAGATTTCATTCCTATTCCGGGTATCTCACTTGATGTAATAGGATCTCCGGTTTTTACCTCCCCGTTTATTGTACTAACTTTAACAGGAATTCTTCCTGCAATTGTCATTGGTTTCATGTTTGGGCTATGGGTTACATTTAGATGTTCATCCATAATATTGTTTAAGACAAAGCCCGACTCTTCACTTATTGCGCCTATTATATTTGGAGAATATGGAGTCGTTGTTTTGGAAGCTACTGCTTTATAGTATATATTGTTTTCATTGCTGTTATAAACAACAGATGAGACAATATCACCTGATTCAATACTTGTATCAAGGACATTAATATTTTCAGCAAGATCAGGGTCAGTACTTTGGATCAAGGTACTTTGTAGTGTCAATTGACCTCCGGATGATAGCATTGCTACATCATCTGTTCCGGAAGTCCAGCAAAAAGAATTAATACTGCCTCCAGCATTACACTGATTCGTCAAGTTAGCATTTCTTCCAAATTGCCAGGCTGTTCCACCTGTTGACCTAAATTCCGCTCCGTAAATGTCGCCAGCGGTTATTCTTCCAGAGGCATTTAAGGTGGTTATTCCAGTTAGGGGTCCGCCAAAAACCGCACCATCAGCATCAGTTAATTGCAAGCCAGTTGAAGCAGTGTCATTTGAAACAGCACCTCTCAAGGTTGTAGTATTTTGTATATACACTGTTCCAGTCTGAAAATAGCTATAAGAACTAGCATTAAAAACTAGCTGATTTGTTCCAGCAGTAATAGTTGGTCCGCCTCCAAATGTGAGACTATTTCCAGATAATGTTAACGCTGAAAAGCTTGGGCTGTCTCCAGTACCAAGCCCCAAAGAAGTTCTGGCATTGGATGGAGTCTGCCATCTGATATAATTGTCACTGCTTGTTTGAATTGCAAAATGACTAGCAGCACCTGCCGTTACGTTTGCAGTTGTATTGAAATAAGTATTGTCAATATATCCGCTTCCATTTGCCAAAACTATTCGGTTCGCCGTCCCTGCAGTTGCTGATGGGTTATATCCGTCGACGACATCCGCATCAAGTCCTGAAGTCGATCCATCGCTGCCCGCGGTCCAGATTTCGTTCCAAGCTGTCCAGCTACCGGCAGTACCATTATTAACTCTCATAGCTATTCTATTTGTAAAACCAGTCATACCGGTGGCAATTTGGCTTCCCCAAACGTTACCGTCAGATATGCCTCCTCGATGGCGATTATTTAATAAGTTATACCATGCAGCACCAAAAGGTGTGTTAGTGGATCCATTGATTGAAGATACTCCAGAGTAGCCGGTTTCCGAGTTAAAGTCGGTTGAAGCAAATACCTTTGATTGAGCAAACTGTGTTGAATCTATACTATCAAGAGTAGCTGCATCTACGGATGTTAATCCAGACCCAACACCGCTAAAAGAGCCCGCTGTTACCGCGCCTGTGTCTCCATTTAAGCTTATGTTGTTGGTTCCATCCCAAGTTCCCCCATAAAGATATATGTTTGAAGTAGTGGTTCCACCATTTGAACCCACGGCTAAATAACCAGTTGAACCAAGAATATTACTTGTGCCAAACCAAACTCCTGCAGTAAATGTGCTGCTTTGATTAAGGCGTAGATAGGTATCTGTAGTAAGAAATATTTCTTTACTATTACCAGAGATTGTGCCAACAACATTGAGCGTTCCCGTGAAATTCGCAGCTGAGGAAATTGTCTGGCTGTTGATAGTACTAGAGGTAGAAATTGTAGTAATTCCTGATAAAGCTCCTGCAAAAGTAACATTGCCAGTGGTGCCTAAGGTAATTGCCGCTGAATTAGTAATTAAACCATCTGAATATGAATTAACTATATAGAGATTAGAGTCGCTGGCGCGGAAACCTATGTGTCCTGAACCAATACCTTGTTGCCATAAGAACAAGCTGGTAGGTGTTCCATTTGCATTGGTTACTGTTAGTCCGTTATCATACGTAGCAGGATTGGTGTCTGAATCTCCAAACTTTCCATAACCGACCACATCTAGTTTTAGATCGGGTCCCGTTGTCCCGATGCCGACATTGCCACTCCCTAAAATTCTCATTTTCTCAGTCTGATAGGAACTAGCTGCAGTTGTGGTAAATACTAAATCTCCAGCTACCCAGTTGGTATCTACGCCAGTGCCGGTTGCTTGTCCTCCTATTCCTGCATATGCATTGTTATAAGCACTGCCGGGAGATCTTCGTGAAAACATAAGGAATGGTGAATAGCTATTTACCGTAGTGCTATCGTTATGCAGAGCAAGACCAATATTTGCAGCATATGTTGTTGCGGTTGTTGAGTTGGAGATAACTACACTAGGAGTCTGACCATCAGCTGCCCAACCGGCAGCATTACTGGTAAGAAGTCGTGCATTTAAGTTAGTGAAATTGGCTCCTGTCTGCAAGCTCGCCCCAGGCGCCGTTGTTCCGATTCCCACAAATCCCCCTGCTAAAATACGCATGCGTTCAGTAAGCGCTACATCGCCTACTGCGTTGCGGGTAGAAAATGCAAGATCGCCTACCGTATTTGTAGCGCCACTTGTGAGTAATCCTTTAATTGCAGCAAAGCCAACTGAGTTAACATTATGAGATTGACTATTACCGAACAATAGTGCTCCACCGGATCCTGCACTTGTACTGCTTCCATTCAAAGAGAGTGTGCCGCCTCGATTCGTATCCGCATCAGTCAGAGCGGCGGTTAATTGGCCAGTACCGTATACTTCAGTTTGAAAAATTGGGCCCGTCGTCCCGATACCCACATTGCCGCCTTTTCTTACATTTAACGCCGCTGCATCCCCATAAATTGCAATATAAGCCGTTTCATCTCCGCTTGTCGTGTCGTATCTATATCCGAACAATCCACTGTTGCCAACTGATAAAGCCTTGCCGACTAGAATATTTACCTCTCGTCCATCCGTTGTCATTCCTGGCTGCAAAACCTGAACTAAACCAGACGTAGTTACGTCGCCGGTTTTCTCTACATGTAATTTTTCAGCTGGAGCAGTTGTCCCGATGCCGACGTTGCCGCCGTTTTGAATAACGAATCTATTTGTGCCGGAAGCGGAAGCTGCAAATATATCCTGATTCTCAATCTGGTCAAATATCGCCAGAGCTTTACCTGTTACGCCAAAAGATAGAGGACGAGTGACATATAGTGCGCTAGTAGGCGAAGTAGTTCCGATGCCAACGTTACCGTTCGCTTGGATTGTCATAAGATCACTTCGTGAACTTGCTCCCGTCAGCTGTCTAAAGATAAAGGATGGGTTCGAGGTGCCATTATTTGCCGTATCGGTATTCCATAAGCTTATATCCCGACTTCCATTTGTAAAGTTCCAGGCAGTCGCAAGCGCTGTCCCGGCCGTTGGATAAGTAGGAGTAGTACCAGAGTTGAAGCTACCAATATAGGCATATCCTCCGGATTGGGTGAGTGTTCCTGTTGTTGTAATCGCACCAGATGCAATAGTACCAATGTTTACAAGGTTTCCGGAAGCATCTATTCTTTGTGTTCCTGCAGTAGCTCCTGTGTAGAGTCCGGACACTGCATTAACCGTTCCAGGAGCTCTAAAGTCAGATGGGATACTAAGAACTACCGCACCTGTTGTAGGAGATGAGGTAATTTGATTTGCAGTTCCTGTAACAGAAGTAACTACACCTCCGCCTGCAGTACATGCACCCCAGGAAGAAGCTACCCCTGCTCCACCTGATAAAAGACAATTATTTGCAGAGCCTTCAGCACTTCCAAGCTTAATTCCGCCGGCATTGGTAACAGTAAATCTTGAAGTACCGGAGGCTGATGCAGTAAGTATATCTTGTGATTCTATCTGATCGAATATGGCCAGAGCTTTACCTGTAGCACCAAAAGAAAGCGGGCGTGTAACATGAAGTTCTGATGTCGGAGTTATTGTCCCGATGCCAACATTATTATTACTACCTAATATTCTAAGTTGATTTACATAAGAACCAGTATATTTGCTTCTAAATGTTATGTCTCCTATGGTACCGTTTCCTGCTGTAACCGTTAATCCGTAGACTGCACCTAACTCGCTGTCTACGCCATCGTATCCTGAAGTTAAAGAAACGCCATTGCCGCTAGTGCCCAAAAGACTTATTGATGAGGGAGCTGTGCCGCTTCCGTAAATTGTGAGGTTTTTACCTGAATCACCAAGTTTACCCATTACCACATTGCCTTGATTTGTTATCGTGAACCTTGGATAACCGCTTGTCGAGGCTGTGAAAATATCTCCTACTCCCTTGTTGTCTACCACCAAAGCTGCGAAGGAGGTTTGCCCAGAAATAGAGGCAACGGGAGTTGTTCCTGAATTTCCTCGAACATCTAAAGTGCCTAGGGGGGAGGTGGTCCCAATCCCGACGTTGCCGCCATCGGGAGCTAATTGTATGTTATAGCTTGAAGAATAGGGGCGGATTATTGTATCCGAAAAGGAACCCCCGTGGAAAACTGTTGTGTTAGCATTGTCCGTCTTGATGTCAATGGTGGGGGATGTGCCAATGATCACCGGATTTGCGGTACCAAGAGTCAATGTGCCGGAAATTGCTTGCAATAAGTTAGTTAGAAGGGTTGCTCTAATAAATAATCTATCGGCTGCGATATTTAAGTCTGGAGGACCTCCTAAGGGAGATGTGAAGTAAAATCTTGCATTTGCGCTGTTTGTCTCATCACGAAGGATAAGTGCATCTGCTCCACCGACTGTTGTATTTATTTGAAGCTTTGCTCCTGGCGCTGTAGTTCCAATTCCGACATTTCCAGTTCCATTTGGATTAATTAGGACGTTTCCTGTAGTGTTGTAGGTTGAGGAATTGCCGATGGTTAAACTCATTCTGTTTTGAGTAGCCAAAGTTCCATCAGCTGTTAAATATGCAGAAGTTCCTGAAAGACCTGAGGAAACAGAAGCAACAGGCGTTCCTGAATTTACGTTCAAAACAGCAAATTTAGCAGAGGTTGTTGCCTGTCCGCCAACTAAGAAATCAACTGTTGAGTTATTCGGATAAATAGCTCCGTTTGCCTGCTGCCAAATACTATCAGGACCGGATGCGCAGCTTCCAAATGCAGGAGTAGTGCCACCAAGTAAACACTGAGTAGAACTTCCTGCAGTTGTCTGTGCCAGAACTCCTGATCCATTGGCATACAAAGGCCCACCGTTTGATGTAAAGGTGGAGAAGGTGATAGTACCTGATGATGTTATTCCTGTTAAACCGGAAAGTACTCCTGCTCCTGTTACATCCCATGTGTTTGAGTTGATTACAACATTATCTCCATTGTCTCCAATGTTTGCTACTCCATTGGCAGTTAGAGTTCCAGCAAGAGTAAGACCTCCAGAGCTATCAAAATCAGTTCCTGCATTGCCGATGTTCTGAATAATATTATTATTCATGCCGAGAGTGCCATACATTGTCCCTCCGCCGATATTTAGAGCGTATCCCTGGCCCATTGAGGTAACAGACGAATAAGCCATAATTTCAGAAACATAAGTAGATGTGGAGGCTGGATTTGCCAGTGTGTAGCGAATGTAACGCTTACTATCTTGAGCACTCCTTAAAATCACGCTATCTCGGGTGTTGGTAGTGGTATCCAAGACTGTGGTCCAAGCAGAGTTGTCAGGTGAAACTTCAATCTTAACGCTTTGAGTACGAAGGCCATAAATAAACTCGATGCCAAAAGCATAGAAACGGTCAAGTGTACTGCCTCTATCAACGTTAATAATTATTGGATAGGTGGTAGTGGCATTATTCCACTGGGCACCATTTCGGACATTTCCGTCAAACATTTCGGTGACCGTGCCTGCATCTGGAGCCTCAGAGGTTGTAACTGTGTAGCGCTCATTTGCTCTTGCTAAATCGTTTTCAAAATTCTGGATAACCGCTTCTTCTCCGGAAGATGTGTAGCCGGAATAAATAATAGGGTGGCGGATCTCGTTGTAATTCATTTCAAGATTACCCTCGAGGTCGAGTTTTTCTGTTGGTCCTGCCGTCCCAATTCCAACTCTTCCATTATTCTGAACAAACAGCGCTGTTGCCAAGCCTGCATCTCCACCAGGGCTTCTTTGGATATTCAGCGTTCCATTATCAAGAATATTAAATGTATGGGCTGTAGCAGCTCCTCTTAGAGAAAGATTTGCAGAAAGCGATGCAGAACCTGTGACATCTAGAGCGGTGAGAGGCGTGGTATTTCCGATGCCGACGTTGGTGGAAGTAATAGTTACAGGATTTGCGCCTCCAACATTTACACTCAACTTATCTGTAGCATGGTTGTACACGAGACTACCGATTGCCGCACTTTGCGGGTCACCAAAGACGAGACCAGACTCGGCGGTGTTGGGTGTAAGAATGCTGATATAGGCGTTACCGTTGGATTCAATTGTAACCGGCGCGAGAATTGGAGTTACTCCAGAAGCACCGGCATACACATGTAGCTTTGTAGAAGGCCCTGTCGTCCCGATTCCCACATTTCCCGTTCCATTTGGATTGATAAGAACATTGCCGGTAGTGTTGTAGGTAGAAGAATTTCCAATTGTTAGGCTTTGTCTGTTGGTAGTAGCCAATGTTCCATCTCCTGTGAGGTATGTGGCATTGTTACCACTGTTCGCAGAGATTGAGGCTGTAGGTGTTCCTGAGTTAATGTTTAACACCGCAAACTTTGCGGAAGTGGTTGCCTGTCCTCCGATTAAGAAGTCAACAGTAGAGTTGTTTGGATAGATAGCTCCGTTTGCCTGCTGCCAAATACTATCTGGTCCTGTTGAACATGCTCCAAAAACAGGAGTAGTTCCTCCTAAAAGACATTGAGTAGAACTTCCTGCTGTCGTTTGTGCCAGTACACCTGATCCATTTGTATACAAAGGTCCACCATTTGAGGTAAAGGTGGAGAAGGTTATACCTCCTGATGATGTTATTCCCGCAGCAGCAGCTATAGCTCCAGAGGAGTTAACCTGGAATTGGGAGGTTGAGCCAACAGAAAATAAACTGTCTGGAGTCGTATCCGTTCCAACTCCTACATTACCACCTTGAGCGAATCTGATGATTTGATTTTGGCTTTGGTTTGCAGTTGATATAATTACGTCATCGGATCCAACAGCTCCACCAAAAAACATATCGGAAGCAGATACTCCTGTTATCCAAATCCCAGCATAGGAACCTGCTCCTCGGGTGAGCTTTAACTGTGCATTAGCCAATTGTGCAGCTGTTAAGGCGGTGCCTCCAGCAGAAATATCTAATTTAGCAGCAGGGCCTGTGAGGCCAATCCCCACATTGCCAGTTTGTTGAATTGTTAACCTTGCATTACTTATGCCATTATCGTAGATGAAAAAATTTCCCGTGTCCCCAGCACTTACCAAATTCCAATCTGGAGTAGTCGCATGACCAGAACCCAAAACCAAATAAGCACTTGCACCGGCCGTTGCCTTGACTTTTGCTTTGATATTTGCTGAAGCAACACCTGAAACCTCTAACTTTTCACTTGGTCCCGTTGTCCCTATCCCCACATTTCCATTGTTCTGAACAAACAATGCAGTAGTTAGCCCTGCATCTCCACCCGGGCTTCTTTGAATATTAAGAGTTCCATTATCAAGAATATTAAAGGTATGAGCAATAGCAGCTCCACGCAGTGATAGATTTGCAGAAAGAGATGCAGAGCCCGTGACATCCAGGGCGGTGAGCGGGGCTGTGTTTCCGATACCGACGTTGCCAGCAAAATATGCAGCATAATTATTTGTCGCAACTGTTGGTGTAACTACATATAATCCGTAGGCATTTGTGATAGTCCCAGTGCCAATTTTCCCCCCATCGTCAATGTACACCTGGTACCATGCAGGAGAAGTTTGGCCATCGCCTGGATTTGGGCGGTTCTTAGCACGCAAGCCCATTCCTGGCTGATTGGGCGATGTTAGAACATTAATGTCCATCATCAGTCCCGCTGTATCGCTAGTAGTAGTATCACCTCCAAGATATACTAATCCTTTACCTTCGCCCCAGCCTTGAGCGTTTGCGCCTCTCACATCTAATTTTACGGTTGGTGTTGTCGTTCCAATCCCAACTCTACTATTTACTGTATCAAAAGTGGTAAAAGCAGATCCTGCTTTATTGTTAACGTTTACTAATCCTGTTGTTGTTCCTCCCAATGTTAATGTCTGACTGTTGGTTGTTTGTAGATTACCTAATCCCGTAAGGTATGTTGCAATGTTTCCCGAGTTTGCAGAAATTGAAGCTGTTGGAGTTCCAGAGTTAATGTTTAATACTGCAAACTTAGCACTGGTTGTTGCTTGACCGCCAATGAAGAAGTCTACAGTTGAATTATTAGGATACAGCGCTCCTAGTGTAGAATTCCAATATTGATCTGGTCCTGTGGCGCAAGATCCAAAGACAGGAGTAGTTCCTCCGAGTAAACACTGGGTAGCTGATCCTGCCGTAACTTGAGCTAGTTGTCCACCTGTACCAGTTGTATATAGTACACCACCGTTTGAAGTAAATGTGGAGAAGGTAACAGTACTTGAGTTTCGAAGAGTTCCTGTAATATCAAGTTTTGCTCCAGGATTAGATGTCCCAATTCCCACATTACCGCCGTTTTGCCAGTACATAATGTTTGCTACTGTGTTACTGTCAAGTTTGAGGTCACTTGTATTCTCTGGACGGAGTAGAGCCATTTTTACAGATCCAGCAGACAAAAACTGAAGCGCTGGGTAATTTGCCGCTGGAGCATCAATATTAACAACAGTATTGCCTGTTGAGTTTATGTGTAAATTTCCACTCGGCCCCGTCGTCCCTATCCCCACATTTCCAGTAGCAAAAGTAGCGGCATAGTTATTGGTTGCACCAGTTGGAGCAGAAACTGATAATCCATAGGCATTAGTAACTCCCGCGGCTACAGCTCCGGCAGCAATTCTAAGTCCATAAGCGTTGGTAATTAAAGCACTGCTTGCTACAGTTGGCGCTCCTGCAATAGATACAGTATCAGCATTAGTAATGGTTAGTGCAGAAGCAGCGGAGATTGTTGGCTGCGCAAAATTAGTAAATCTTTGTGTTGTATACCCCCCGGTAATTGTATAGGTTGCTGGAGCCACAGATATGGTTTGTCTTTCACTGCTAATGGAAATTGCACTGTCAATGAATTCGGAAAATCTTCGTACGCTAAACAAGCCCAGATTGTTCGTAACGGCTGGAAGAATATTGATATTTGTACTATTGTCGGTACTTAATTCCAGTGCTCCACTTGAGTCAATACCGCCCCTATTACCACCTGGGGAACTTTGAACCACAAGGCTTTTGCCATTTGTTGTCGCGTTGTAAATAGTAGCCTGTCCTCTCACATCTAATACTGAAGCAGGAGCAGTTGTCCCTATTCCTACATTTCCTGTTCCATTTGGATTAATCAAAACATTTCCGGTTGTATTATATGTGGAGGAATTTCCAATGGTTAAGCTCATTCTGTTTTGAGTAGCCAAAGTTCCATCAGCTGTTAAATATGCAGAAGTTCCTGAAAGACCTGAAGAAACAGAAGCAACTGGAGTTCCGCTATTTATATTCAAAACCGCAAACTTAGCACTCGTTGTTGCTTGACCTCCAATGAGTAGATCAACAGTTGAGTTATTTGCATACAATGTTCCATTTGCCTGGCTCCAGAATACGTCTGTTGTAACAGCTCCTGAGCATGAACTCCATGATGGGGCAGAGGCTCCTGAAATTAAACACTGTCCTGTTGTTGAAGTATTTGCCCCTGCCAAGACTCCAGTTGTTACAGTAGCATATAGTATGTTATTATTTGCATTAAAGTTAGAGAAGGTAACAGTGCCTGCAGCTGATAAGTTATTCAATCCTGTTATGCTTTGGCTATTACCCGTAACAGCACCTGTAAGGGTTAACGCTCCCAGTCTTAATGTTCCGCTTGAAGCTGAAATATCATGGTTGCCGGTTCCTGAAAAGGTTATTCCGGCTCCGTTTCCGCTTAGGGATATTCCAGTTGTTCCCGCAGCTGTTAAGTTACCGGCAATTTCCTCATTCCCGCTATTATCAATCGTAAATTTAGCAGTTCCACCACTTGAAGCGCTAATGATTGGACCTGTTGATGTTTGATTGATAGTAAAGGCTGATTGACCGCTGCTTGTGGCTAGAACCGCGAATAGATCATTAACTTCTACAGCTCCAATAGCAGTTGCTATGTTGTTACTGTTTGTGCTATTAAGTATGGGTTTTTGTAAATCTATCTTTCCAAGGTCATCTGTGGTTATTTGAACATTTGCATCAGTTCCCGTATTGGTTGTTAAAAGAAGTGGCTGTCCTGAGAGTTTAAACTGGCCTCCTGAAGCGCTAAAGGAAGGATTAGCAGTTCCTCCAATAGTTAAGTTACCGGATGAGTCTAAGGCTAGGACTACGTTACTCGTGCTTGCTCCAACTGCTGTAATTGGAGGAAGACCCTGCAGGGTTTCTGAATTGGTTGCATAAGCAACTGTTGCAAGCTGCTGACGGGGTGTAAGTTCAGGAGTTGTCTCAATAGTTACTCCTAAATACAAAGCTGCATTCTCACTAAAAAGAGTAGAGGGAATACTTGTAACATTACCTAAGATTGCATTGAATATTCCATCAACATCAGGAGTAACAGGATCTACTTCCTGCCAAAGTAAAGCTGCACCTGAAGCTGTAAGATTGTTATATATCGCAAACCTGATGTTTGTATTAGAAGTGATCGGGTTATCGTTATTATCCGTAAGCCTTCCCTGGAAGGATAGTATTCTGGGCGGGGCAGTAGGTAAAGCAGCCAAAGCAGGCTGGTTTTGTGGCTTTGTAAAAAAGGAATTGTAAATACCAAAACCTACTGCTGCAAGGAATATGACTAAGACTGCAAAGTGAAAGTAATGGGTAATTGAGTAAGAATGATATCTTTTATACCAGTTTGGTCGTGTGTATCTAAGATGAAAAAATAGCTTCTGTAAGGTAGAAAAAGACTGGGTGGATATCTTAAATGGTGCGTAAAGCTGTTTAGAAATGTTTCTTATGCCTAGTAAATCATGCGCAGTTATGTTTTTGGTAACTAATGTCTGAGGTCCTTTTTCAAAAATCGGTTGGCCTCTTAGTTTCCAAACTGAATATTGAATCTTTGAAGCTATTTTGGCAAGCGGAGCAATGAATACAGTATCAAATCCCAAGCTTCCAGCCTGTGAAAATTTTTGCATTAGCCTCAGAGGAGGGAATTTAGAGTATTTATTAGAGGGATTTGTTAAATCTAACTGATCTGCAGTAATTTCCTCTTTAGATGGGATATACAGTTTCTGTTTAGCTTCGTTTATATTCCCAACTAAGGTTAGGTTCTGTGTCAAAAGACCGTTCTCTTGAGCAAAGGAAAGATATTTTCTAAGGGAAGACAGCTTTCTGTTTACTGTTGCGGGAGAGAATGCGTCATTTTTTATGAGCCTTTGTTTGTATTCCTCTACGAATTCTTTACTTAAGCGGTTTATTAGAAGATCATTATCAAGGCCGGTTACTTCTTTAGCCCAAAGCACAAACTGCTTAACGTCAATGATATAGTTTTTAATAGTAAGATGCGCTGCCTTATTGACAAAAAGATTGTTTTTAAAGTCTTTTAGTCTCCAAACATCTTTTTCTTGCTTTTTATTAATTACAGATTCTTCAAAAGGATCTATGGTCATTTTACCCTCAGTTTTTAAATATTTGAAGAATTTTCTAAGGGAGGATAAATGTCTTTGCATTGAAGCTGGTGAGAGTGATTTTTCAAATTCAGTCTTGTACTGCTCAAGAGTGGAATTTGTAATAGGAGAAGTTAAGATAGTTCCATATTGTTTTTCAAACCATTTAACAAAATGATTAATATCCGAAAGATAGTTTTTTACTGTTACCGGAGCAGGCTTGACTTCCTGTGAAAATAGATAATTTTTAAACTGGTCTAATAAGTTCATTTAATAATCCCGTAACTCAAATTGTGAAAAAGAGTAGGCAGGCACGAGATTATACAGATTATACGCATTATACGTTTGCGAAAAGGAATTTTTACTCATACTATTAGAATAGAAGATTTTCAAAAACAAAGTCAATACCCTAGAGTATTTAACTATACATACATTTGATATAGTTATATATATTTGCTATTTCCCTAAGTTTATGTGAAAAGCACATTCAATAATTTTGTTTTAACGCACAGAAGTTTTTCTATAAAGCTCATCAATGTACAAAATAAGTCATCATAAGATATCAAAAGATAACAATCCTAGAATATTGTCAGTTGATGTATTTTGAGCCCTATGACCAATTATTAAAGGGTTTTTGATAATAAAGAACTTTTCAGGACTTATTAAACTTCCAAAAATACTTAAAACACAACTGGACTTTAACGAATAATTTGGCAGATAAGAAAACTAAGTGATAAGCTTTTTGGATTGATATGAGTGGATTTTTCAATTTCTAATCAATTTTAGGCTTCAATCCCAGTTGGAACCCATATTTGGAATATTGCCTTATGTTTATCTAATATACCTAGAAAACGGGATTAAAATCATTTAATAGATTATATACTTCAATTTATCCCCACTATTTCAGTACTTGATTTCTGAAAAGGTGGCACTAAAAGGGATATTGTCTAGCTTGTGCTATAGATTTAGGATTTAAGAAGGAGACTAAAGGGCAGTTATCCCTTAACAAATCCCAAATATAGTACTAATATTGGGATTATGATCCTAAGGTTGAGTGAAGATTTAATATTCCCGAGCCTAAAGTTCTCCGGAAAGATAATTTTGGTTCTGGGAGCAAGACAAGGGGAGAAATTATAAAATAAAGAGATATTTAAGAATAACCCGATTAATCTAGAACTTGACTTCTGAAAAAATCGTACTAAAATAGAAGTATATGATTAAAAGAACTCTTTTATCTTTGCTTGAAAAACATCTATTGGAGCCTGAGATGACTATTTTAACAGGTCCCCGGCAAGTAGGCAAAACCTATCTTATGAGCGTGATGGAGGATCATCTCAAAGAAAAGGGAGAAAAGACTCTTTACATAAACCTTGATTATGACGAACACATTCCGCTTTTTAAATCGCAAGGGAGCCTAATTGACTATATTAAGTTGCAAGTAGGAGAGGGTAAAGCCTACGTCTTTATAGATGAGATTCAGCGAAAAGAAAATGCTGGTATCTTTCTTAAAGGTATTTCTGACAGGCATCTTCAATATAAATTCATTATTTCTGGATCTGGCAGCCTTGAGTTGAAGGCGAAAATAAAAGAATCTATGGCTGGAAGAAAGAGGATTTTCATCGTCAACCCTCTTTCCTTTGAAGAGTTCGTCAACTTCAAAACCAATTATCAGTATGAAGACAAACTCAAAGATTTTTTTGCAATTGAAGAGCAAAGGACACAAAACTTATTGGAAGAATACATAAGTTATGGGGGGTATCCAAAGATAGTATTGGCCAAAACAGCCGATAAAAAGAAAACAGCAATGGATGAGATCTACACAAGTTATGTAGAAAAAGACATTGGTGAGCTTTTAGGCGTTGAAAAAACCGATGCATTTACGAGTCTTTTAAAAATTCTTGCTTCCCAAATTGGAAGCTTGGTTAATACTGCCGAACTCTCAGCAACCGTTGGCATTGCTGATAAAACAATCAATCACTACCTCTGGTATCTGGAGCAAACTTTTATAATTAAAAAGGTTACTCCTTATTATACAAACGTTAGAAAAGAGATTAGCAAGGCGCCGATCTATTATTTCTATGACACCGGTCTTCGAAATTTTATGCTTGGACTTTTCGGTTTGCCTTCAATTCCACCTGCTTTGAGCGGACACCTTTTTGAAAACGTCGTGTTTAACACTTTAAAGCAATACATTATCTCTGCCCCGGCCGCTATCCATTTTTGGCGAACAAAGGATCACGCTGAAGTTGACTTTGTTCTACGCAATGGTTTAGAAATTATTCCTATTGAAGCAAAATATATGCTCCTTCAAAAACCTGAGGTAAGTAGGTCTTACCGAAATTTCCTGGCACGGTATAAACCAAAGAAAGGCTATATTATTAACTTAGGGAAAAAACAAGGAATTACGATTTATGATACACAAGTTTTCCTGATTCCATATTCTCATTTCATAAGAGAGAAAATAATATAAAAAATAATCTACTTTTAACCTGGGGAAAATGAAACTCGGATTCTGAAAATAGGGTACTAAAACAGAAATCTATAGCTAAAAGGCTATAAAAAAACTCCCTTTCTTGCAAATTTTTCCTAAAAACCTTGTAAATTTATGTAAATTGCAAATAAACACTATTTTCGCCATAATTAATTAATAATGAAAAAAATCCTGCCCATTTTTCTAATAGGAGTATCTGTAGTTCTTGGTTTGTTATATTCCCAAAATGTATTAGCCCAATACAAATTACCTAAAGGAAGCCATAGCGTAACTGTTTCGGCAAGGCTTGGTGACTTCTACCTAAATCTTTCCGGCTATATTGCTCCTTTTGCCTCAATAGTTCTGTATTCTGATGGTATTTATTTAAGGGCAACTACTGCGGATCAATTCGGATACTTCACGATCTCTGAGGTATTGATAAAACAAGGGTTTTCCAGGTTTTGCTTTGATGCTGTGGATTTTAAAAGACTTGGGGAATCATACAGCTGCATGAAGATACCGCCTGCAAAGGGAAACGTTACCATAAAAGACATATTTTTACCTCCAACCCTTGGTTTATCAAGAACGACAATAGCAGCAGGTTCTTCAGCAGTTGCTTTTGGTTATTCTATGCCTAATGCCTTAGTAACTCTTCATTTCGGAGATAAGACATATACCACTTATGCTGATAGTACAGGCTACTATCAGTTTGTGATTAAGGATGTAAAAGCAGGGGTTTATAAGCTTTATTCAACAGCAACCTTAAACGAAAAACCTTCTCTTGAGCCTGAAAAAAAACTAATTCTTAAATCTTTATCGGGGTGGGAGCAGATTTTAGAGTGGTTAAAGAACCTGTTGAATAAGATTTGGCAGTTTATGACAAGTCTTTCCTTTGGACCACTTTGGCTTGCCATACCAATCATTATCCTTATTATTATACTCATCTTAAAACTTTGGCCGGAGAGGTTTACTTTCCTTTATAGAAATAGACTTATTATTTTCTTTACCAAAGCATTAAGGCGAAAACATCCGCTTCACCACAAGTATTTTATGGGGTACTAACTAGTTTAATACTTGACAGCATGCGCGTCACGCCCCAATGCTTGGCATCGGAGTTACCTTAGCGCTTGACAAATGTACATTTAAATGTATACTTATACTATTATGGACTATATAACTACAACTAATTTAAGAACACAGTCGTCTCAGCTTATTGATACCCTTAAAAAGGGTGGTAGCATTTCTCTTATTCATCGCTCTAAGATTGTTGGAGTAATCAAGCCGGCTCAGGCGTCAAAAAACTTTGATGTCGAGGCATTTAAAAGAGCTATTACTGGTTTAAATCTTCCCAAAACTAGCATTGCACAGCGTGAGAAAAGATACCGTGATCACCTAATGAAAAAATATGGCAAAGATCTTTCTTGATGCCAACATTCTTATTGATCTAGTTGAAAAACGGGGAGAAGTGAAACCTGAAAATTTTAGAGATCATGATTCTATTGTTTCAGCTCTTTCAATTCATATACTTATGTATGTTTTAAAGAAAAAAGTGCCTTTTTCAAGATTACTTAAAATAATAGAGCCTTTTTCAATTATAGATTTAAGTGGAGAGATTTGCATTCAGTCACTACTTGGCCCAATTAACGATTTTGAAGATAATGTTCAACTACATAGCGCAGCTAAAGCAGAATGTGACTTTTTCTTAACCCAAGATAAGAAATTATTGAATATGAAATTCTTCGGTAAAGCTGAGATTCTTTCCCCGCAAGTTATTTACTAAACTATATTGTTTATATATAGGATTATATAGGGCAAGTTAAGAAATTTATTCAAGGCACTTTATCTGGTACTAGTTCAAGCCCCAATTGGTCTTATGTCACTTAAAGGAACATTTCTTATTGTTTGTGTTACACAAAAAGAGCCTTGACTGATTTTCTCTTGAATCCCTTGTTGTGAATAGGGAACATCAACGGTTGCTGTATCAGTGTCTCTGTCTTTACGGTAAAGTACTACTTCTCCCGGACAAAGGTTTACTCGTAGAGAAGTGGATGGTATTTGGGGATTAACTATTCCGATCTGTCTTGGATTTCTGTGCTTGACTAACTCTCTGCTTGTTAAATAAGCGTTAGC
>Ga0209726_10002540_pt1 | contig 26787 bp, 27 predicted proteins | sample Subgrocontami54m_FD_187453 | JGI IMG/M metagenome (GOLD analysis project Ga0209726, IMG submission 187453) | Subsurface groundwater microbial communities from S. Glens Falls, New York, USA - GMW46 contaminated, 5.4 m (SPAdes) (version 3) | ecosystem: Environmental > Aquatic > Deep subsurface >... | reverse complement strand
GTGCTCATCAACATCTTCGGCGGCATCATGCGCTGCGATATCGTGGCGCAAGGCGTGGTCGAGGCGGCCAAGGCGCTGGGCGTCAAGGTTCCCGTCGTCGTGCGCCTGGAAGGAACCAACGTCGAGCAGGGCCAGCAGATCCTCAAGGATTCGGGGTTGAACTTTGCCGTCGCCAATGGAATGAAGGATGCGGCGGAGAAGGTGGTAAAGCTCGCGCAGTAACGTTCGGTGCTTTTAGAGAAGGATCGGGAACCAGTCATGAGAGGCAGCGCGTTCATAATCCTGGCCGCCGCGATGATGGCGTCGTTCGAAGCGACGGCGCAAAGCGCGCAGACCCCGCCGGCATCGCCCTACCCCGTGACCCAGGGTAAGATTTACAAATTCGAAAAGGTTGCCGACGGGGTCTACTACGGAACCGGCGGCTTGGGCGGCAACCATCCCATCATCGTCAACGATCAGGATGTCCTGCTGGTGGATGACGGCACCACGCCGGCCACCGCGCGCGACCTCCTCGAAGACCTGAAGCTGATCACCAACAAGCCGGTCCGATATGTGGTCAACACGCACTTTCACTACGATCACACGGATGGCAATTCGATCTTTCCGCCCGACGTGCAGATCATCGCGCATGAGTTCGTGCGCACTGCGATCCTGAACTTCAACGTGCTGGACCGCGAGCCTTACCGGACCTCGCAGGCGACGAGGCTTCCTCCGCTGATCGAGTCGTTGAAGAAGCAAGTTGCCGATGAGAAGAATGCGGGACAAAAGGCGGCGCTTGAGAAACAGCTCGCTGACGCGCTGGCGCTCCAGGATCAGATGAAGGAAATCAAGCCCACGCCGCCCAATCTGACTTACACTTCGAAGTTGGTGCTGCACAGAGGCTCGCGGGAGATCCAGATCCTTTTTCTCGGGCGCGGGCACACCGGCGGCGATACGATAGTATATCTCCCGAAGGAACGCATCGTCTGCACCGGCGATCTGATGGAAAGTCAGCTTGCTTACATGGGCGACGCGTTTTTCGATGAGTGGGTGGCGACGCTTGAAAACCTCAAGAAGCTCGATTTCTCGCTGGTGCTGCCGGGGCACGGCGTACCGTTCAGCGACAGGGAGTTGATTTCTGCTTACCAGGGCTATTTGGTGGACCTGATGGGCCAAGGCGCGGCGCTGCGCAAGCAGGGAGTCTCGGCCGATGATGCGTCGCGTCGCATCGATCTGACCTCCCACCGCAACCAGTTCTTCAATATTCCAGCTCCGGGAGCCGACCTCAGAGGCGTTCGACGCCTTTACGAGTGGATGAACGAAAGAGGGAAGTAGAGGCAGCCACGGCATTTTTTATGTTCCGTGGGCACGTTTCCTGTTCGGTCCGGAAAAAAATCCGAAGGGGGAAAGACAACGACAGGTTGCGAAGGGCGGTCTGTGCCAGCTACGATGTAAATTTGAGAGGTCCTCCACAAACGCTCGAAACGAGGTTCCTTATGACCATCGTCAAATCCAGGATCACCATCGAACCGGACAAGCGCGGCGGCAAGCCCTGTATCCGCGGATTGCGAATTACCGTTTGGGACGTCTTGGGGTGGCTGGGCGCCGGAATGACAGAGGAGCAAATCCTCGAGGAACATCCCGATCTCGACAAGGAAGACTTTCGGGCCGTTTACCAGTTCGCGGCTGAAGCCGGCCGGAAGGCTTAATCCCTTTGAGCCTTCTCCTGGACGAAAACCTCTCGCCTCGATTGGTTCCCAGACTCTCGATGCTTTATCCAGGATTGGTCCATGTCCGCGACGTAGGGTTGAAGCAGGCTTCCGACCCGAGCATTTGGGAGTATGCCAAACAGAACGGGCATACTATTGTGACGGCTGATGCGGATTTTGTGGCCTATGCGCAAAGAATGGGGCCGCCGCCCAAAGTGGTTCACGTCCAGCAATGCACCTTTCCCTTCGCGATCATAGAAGAGATGCTTCGGCGAAACGCCGTTCGGATCGCGGAATTTGAGAAAGATTGGCACGCAGGTTTGTTACTGATTCGCAGATAGATCGGGATTAGGTTCGACAGGTCATTCGACACTTAGGCAGGCAATTATAATATGAGCATACTGGTAGATCAGAACACGCGTTTAATTGTTCAGGGCTTGGGCAAGGAAGGCGGCTTCCACACGCAGCAGTGCATCAAGTATGGGACCAAGGTGGTGGGAGCGGTGAAGCCCGGCAAGGGCGGCACGACGCAGGACGGCATTGCGCTTTTCAACTCCGTGGCCGAGGCCAAGCGCGCCGTGGACCCGAACGTTTCGATCGTCTTTGTGCCTCCGCCGTTCGCCGCCGACGCCATTATGGAGGCCGCCGACGCGGGCATTGCGCTGGTCGTCTGCATCACGGAAGGAATTCCGACCTTCGACATGATCCGCGCGAACGCCTTCCTGAAGACGACCAACACGCGCCTCATCGGACCGAACTGCCCCGGAATTATCTCGCCCGGGAAATGCAAGATCGGAATCATGCCGGCGCACATTCATAAGCAAGGCAACGTGGGCGTCGTGTCCCGCAGCGGGACGCTGACTTACGAAGCCGTGGGGCAGCTCACGGCGCTCGGGATCGGGCAGTCTACCTGCATCGGAATCGGCGGCGATCCCATCATCGGGACGAGCTTCCGGGATGCGATGGAACTCTTCAACGCCGACCCGGATACGCACGGCATCGTCATGATCGGCGAGATCGGCGGCACGGCCGAGGAGACCGCGGCGGAGTATATCAAAGCGCATGTGAAGAAGCCGGTCGTCGGTTTCATCGCCGGACAGACTGCTCCTCCCGGACGCAGAATGGGACACGCCGGAGCGATCATCAGCGGCGGAAAAGGGACGGCAGCGGAAAAGATGGCGGCGATGAAAGCGGCCGGCATCACGGTGGTCGAAAGCCCTGCCGAGATCGGCGCCGCCATGTCCGCGCGCCTGGCCCCGGCCCGTGCGTGAAGTGAATTGTGATCCGAGCCGCGACCGAAAGGAAGCGGTTTCCGGCGCGATTCACCAATAAACTTTAAGGGAGAAAATATCCTTGGCTAACACCAGAACACTTACCATCATCAAACCCGACGGCGTAGAGCAAAATAACATCGGCGATGTTGTTCGCCTCTTCGAGCAGAACAAACTGAAGATTGTTGCGATGAAGATGCTGCACCTCACGAAGCAGGAGGCCGAGGGTTTTTATGCCGTCCACCGGGACAAGAAATTCTTCGACAGCCTCACGGCGTTCATGAGTTCGGGACGAGTGGTGGTGATGGTGCTCGAAGGCGAAAATGTCATCGCGCGCCTGCGCGATCTGATGGGCGCAACCAACCCCGCCAACGCCGGCCCCGGCACCGTCCGCAAACAGTTTGCCACGTCGATCGAGCGCAACGTCATCCACGGCTCGGACGCCCCCGAGACCGCCGCCTTTGAGATCGCCTACTTCTTCAGCGAGCTGGAAATTACAAAGTAGGGAACAGGGAATACGGAATAGGGAACAGAAAGGAAACGGGGTGACCGTTGCCTTGGTCTATTCCCTGCTCCCAATTCCCTGTTTGATTTTTTCCCGGTTGAATCGCGTGATGACGCGGCGGACGTAGTTTTGCGTCTCGGCGTAGGGAGGGATGCCGCGGTAGCGGTCGACGATGCCGGGTCCCGCGTTGTAAGCGGCGAGCGCCTTCGCCAAGTCTCCCCCATAGCGTTCGAGGAGGCTGCGGATATAGAGCGCGCCGCCCTGGACGTTTTCGGCCGCGCTCCGAATGTCCTTCACTCCGAGGAGTGTCGCCGTTCCCGGCATCAATTGCATCAGCCCGCGAGCGCCTTTGGGCGAAACGGCGGCAGGATTGAAGTTCGATTCCTCGGCGATCATGCTCTTGAGCAGGGCCGGGTCGAGTCCGTGATCGTAGCCAGCCGTGGCGAGAAGGTCCGGCAAAGCGGCGGGCTTCGCGGCGAGCGGGACTGACGGCGCCGGCGGCCGTTCTTCCTTCTCGTAACCTTGAATCTCGGACGGCGCGATGTCCAAATAGCCGCCATCGGCGACATAGAGCCGGACGATGGAGCGCTGATTTTCCTCGCGCGTCTCGCGGCGCTCGAAGCGCAACCGGAAGCCCGTGCCGAGCAGGGCGTAGTCGGCGCGCGCAGACGGTGCCCCCACAAGCGAGAGCGCTACCATCGCGGCCAATAAAAAGATTTTTTTCTTAGAGAACATACTTGCGAACCGCATGGGCGACGCCGCTCGAGTCGCAGTCGAGCGTGACGGGCCAGCCTTGGGCCTTTAAGGTATCGTCGGCGTTTCCCATCACCACGGGAACGCCGGCGAATCGCAGCATCTCCAGGTCGTTGTAATTGTCGCCGATGGCCATGATCTCCTCGGGCGCGATGCCGCGCACGCGGCTCCAGTGCTCCAGCGCGTGGCCCTTGGAGCAGTCGGAATGAATCGCGTCGAGGATGCCGAAGTCGCGATTCGGATACTCGGTCCGCAGCAGGCGAAAATGCAGCTCGCTGTTGTGTCCGTTCCCGGAGCCGGTCGGGGCGCCGTTTCCGAGCCGTCTGAAAATTTCGTTGGTCACTTCCATCGGCCCGGTGAACAGAATCTCGAGCGGATCGCCGTCGAGCGCTTGCTCGAGCGAAGCGTAACGCTCCACCATCGCTGCATTCTTCTGGAGCCATGCCGAGTTGGCGACGCCGCCCGAAAGTGTCTTTGCTTCCGCCGACGGTTCTCCGATCCCCTCCTGAACCCGCAGATGGCCGGCGCCGTGCTGGTCGTAGACGAGCACGGTGTAGGCCCAGAACTCCGCCGTGGCTTTCAAAATATAGCGCGCCGTAGAGGCCGTCAGCAGCCGCCGCAGATACGTCTCGCCGCGGCGCGAGCGGATGACGGCTCCGTTCGTAGTCACCAGCGGAACGTCGAAGGGAAGCATCTCGACGGCGGGCAATGCAAAGCTGAAATTCCGGCCGGTGACGGGCAGGACTTCAATCCCTCGGGCGTTCGCCGCCTGGAGCGCCGCGAGGTCGTCGCTCGAAATGCCCTTCTTCGAGTTGAGCAGGGTGCCATCGAGATCGATGGCGATCATTCGAATGGTCGGTTTCGTCACTACATAAATGATAACACAGCGCGGCCGTCAGGGCCGTAACCAATGTGGCCACAGAGGCACGAAGGCACTGAGGAATTCTTGCTCGAATGACAGGAAATTCCGAACTGGCAGCACCGGCGTATAGCCAAAGTATCTACGGTGGGGTATACTCTTCCAGGGAGAAAGAAATGAAGACCAAGTCGCAAATGGCGAAATGGGGCAATAGTCTGGCCGTTCGCATTCCCAAGACCGTGGCCCGCGAGGCCGGACTGCATGAGGGCGATGCAGTGGAGGTCGCCGCTAGATCGGGGCGAGTGATTGTTAAGCGAGCCCGGAAGGAGCCGACGCTGAAGGAACTGCTCGCCCGTATCACTTCGGAAAACTTGCACCACGAGACGGATTGGGGCCGGCCGACCGGCAAGGAAGTCATTGAATGAAAGCTCCCGCCTATGTTCCGGACACGGGAGATTTGGTGTGGGTGGATTTCGATCCACAAAAGGGACACGAGCAGTCCGGGCGCCGGCCCGCCTTGGTGCTATCGCCCATCGAATATAACCGCGTTGTCGGACTATTCATCGTTTGCCCCGTCACGACCAGGATCAAGGGATATCCGTTTGAAGTGCCGCTGCCGCCGGGGAGCAAAATCGCGGGCGCGGTGCTGGCGGACCACGTGAAGAGTCTCGACTGGCGCCGGCGCAGAGCCGAATTTGCCGATAGCGTGGATCGAGACGGCACACTGCTCAATGAGGTGAGAATCCGGCTGCGGCCCCTCCTTAGGATTTGAATTTACCCGGCGATGAACCGGCTGGTATCTTGTGTTGCCGACGCCCTTCGGGCGTGAGAGAATCGGGCATGGCAGCAACAAACCTCTCCGAACTCCTGAGGCTCCCTGCCGAGGAACGCGCAGAGCTGGCGATGGCTCTTTGGGAAACTCTTACTGACGCGGAGCGCGAAGCGGAGTTGGCGCTGACTCCGGAACAAGGGGCGGAACTGGATCGCCGCTGGTCCGAGCACCTTGAGAAGCCCGATACCGCGATTTCCTGGGATGAAGTGCGGCGTAAGTTGCGGACCGGCGAATGACACGCCGGGCGTGAAAAACAACATCAAGAAAAGTTAGAAGCCGATGAGCGGAAGCGCTGGTATACTTTCCACAGAGGGGCAATTGATGAGTAATGTGGAGAACATTGAAGGCCGGATCAAGGAGCTTTCTCCCGAGGAACTGACGGCATTCCGAGAGTGGTTTATCCAGTTTGACGCGGAAGCATGGGACCGGCAGTTTGAAGCGGACGCGAAGGCCGGGAAACTGGATCGCTTAGCGGAGCGTGCGCTGCGCGACCACGTCGCTGGTCGGTCTACCAAGCTGTGACTCACCACGCTTCTCCTGACTTCTGGAACTGTTACCGCGCGCTTCCCGCTTCTGTACAACAACTCGCCGACAGAGCGTTTGCCCTGCTCAAGACAGACTCAAGGCATCCATCGCTGCATTTCAAGAAAGTCGGCCGGTTCTGGTCAGTGCGCGTCGGACAGCACTACCGCGCCGCCGCTGTGGAAGCGTCGGACGGCGTACTCTGGTTTTGGATTGGGAGCCACGCCGAATATGACATACTCATCAGCTAAAGTGGCCTTATAATGAGCCACGACCCCTTGGAGACACCGATGCAGAAGACTCCCGGCAAATTTGAACACCGCCGCATCCCGCGAATCCCGGTCAATTTTCAAGCTGTTTTGATCTGGAAGGGGAAAAAGTATCACTGCGACGCGCGCAACCTCAGCGAGGCCGGCATCCTCTTGGCTACCTCGCACAAGGAGCTGGTGGGACAAGACATTCGGCTTCAGTTGCTTTTGCAGTCGCCCAGTCCTTCGCTGCTTTTGAACGGAACCGTTATTTACATCGTCCCCAGCGGAATCGGAGTTCGTTTCAAAGAGGTTGCTCCGGAGCAGCGTCCGGTGCTGCAAACCTACATGCAGGATCATGGTGTCGGATTTCTGAAACGAGAGCCGTCCTGAAAAGGGTAGCGGCGTAGCCACGGCACGTTTTTCAGTGCCATGGGTTTGTTCCGGAACCGCACTGCGCTCCAGAGCTTCGAGCGGCGGAGCGTGCCCACGGCATAACGGGCATGCCATGGCTACCACTACCAGTCGGTCCCGGTAAATACGTATTGCGGGAAGAGGGCGGCTAAAATATACTGGAATGAGTGCGAACGAGGCATAATCGGCAATCATGTTGAAAAGAATGTTAAATCGAAGAGTGATCCGCTTTCTGGCGCCGGCGATTTTGGCGGCGATTTGCGTGCTGCCGGCGGCGGCGGGGGTGATCGAAGAGATCATCGCGCAGGTGAACGACCACGCCGTGGTGCTCTCGGAGTACAAGCGCAGTCTGGACGCCATCCGGCAGGAACTCTCGCAGGAAGCGCGGGGGCTGGATCTGGAAGCGAAATATAACGATAAGGCCAAGGACGCGCTGCGCGACCTGATCGACTCGCAACTGTTGGTGCAGCAGGCCGCCGATCTCGGAATGAATGCCGACGCTGACGTGGTCAAACGGCTGGATGCGATCCGTATCCAGATGAAGCTTCCCAGCATGGAGGCGCTCGAAGAGGCGGTCGGAAAACAGGGGATGAACTACGAGGACTTCAAGCAGAATCTGCGCGAGAACATTCTGACGCAGCAGGTGATCAACCGCGAGGTCGGCTCGCGTGTCCAGGTCACGCCGCAGGAGATCGCGACGTTTTACGAGCAGCACAAGAAGGATCTGGAGCGGCCCGAGGGCGTGCACATCCAGGAAATTCTAATTTTGACCGACGGAAAGAAGCCTGAAGAGCTGCCCGCCTTGCAGGCCAAGGCCGAAGAAGCTCTGAAGCAGGCGAAGGCCGGGGGAGATTTCGGGGAGTTGGCCAAGAAGTATTCCGACGACGCCACGGCCGCCAACGCGGGCGACGCGGGATTTTTCGAGCGCGGCAACATGGCGCCCGAGATCGAAGCAATCGCCTATGCCTTGAAGAAAGGCCAGGTCAGCGACATCATCAAGACGAAGTACGGGCTGCTGATCCTGAAGCTGCTGGAGCACACGCAGGCCGGCGTCCCGCCGCAGGCCGAGGCTGAAACCATGATTCACGAGCGGATCTATTATCAGAAGATCCAGCCGGCGCTGCGCGAGTATCTAACCAAGATGCGCCAGGAAAGCTACATCGTCATAAAGCCGGGATACACCGACAGCGGGGCGGCTCCCTCGCAACAGGCGGCCTCCCAGAAGCCTTAGCCCATTTTTCCGGTTTGCGTAGACCGCTCGGCCCGGTGGAAAAGCAGATTCTTCTCCCGCCAAGCGGGATCAGAATGACAGCCGTCGTTTTTGAAACTACGAATCGTTCTGAAACAATGCGAAAGCCGGTTTAGCCCGCATGAAAGAAATCTACATCCGCGATCTGCAGCCCAACCAGATCGTTGTCTCCGACTTCCTGGTCCAATCGAAAGAGCTTCGCGCCAAGAAAAGCGGGGAGAGCTATCTCTCCGTGGCGCTGGCGGACCGGACCGGCGAGGTGGACGCCAAGATGTGGGAGAACGTGGATGAGTTCCACTCGCTCTTCGAGCGCGACGATTTTGTGAAGATCAAGGGCGCGGTGCAGGTCTTCCGGAACAAGCCGCAGATCACGCTCTACAAGCTGAAGCGGCTCGAGGAACGCGACGTGGACCTGGCGGATTTCTTCCCGCGCTCGGCGCGTGACCCGGAGGAAATGTGGACGGAGTTCGGCGAAGTGATCGACGGGCTGGGCAACGCGCACCTGAAAGAGCTGCTGACGAGGATCGTTGCGGAGCCGGACATCGCGGCGCGATTGAAGCTCGCTCCGGCCGCCAAGACGCTCCATCACGCCTACCTGGGCGGGCTGCTGGAGCATGTTCTGTCGTTGTGCCGCCTGTCGAAACTGGTCGTCCAGAACTATAAAGGAATCGATCTGGACCTGCTGCTGGCGGGCGTCGTGCTGCACGATCTGGGGAAGATCTACGAGCTTTCCTATGCGCGGTCTTTTTCCTACACCTCGGAAGGGCAACTCTTGGGGCACATGATCATCGAGTTGCAGATTCTGCACCGCACCATCGCCGCGATGCCGGAGTTTCCGCCGGCGCTCCAGACGCTGCTCGAGCACCTGATCATCAGCCATCACGGGCAGTACGAGTTCGGATCGCCGAAGCTGCCCATGTTTCCCGAGGCGCTGATGCTGCACTACCTCGACGACATGGACTCGAAGATCCAGGGCATGCAGGGCATCCTGGAGCGGGACGCCTCCGTCGCGGGCAATTGGACCGGGTACCTCGCCTCGCTCGGACGTCCGCTGCTCAAGATGCAGAAATTCCTGGAGGAGGGTGGCGAGACGGCGCTGAACGAACGCTCAGTTCGTGAGGATCCCGACGCCAACGGCGCAGTCTCCGACGCAGTCCGGGACGGCGGCGAAACCTCCGAATCCAATAATAAGACGGGAAAATAATCGTGGGCGAGGAAAACCGCCGCCATCACCGCTTGGGAGTTGCGCTCGAAATGCAGGTCCGCGGGAAGGACTGCTACGGGGAGCCTTTCGATGAGGCCACGTCGTCGGACGACGTGAGCCGCGGTGGCTGCTCGTTCGATACCACGCACGAGGTGGAACTGGGAGCCGAACTGGATCTGGAAATCCTCCGCCGCTTTGCCGCCCGCCGCCCGCCTACGCCGTTCCTCACGACCGGAGTGGCCGTCCGTGTCGTCGCGCAGCAGCAGGATCAGTACCGCGTGAGCGTTCGGTTCACGGGGCCGCAGTTTCCGGTGTTTTCGAGCGAGGGGACAGGGTGAGTCCTGGCCCGACCGCCGGAAAATCTCAAGGGGATTTTTCGCAGTTCTCGACGCGGCCGCTGGTTCCTTTGCCCTTGGTATATCCCCACACCTGGAAAAGCCCCAGCCGCAGGCGATTTACCAACTCCCATCCGTAAACGGAGACCACCAATCCGATGGCGTAACCTACCCAGTCCTTCCACTGGATGAGGTCCAAGGAAGGAATCTTTGCCGCGAGGGTCTCCAGCGCAAAGAAGCCCAGGGCCGTCTTTGCGGCGTAAAACAACGACGCCGCAATACCCAGCAGTACCTTCCATCCGAAGAACAAGGTGAGAACGACGACCAGAATCCTGACGAGCCAGAAGCCCAGTTTCCAAGACAACTCGTTGGATTTTTTCAGCCTGTCCACGACAAAGCTTGGTTGAGCGGGATCAAATTGCATAACTCGGTTGAAGATGTCCCGATAAATTGCATCGTCGTCCCAGTATGCAACATGAGCCAAGCCGGGGACGGGATAGCGGGCAAAGCCACGGTCGTCACAGAGGGTGAATAACTTTTCGGCGTCGGTTTTCGCAACTTCGCTGCCGTGGAACAGGGAGTGCAAGCCGTAGCCGACGGGATCGTTCTGGTCCCAGAAGTTGAACCAGGGTATGCGAATTGTCGTGCCGTCGTTTGCTACGACCGGATCGTTCTGTAACCGGTATTTCTTGAAGCGGTGTTGCCAGATGAGGAAGTGTTTGTCGAGTGGCGATCCGATGGTGAGGAAACCCTTCACTCGCGGTAACCAGTTGCCCACGGCTTCCGCGCCCGGCACCTCCCTCAGCCGCTTCTGTTCGCCGGCTTTGAAACCTTCGAATCCTTGGTCCTGAGCATGCAGGGCATCGCCTTCCAGAAGAACAGCCGCTTGCACCAGGCTGCTATAGGAAACGACGGTGCCCTCGCTGTGCGCAATCACGTAAATCTCGCGCTTTTCGAAGGTTGGAGTGCCCAATTTCCTTCTGGTTGCTTCGCAGAAGGAAGAAATCCTTGCAAGGACACTCAGGAATCGATAATTGATCTCCTCGCGTATCACATCGCTTTCCGCGTAAAACTGAACATCTCCCAGAAACGTTTCCGTGATGTTCACGAAATCCCTCGCCTTTTTGGAGAGGATCGAGATTTTTTTGACGACCTTCAACAATGCTTCCATATTATCAATAGCGGAACGCCATTTAGCGAGGTCGCCGTCCGGACCCAGCAATCGGGTGTTGATCGAGTGCGCCCAGGTGAAGATGGGGATTGGAAGGTGCCACTCGTTGTCCTTCAGGTATCCGTTTGTGATGGGCTGCCAGTAGACCTCGGAAAAGCCGAACACGTGTTTCACACCGGCGTTCTCGTCGGTGAAAACCAAAAATGCAGGCCGGAACGAACTCCTGCGCTCGCCTTCCCGGGCTTTTGATTTTCGGGCGACGATTTCGTCAACGCCCTCGATTAAATTATCGGGTTCGACCTTGTAACCGGTGCCGCATGGCAGGACCCTGGCGAATTGATTCATGAAATGCAGCACAGTTTCGTTCGGTTCCTGGTCGCCAATTCCATGGACCACCACGATGTGTTTGTACTGATGCTTGAACTCGGTAATGGGTGACATATGGCCTCGATGGGTTTTGCGGATAACCGGAATGCCGGCCGGGTCATTTGTGGGTCCGGGCCGTGAATCTGAAGAGCTGTTTCTTAGATTTGCCGAAAGGGAGGAAGTATCTCAAACCGCTGAACGGCCCCGTCATCTAACTAACGTTTGCTAGGAAATGCAAGCTGTTCATGTCGAGAGACCGAATTCACAGCCCGTTCGCGATGGTCCTGAACATACCGTGCAAAAAGCATCTTGCTTGGTATTGACAGCAGACTGAATCGGCGTGCGATGCGTCATGCAATTAGACTCTGGAAGTCCGGTGGCGGGAAGGCTGGCGCGATGGTGCTAGAATAATCTCGATATGCGAGAGTGGCGGAATTGGCAGACGCGCCAGACTTAGGATCTGGTCCCGCAAGGGGTGGGGGTTCGAGTCCCCCCTTTCGCACCAACTCAATTGGCGGAAAACGGGCGGGTTGTCTCGACAAAAATTGCCGCGTAACACAGACGTAACAAATTTTTCTGGTCTCACATGACCCTCCGAGCGGCTTCCCGCACCTTCCCGGACTTTCCCGCATTTGCCCGCGCGGCAGCTCCTGTAGCGAGACTGGATGTCATCCCCTGGTATTGCCTCATCAGGTCGAAGATACGATTCTGGCGCGCCTGTGACCACTTCGCATAATGCTTCCGGACGATGGCTGGGGAGATACCGAGAACATCAGCTACCTCCTGCTCCGTGGCCCCGCGGCCGAGCAGCTCCGTTGCCAGCGTGTGCCGAAACCTGTGAGCGTGGGCTCCCGGAACTTTTGCTGCCGAGAAAACGGAGCGGAGCATCCTTTCGCCAGATTCCAACACCCTCTTGGCTGTCGCGGCGCCGTTGTAGAAGAAATAGCCGTTGTCATGCCGGTTAGGGATTGGAAGAGGTATCCGATCGAGGGCTCGCGAAAGTTCGTTGGGAATTGGCAACAGGACATGCCCGTCCGTCTTCCTCGTGAAGAGCTGCAGAACACCTTCCCGAACCTGGTCCTTGCGCAGCATCAACGCGTCGGAGATACGCAACCCGGTATGCCGCATCACCAGGACCAGGGCTTCTGCCCGTAATCGTTCGTAGGGCCGCCGACCGAAACTCCGACAGGCGGAAAGAATCGAGGTGACTTGTTCGCTGGTGTACGGAATCACCTTGTTTGGGGGAATCTTTGGGGTCTCTATCTGAGCGGCCGCGTTACCTCTGCACCAACCTCTCTTCTGGGAGAACGAAAAGAATCCCCGGAGGCATTGAAGTTCCTTTACGGCGGTCGTCAGGGCAATATGCTTGCGGGTAGAGCGGAATGCGTCGACCGATTCAACGTCAAGTTCATCGAAGCCAGCGATATCCTGCTGGCTGCACCAAGCTGCAAACTGCCCGAGCAGGCGCCGGTATTTAACCATGGTCGATTGACGGATCTTCTTTGTGAGCAGAAAATCATCCCAGTCTTTGATCGCTTCGGAAATTCGCTTCGGGTGGCGTTCGCCGTTTTCGAAGGCGACGAGGTCCTTCAGAGCTCGCTCCCAGTTTTTGGTTTTGAGGCTGCGTACTTTGATCTTCGGCCGGCCATCGAGCCAGATCGGGCAATTACAACGGGTAAAGTTGCGCCCTGCAGCGGCGTGGCTGCACGTTGCAAGGTGACGTCTGAATAGGAACATGGCGTCTGGCATTATACGCTTCCGCATGCTCTATACAACCTGTTCCGGTTCCGGCCATGCGAGCCAGCCTGTTCCGAGGCACCAGCCGCACGGGCCCTTCTCTCCTGTCGCCAGCCCCACACCACACCCTTGCTCGCCGCCGGCGCAGGCGCAAAGCTTTTGACCGTGACAGTGATCGCAGACTGTCGGATGAACACATGGAGTCGTCGTTCCAAAGCCACGCATCCGGGCCTCTATTGTGCGAATCTTTGATTGTCCCGCTGTCTGTCCTAACTGCTGTCCCGTCCCAATTGGGATTTCTTCTGGGACATCTTTGGGACAGGAGTTTTCCGGCGGATCAATTACGGACGAACCGCATAATACTCTAAACGCCAATGATTTAACGCTTACAGATTCAGACAATTTTAGCTCCATCGGAGTTGCTGTCCCGCTGTCCCACTATATAGGGCTGGGACAGTGGGACAGTCTTCTTTGCGTCCCTCTGTTTGTCCCGGAGTCTGGCTACTTTGTTCTTAGAGATTTTCAGTTCCTCGGCGACCTCGCGGAGCGACATTCCGCCTGTCAACATTTCCTCAACTTGGGCAGCCTGAACGTTTTCCAAATCACGCATCGTCCAGACTGCCTCTCGATGATTTCCCTCGCGCAATTGAACCTCGAAGGCTTTCGCATCATCCCCAAAAAAGCCTCTGGTCTTTTCGAAGTGAACCTCGCAGCGTAATCCCTCCCTCGGGTCATAATCTGACGGCCGCTTCAGTGTGATAACGGTATCGAGGAGATCCTCTCTGCGGGACGTGCCGCGCTGGGCGCCGTTCTTCCCTGAATGATGCACGAACAGGACTGAGATACCCCGTCGGCGGAGCGCTAGCGCCCATTCCTGGACCGGAAGCCAACTCTCGCTCTCGTTCTCCCTGCCGTACCGGCAAAGCGCAGAAAGATTGTCGATGACGAGTAGATCCACGTTTTCCAGGTGAGGCTCTATTAGCGCTTGTCCTTCGGGCGTAGCCAGGTCGGGAATCGACCGATCCTGCACGTCGGGAGTGATAAAGCGCAGAGAGCCGGGTGCCGGTTCCGATTCCAAACCGGCGACCACCATCGCGGCCCGATCCTGAAGTGTTTTTCCCGGCAATTCTCCGTCGACGTAAAGTACTCCCCGCGGTCTGGGCGCTTCCCACCGTAGGAATTTTCCGCCGGCAGCTACGGCCGCTGCGATCCCGAGGCCGATATAGGTCTTTCCAACCCCGCGCGGGGCATATAGCATCACCAAACCTTGTTCGGGAAGCAACGGCTTCAATAGCATTTCGCGGGGCCTGATTTCCTTCGATAATAGGGCCTCGATCGTAAGTGAGATTAGCGGGACTGACCGGCTTGCTCTTCCGTCAGCGGCTGGTATCAGAGCCCGCATTCGCTCTTCATCGAATTCCGGATCGTTCCTAGCAGCCTCGCAAATCAAATTTGTGTTGTAGGCCCATAGCCGTCGCCGGGCGTAGCTCTTAATCGTTTTGGCGTAATGTTCGGCGTTGCTCAGGCGTGGGAGATTGTCGGTCAGTGATGAGAGATAGCTCGGGCCTCCTACGGCTTCTAGCCGGCCCACCTTCAAGAGGTGCTCGTGCAGCGAAACTAGATCGGCGGGATTTCCGGCCTCGATGATCGCGCAAAGCGCCCGGAAAATTTGGCGGTGACTATCGAGCGAAAAATCCTCAGCAGAGACCACGGCTGCCGCTTTCGGATAGATCGCGTTATCGAGAAGGATGGCGCCTAGCAGCCCTGTTTCGCTTTCGGGGTGTGCCAGGAGGTTGCGCTCTGTCATGCAGTTTCCTTCGGCTCGGTCAGGGTGACGTGGAAATTGATATTAAACGGCTCCAACTCTCGCGACACTTCGAAGAATCGAGTCAGTATTCCCCGCACTTTAGACCAATCGACATCACACGATGGACACCGATTTGGAATATCCCGCTTCTTAGACTGTTCGGATGAATCGGGAGGCAATTTAAGAAGATACGGTGATGCTTCGAAACGAGCTTTACAGTGTTGACAGCTAATTGAAATGCGGAGGTCTCGCTGCTGCAAAACGATCTCGTTTGAAACTGACATAGGGTTTTTCCTCTTTCATTTTTTGCGCTTCTTCGGAATCGAGGTTGCCGCCGCGGCGGTGGGGCGATGCGTGTTTCGAAGGTGCGCTGCATCTGAAAGCTGTGACAGAAATTTTTGATGTTCCATAGCCACTTGGAGCAATTCTCCGAGCAGCCTCGCGCGCTCCCGGTCTCCTACGGTCGGATCACAGGTTACCTTCGTGAGGATCGATTGGGCACGTGTGCAAAACTGCTGCAAGTGGGGGAGAGCCTTCAGGATGAGATTGCCGGCGGCCTGGTCAATCACCACTGTGCGGTCCCAGCCCACGACGATCGCGCCGAGCAGGTCTTCTCTGCCGGATTCCTTTGCGAGGAAGTAGAGATCGGAAAGCGTCGTTGGCGTGGGCCTGAATTTTCCGGCCTCGTATCGGATGATCGTCTTCTCCGAAACCTTTAGCCGCGTCGCGAATTTAGCTTGCGATTCGCCCAACGTCTTTCGAAGTTCCTTGACTGCCTCTTTTCCTAACATGGCGTTCTCCTGTCTGTGCTTCAATCATTAGGACATAAAAATGTCCCCCATGTCAAGAAGAAAATGCCGAACATCGAAGGAACATCTGACCTAGCTACTACCTGCCCTGGACGAGCCTTCCGCGCCAATCGCGGATCTCCCGCAGCGGCGCCGTCAGCCGGTGCTACACCCCGTTCGGCGACTGAGGCCGGAATGCGGAGCGTCGTGCGCCCCTCCCGGCCTCTTCGGTATCCAACGCCGATCTTCAACACGCCCGGTTCCTTGCGAAAGAGGCGAGTCATCACCGGCCGCGTCAAGTGACGGTGAAGTGCTTTTCGTATGCCAGACCGCTCGGGTTGGAAGACTCATCCATGCCGGAATTATTCCCTTACGCCCTCAGCTCTCGATTCAGAACGGAGTTTCGGGAAGGGGAGGAACAGGGAGAGCAGCGCAAAAATTGACCTGCCGCACAATCTTTCGCCGCTTTCCGCGTCTTCGTCTGCCATCTCGATGGCATGGAGCTCCGACTTTGGATCAGGCACCGGAACATGCTCGCCGCCGAGTTGGCCCTTTACGTCCAGGAGATAGGTGTGGGCCTCTGAGAAATGGTTTGCCGCTTTGCGTAAGCTGTCGATCGCCAGAACGATTCCAGGATTCAGAACCATTCCGCCTTCCGGGAGGTCGGCGAGTTTTTCGAGGCGTTCTTGGAGGTGGTCTAAGCCAATTGCCAGTTCGACATGTTGGTCCCTGCTGAGCATCGGTCTCGGTTCGATATGGTCTTTGTTGATTTGGTTTGATGGTTCCTTGGCTGGTGGTATTCTCTTTGAAGCCATGATCTGCGGGCCTCCTATGCCCGTGGTTTGTGGTGAGAGGCGGCTCCGAGTTTGCGCTCGGTACCGCCTCGTTATTGTTTGCGGGCCGCAACCGGCCGCTTCTTTTTCTCTCCGGTGTTCTTCCCTTCTAAATACCGCTCGACGGCTCGAATCACGAGATCCCGCCCCGTCGTTCCTTCTATGGCGGATTGAATTTTGATTCTTTGGAGCAGCTCTCTCGGGAAGTTCCGAACGTTAAGGGATGGCATACGTTAGCAGTGTAAGCGGCGTTAGCTTTGGTTGTCAAGGGAATTCTGCGGGATGGCTCAGGCGGAGCGCAACTGCATCTCACGTGTGGCGGAAACAGCTTGAATCACAGCGGTCCGGATAATCTCCGGAGCGACTCGCGCGAGCTGCTCGGCAACGCCCTGTTGCGCGCCGCGGGCATCGATCGGCGCGTTGATAACAATCGATCCACCTAGCCTCGAATTCGGGATTACCGTGCCGGCGGTGTGGGGAATAAACAACTCCGGGCCGCGTTCTCCAACCAAAGCCGGGTACTCAGGCATTGGGTTTCCGCCCTCTGCGAATCCGAGCACGCCGTGTACGATCCCTTTGCCGATCGCTCCGAGCCAGCCGCTGGCCTTGGTCTGCCCACTGAATGCGCCAGTGAGCCAATCCGTGAGCGGTTTCATCACCAGAAGCTGGAGCACGAGTTTTCCAATCTGCTCGGCGAGTCCCGAAAACACCTCGCCAAGACCCTTGCCGGTGAAGAGAAGTCCAGACAGGCTGTCGGTGAGGTCTCGCGCGACGTCGCCGGCGATGAGTCCGAAACGCTGATAGTCCTCACCTATCTTTTTAACTTGCTGATCCAGATCCGCAAGGCTCCGGGTCATTTCCCTTTGCGCTAAATTGGGAGCATCGAGTAATTTGAGGTTGAATCCCTGCGGAGAATTCCACGCCGTCCCGCTAAGAACGGATTGTTCCAGTCTAGCGGCGGAGTCCTTTTGCAGTCTTATCTTTTCGTCTTCAATCGCTCTCAACCGTAGTGCATAGTTCGTTATGAAATAGGGGTTTGGTTCATTCAGAAATGTTCCGAGCTCCGAGCCAAGTCCACTTGGAATCGGCTGAACGGTTCGAGAGCGCCGTGCCGCCGAAATTGCTGCCAGCCTTCTTGCGGTTTCCTGGCCTTCCAAATCCGGGAGCGGGAGGCGCGGGCCCAGCGGATTAGCAGCAAAGCTCGGTGCTTCCGTTGCCCCCGGTGCGAGCCAGGACTTGAATTCCGGGGTGTTTGCGCCGATACCGGCTTCCGCCAGGGCAACCTGAGCAAGCGTATCCATGAGTTCATTTTTTAGATATTTCAGATTGTCGAGCGCCTTCAGAGCGGTCTGAGCAAACAATTCCAACGCGGGCATTCCATACGTCCCGACGCCGATCTTGATTCCCTCCCACCGTTCGTTCATCGCTTTGAGTTCATCGTTTAGCTTGCGGGCGGCGGCGGCTGTTTCCGTACTCATCACGCGGCCCATCGCGCCCGCCTCCAGGCCGGCCCGCTGCAATCCCGCTGCGCCCTGATTGAGAATCGGAATCAGTTCTGCTCCGCCGCGGCCAAACAGCTTTAGAGTTAACCCAGTCTTTTCGGCGCCGTCCTCGAGCATCGAGAAGCGCTCGGCGACGGCCTTGAACAATTCATCTGTCGGCTTCAGTTGCCCGTGAGTATCCCGCACCGAGATACCCAGCAGCGCAAATGCTTCGCTGGCTTCTTTCCCTCCTTCGCTCGCGGCAAAGATCGTCTTTTGGAACTTGACCAGGCCGGCCGTCAGGCTCTCATCGCTGATATCGGCCAGTCTGCCGGCATACTGCAATTTGGAGAGTTCCTCGACCATGATGCCGGTTTTCTCGGATGACTTCGAAAGCGTCTCGCCCAACTCGGCGGTGTGCTCGATCATCTTTGGGAAAGCGGTGGTGGCGGCCTCTCCCATTGCCAGGAGCCGAGAAGCGACGTTGGCCATGGCGATCCCAGCAGCGGCGCCGAAGGCCACACTTTTGGCTTGTGCCTCGTCAAGCCCTGATAAAAATTGCGCCGTTCGGGCCGAAATGTCGACGAAGAGCTCGCCCACCTTCAAAGACATACTTTCCTTTCAATTCCCGCGTGGGGCGCCGCGTCCAGCGCCCCTCAGTTGGCGATCATCGCGGCGTTACGCCGGGGAACTGGTCAGCGAGCCAAAGATATACGACCCAGCGCGCTTTACTACCAGCGCTTCCCGTCGCTCAGCTCTCAGGGTGACCATGTTCTCCGTAAATTGAGTCCCGTGTTGCGTTGCCAACTCCACGACGGTATCGAGCCGCAGCCTTATTTCAGAGGCTTCCGGCCGCCCTGAACCGAGTAGAAAAGTTCCGCTGGTAATGGACGTTGTAACGATCGGAGTCAACCCGAAGAGCTGCTCCTGCGTCACCGGGCCCATGGGATCACCCAAAATGTATCGCCCGAAGCTGTCTTTTGTGAGGCGGATGCTCCACCAATCGGCCGGATTCATGACGATGAACGTCGGCTTCAATTCCTTCGCAATCATTATCTGTTCAATCGCGCGGCCGATGATATCGATCCGGTTGTAAGTGCCGGCCGCCGGCAAGAGCGTCGTGTCGAATGCTGTTGCTTGCGTCACCAGCCCGTTGAGGTTTTCGCCCAGGCCGTTGCCCGTCAGGAGTTGCTGTTCTTCGGCGAGATCAACGTAATAGGCGAGGCCCGTTTGCAGAAAGCCGAGCAGCTCGCCCCAGTCATCTAAAATCTGCCGCGAGGCTGGTATAGTCGTCGCGATCGTTTTAACTTTTTCGCTCGCCGACGTGAATGTGACCGCGTTTTCGAGCTTCGTATGACCCTCGCCCTGTTGCGGAGAAGCGACGACCAGCGGAGAACTGACTTTGATAAAATCGCAATAGCCCAGCACTGTCGGCCGCTGGGCGAGAGCATCGCGAATCAGGAGTTCCTGCCTCCCCTCGGTGGTGATTCCGGGGATGCGATCAATCTGCAACACGCCGGTAGTTTGAAAGCCTGCGGCCGCCGCAGTCACCGCAGTTTTCCGTTCCAGCATGGCGTTGGGGATCGTCAAGACGCAAGCGCCTTTTTTGTCTCGCATCAGCCGCTCGATTCCGTCATTTTCCTTGACGACGGCTTCCAAGGTTTTCCCGCCAAATGGTCCACCGCCGCCCACGTGCCGCTCGGAAATTGCGACGTCGAGGGCATCAGCCTGTTTCTGAAGCGCGAGCACCTGAGTTTTTAATTCTGCTGTCTCCGCTCCGGTGGTTCTTTTCAAGTCCGCGATTTTGCTGACGATTTCGGTCTGGATGCCTTTGAGTTGCAGCTCCAGGTCGGGCGCCTCTTTACGCTCGATGCCGGGCGGGATACGCGCGGCCATCTCGAACAGCTCATCTCTCGTGGCTATGGCTCCGGCGCAGAGTCCGGAGAAAATTCCGGCGAGCCAGGCGAAGTGGAAGATCGGGACCGAGTGCGCACCAGAGGTTGTGAACGTCGGCACAGCGGCCTCTGCGCTTTGCGGGCAGATCCAGGCTGCGGCCACAATCATCAGCACGGCCAAAAGAGCATATTTGATGAACTTCATTCGGTTTCTCCTATATGTTGAACGCCCCGAGAATTCCGTTCCGGAATTCCTTTATGGCGAGTTGAATTCGGTTTCTGTCGGCGGCTTTAATGCCGGTGACGGAGGCCTCTTCCAGCATTGGGTACGGAACCAAGCTAATTTCCCAAAGCTTCACCTCGAAAAGGTGACGAACGCCTTCGATGTACTGGGCACGCACGCTTTGATAACCAATGCTCAGGCCACTGACCGCGCCGTCCATCATCAAGGCCCGGGCATCTTTCGCGGCCTGAAGCGCCATGGTGAGCTGCCCTTTTACGGCGAGCGCGGCGCCGGTGTCGCTCAACTCGACCAGTCCAATTGGAGCATCGTGGAGCCAAAGCAGGGGCCGCTTCTTGCCCTTTTCGGAAAGGGTGCGAGTGAACGCGCCTGGTTCAACCACGTCGCCGCCGAGGTCCTCGATCCCATAAATAGACGCGAGGCCCGAGAATTCGCCCTCTTGGCTGAGTGCCTTGATTGAAAACGGAAGGCCGAGCAACGGCATAGCCTTTGTCCCTGAGATTATTTTTTTGGATTGCGGCTCGTGCGCTGTGCGCGCGGTGAGTGCTGGCGGCCTCGGCTCGCTGTTTCGTCAACGGGCGGGCCGAAGTGCTATCTGTAAAATACCCCAAACTGTTTCCCCTTGCAAACTTTTTCTCACTCATCGCGCCAGCATTGCTGCATGATTTCCTCGGCACGCTCGAGATCGGCGAGATCGTAGGAGTCCAGTACGAGGACCGAGACGCTGCCGCGCGGCTCCGTGCCGGTGCGTTCCTCTATCGCCAATCGAAGCGCAGCATCCCAGCGCGCCTGGTTTCGAAGATCGGCTAGAAGTTTGTCGGCCAGTTCTTGAAATGGATTTTTCATCTGTTTTTCCCCCATTTTGCCAGTCTGCGGGACGAATCGGGACGAATCGGGCGCCATATCCCGCGATGTCCCGCAGTTGCCCGGAGTTGCCCGCGAGTACCCGGTTAGTTCTTCTCAGCGCCCTGCCCACGCCCAGGCGGCGCCGTGGGACGGATGGCGAAGAAGCGTATAGTCATGCAGTCAACGGCACCGCGGAGGATTTCCAGGCGGTCCGAAAGCCCCGCAATCATCTTGAGTTGAGTGTCCATCGCCCTTATCAGACTGGAAACTAGTTCCTCCATGTTGCCCCTCTTCGCGGAAAAACTGCGGACTTTGAATTTCGCGGATTTTTGTATATTTTGGCGACACCGGTCAAGCGCGGCGGCCTCCAGCTTTTAGACGTACCCTACCCCCGGATTGCCGCGCCCGTGTAACAATGGCGTAACGGCCCAGCGGCTTTGCAGTACTTCTATTTCTTGTATTTCCTAATTGAATGAGTAAGATGGTGTCTGTGCAACGGAGGGAAAGATTCGAGTCCCCCCTTTCGCACCAACTTTTCATCGGGGACGGTTATGGCGAAGAAAATTTTCCTGGCATTGTCCTTCGGGCTGGCCGTTTTGGCGGCTGGGGCGGCTGTTGGCGTGGCGCAGACGCAGCCGGCGCCGTCCGAGATGATTCTTTACAACGGGAAGATCGTCACGGTGGACGATCACGGGTTCACTTCGCGGCTGGGGACGGTGGCGCAGGCGATGCACGTTCGGGACGGGAAGGTTCTGCACCTGGGCGGCAATGCCGAGATTCGCGCGATGGCGGGCGAGGGCTCTACGCAGATCGACCTGAAGGGACGGACGGTGATTCCGGGGATTATTCTCACGCACGAGCATCCCTGGGACTGGAATCCGGTGGAGCCGACGCTCGTCAAAGGGGTGTTGCCGGACGACTCGAAGGTCATCGTCCGGTTTCTGGAAGACAGCCCGGAGGAGAATGTGAAGGCGTTTCCGGGCGTGCTGAGCGAGGCCGTGAAGAAGGCGAGGCCGGGGCAGTGGATCTATATTGTCCTGACTTACGGCAAGCATTACGAATATGCGCCTTGGGGGACGGGGCGGCTGGGTCGGAAGGGGCTCGATCCGAAATCGTACGATCCGGTTGGCGAGGGACGCATCAACAAAGCGCAACTGGATCGGCTCGCTCCAAACAATCCCGTGGTGGTGCGGGACGTGTTCGTCTCGATGCAGGCGAACCAGAGGGCGCTCGACGAATCACGCAAAGTTTTTACCGAACCGGACGTGAACCCGGCAGAAGAAGGCCGCAGCAGCGGGGGCGAAGGCGGCGTGCCGCGCTTCCGGTGGATGTTCCAGAACGTGGTGATGAAGGACTATCATGCGCAGCTCGTGGAGCTGATGCGGACGGGTCTGGAATGGTGGGCGGGCTACGGAATGACGTCATTTGCTTCGAATGCTTACGATCCGATGAACATCAAGGTCTATACCGATCTCGATCGCAAGGGAGCCTTGGCGTTGCGCCAAATGTGGAGCTGGAACTGGCGCCCGGAACACTTTTTCTCCGATCAGTTTTTCCTGAACACCATCGCGAACCTGACGGGACAGGGGTCGGACCATTTCTGGTTCGGCGGCGGAGCGATCATTCAAGGGCGCGGCTGCACGGACGCGGAGATCCTGTCGTCATCCACGCTCGGAAAATCGAAAGACACGGGGCTGAGCGGCTACTACGAGGCGCGCGACAAGAGCTGCGCCTACACGCCCGGCTCGGTTTACGCCAAGCTCCTTTACGACTACATCCAGGCGGGCGGACGTTTTGTGAACCACCACATGATCGGAGACCGGGACATCGACAACGTGCTGGCGATCATCGCCAAGGCCAGCAAAGATGCGGGTATGACAGAAGAGGAGGTCCGGGCGAAGCGGCACACGTTCGACCACAGCGTGATGTTTCCGAGGCCCGACCAGGTGGAGTTCCTGCACCGGCTGGGCATTGTCACGAGCGGTACTCCGTTTGAAATTTACCTGGGATCACCGGCTGCGTTCAACCTGTGGGGTGAGAAAGCGGTCAATTGGGAAGTGCCGAAGAAAAGGCTGGTGGAAGGACAGATCTATAACTCGCTCGAGCTGGATCATGCCATCGGCAGCACGGACTTGACCATCATGGCGCCGATTTCATGGATGATCACGCGCAAGTCGTGGGACGGCAAAGTCTACGCCCCCGATCAGCGCGTGGACCGCGAAACGGCGCTGAAGATCTCGACGATCTGGGGCGCATATTACCTGATGCGGGAGAACGTGCTGGGGTCGCTCGAAGCGGGCAAGTGGGCCGACTTCGCGGTGCTCGACCGGGATTACCTCACGGTTCCGGAAGACGACATCGGGCAGTTGCGCGTGCTGATGACCGTGGTGGGAGGCAAGGTGATCCATCTGGTCCCGTCCCTCGGGCGGGAGATTGGGATGGAGCCGCGCGGCGCGCAAGTGAAGCTGGGCGGAGCGGCGGCGAGGTGGTGAGAGGAAAGAGATCCATCGCGGATTCGTTCCCTGGAGCGTTTTACAAAGAGGTGTTTCCTTCCCGATTGGCCCCGGAAGCGATGGATGGTTTCTGCCGCCCTCTGGAGCCGGGGATGTATCCTCATCAAACAAAGCGGGGCATTCAAGATAGTTCCAGCGGGGATGGAGGAGTGTTGCGATGACGCGCTGGGGCTGGAATAGTAAGAAATCCGAGGCGCGATCCGGGAGCGGGTCGGCGGCTTTTTCTCCGGAGACAATTGACGGGTTTGTTTCTGGTTTTGAGAAGCTACGGGGCGGGGTGGCAGGCACGAATGCGTGCCCTATTTTTTGGATTGTTTGTGGTATAGCGTTGCTGCTGGGCGTGATGGGTCCTGGCCGGGTTTACGGGCAGGGAGGCGGGCCGCCGGGCGCGGATGTCCGGGCCGTGGCCATTGATCCCTCCACACCCGCCACGCTTTATGCCGGTGTCATTAACGGCGGCGTTTTCAAGAGCACCAACGGAGGAACGAGCTGGACCGGTGTCAACTCCGGCCTCACGGCCCCAATTGTTTTGGCCCTGGCCATCGATCCCTCCACACCCGCCACGCTCTACGCCGGGACGAGTGGCGGAGGGGTTTTTAAGAGCACCAATGGAGGAACGAGTTGGACCGCCGTCAACTCCGGTCTCACGGCCACGGTTGTTTTTGCCTTGGCTATCGATCCCTCCACACCCGCCACGCTCTATGCCGGGACCAATGGCAGCGGTGTTTTCAAGAGCACTAACGGAGGAACGAGTTGGACCGTCCTCAATTCCGGCCTCACGAACACCTTTGTTCAGGCCCTGGCGATTGATCCGTCCACTCCCGCCACGCTCTATGCCGGGACTAACGGCGGCGGCGTTTTCAAGAGCACCGACGGAGGAACGAGTTGGGCCGCTGCCAACGCCAGCCTCACAACTGCCGATGTTCGCGTCGTGGCCATCGATCCGTCCACTCCCGCCACGCTCTATGCCGGGACCAATGGCCTCGGCGTTTTCAAAAGCATCAACGGGGGAACGAGTTGGACCGCCGTCAACTCCGGCCTTACGGCTACAGTCGTTTTGGCCCTGGCTATTGATCCCTCCACTCCCGCCACGCTCTACGCCGGGTTGAATGGGGGAATTTTCAAGAGCACCAACGGAGGAGCGAATTGGACCGCCTTGAATTCGGGCCTCACGGCGCCAATTGTTTACGCCCTGGTTATGGATCGCTCCACTCCCGCAACGCTCTATGCCGGGTTCAATGGCGGAGTTTTGAAGAGCACTGACGGAGGAGCGGGTTGGACCGGCATGAACTCCGGCTTCGCGGCCACGGTTGTTTATGCCCTGGCGATTGATCCTTCCACTCCCGCCACGCTCTATGCCGGAACCTATGGCCTCGGCGTTTTCAAGAGCACCAATGGAGGTACGAGTTGGACCGCCGTCAACTCCGGACTGACGGCCACGATTGTTTATGCCCTAGCCATCGATCCGGTGACTCACGGCACGCTCTATGCCGGGACCTATGGCCTCGGCGTTTTCAAGAGCACCAACGGAGGAACGAGTTGGACAGCCGTCAATTCCGGTCTTACGTACGGATATGTTTTTGCCCTGGCCATTGATCCCTCGACTCCCGCCACGCTCTATGCGGGGACCAATGGCAGCGTTTTCAAGAGCACCAACGGTGGAACAAGTTGGAGCGATGCCAGCTCCGGCCTCCCGAGCACAGATGTTACTGCCCTGGCGATTGATCCCTCCAGTCCCGCCACGCTCTATGCGGGGACCAGTGGCAACGTTTTCAAGAGCACCAACGGCGGAACGAGTTGGACCGCCGCGAACTCTGGTCTCACGAACACAAATATTTATTCCCTGGCGATTGATCCCTCCAATCCCGCCGCGCTCTATGCCGGGACCGCCGGTGGCGTTTTCAAGAGCGCCAATGGAGGAACGAGTTGGACCGCGGCCAGCGTCGGACTCACGAACACAGTTGTTTTGGCTCTGGCGATCGATCCCTCCACTCCCGCCACGCTCTATGCGGGGACCGATGGCGGCGTTTTCAAGAGTACCAACGGAGGAACGAGTTGGGTCACTACCAATTTCCAGAACACAGATGTTTGGGCCGTGGCGATTGATCCCTCCAATCCCGCGAGGCTCTATGCGGGGACCAATGCGGGTGGCGTCTTCAAGAGCTCGAACGGAGCAGGGACCTGGCAGCCGACGGGCGCGAACACGGGCAACGGTGCTCTGCCGGCTACCGCCATTGCCAAAGTCAGCGGAGATAACCAGACCGGCGGCGGCGGGCATACGCTGCGCTATCCTTTTGTGGTGGTGGTTAGCAATGCTGCTGGAATCCCGGTGGCGGGAGTGACCGTGGGCTTTGCTGTGACGGCGGGGGGCGGTTCGGTCTCCGGCATTCAATCCACCACGGACACGCAAGGCGTTGCTTGGGCCACTTTGACACTGGGAGCGAACACCGGGACCAACACCGTCACAGCCACGGTTGCGGGACTCTTGGGAAGCCCGGTTAGCTTCAACGCCACCGCGACAACCGTATTGACGTACCTGGTGGGCGACGCCTTTCCGGCGGGGTCGGACACGGCGGGAGGTTTTGGGGATGGCGTGCTGAACAACCTGGACCTCATCTACGCCCTCCGCGCGGTGACGCAGGTGCCGGGGTTCACTCCGGCGGCGTGTTCGGACCGGTTCGACGCCATGGATTCGTTTCCGGTGGATACGGTCACAGTACGCGGAGGCGATGGCGCACTGAACAACCTGGATCTGATCCGGATCTTGCGGCGGATCACGAATGTCGATACGTCGCGTTCCGTGCGGGCGCCGCGCGGACTGCCCTGTCCTGCTCCGGCGTTGGGAAAGTGAAAAGAGCTGGGATCTATTCCTTAGATCATTTCTCCCATTCCCGTAAAGGGGCGGACCGATGAAGTCATTTTGGAAAGGCGTTCGCAGCGGACATGTCGGCACGCTGATTTCATCGCTGCTCTGCTTCGATGTGAGCTTCATGGTCTGGGTACCCGAACTCGCGCTGGCGCCGATCGTACCAGTTTCCCAACCAACGCTCCGGAGCCGCGCCCTATCCGGCCGGGCCGTAGGGCGATTGTACCTGGAAGCGGCGTTCAGCCGCTCCTGCGGGGCTGGGAGGGGTATACTCGCAGATGCGAGAAGGGAAAAGTATTGTCATGACATGGTGGAGATGGGATCGTAAGAACTCCGGGGATCAATCTGGGACCGGCTCGCCGG
>Ga0209726_10002537_pt1 | contig 26802 bp, 18 predicted proteins | sample Subgrocontami54m_FD_187453 | JGI IMG/M metagenome (GOLD analysis project Ga0209726, IMG submission 187453) | Subsurface groundwater microbial communities from S. Glens Falls, New York, USA - GMW46 contaminated, 5.4 m (SPAdes) (version 3) | ecosystem: Environmental > Aquatic > Deep subsurface >... | reverse complement strand
TGTACTGTTGGTTTACTGAGCGCCTTTTTTTCGCTATCCCACCACGTTATATGTCTTGACCATCACCTCAGCCTTGATGCCTCGCGTGCCGTGCTTAACGCGTTCGTGAGCTTCACTCGAGCGGTACGTGTCAATTGCTTCCTGACTTTCCCAATTAGATAGAGAAATGAATTCGTCAGGCGTCTCGCGGCATTCGAGCAGTTCCTCTGAAATGCAACCCGGTTGCGCAATCATCAGTGGGGCGCAAACCTTCTTCCAATCGTCAATAGCCTCTTTCACTTGTTCGGGCGCGACTTTGACGAAGATCATTCTGACAATCATGACTGTCTCCAAGGTTACAGTTCAGAGCTCGGCGTTTAGACTGCGAACAGACTAAGCTTGAACTCTGAACGCAGTGCTACTCATCAAGAATCTTGCCCCACCGCTCTTCGGCTGCACGACGCACTTCGGGACTTGATTCTGCCACGGGCGGAAAGTCGTTAATCCATTCGTAAGGACGGCAAGCATCAATGATCGCGCGTGAGCTATGTCCCTTCTGGCCTTTCGGAATGATCGGGTCGAGCGCACCGCTCCAACTACGGCGGATGATCTCGATATCGATTTCGGGATTCGACCGCGTCGTCAGCGCCCAGAGCACATCATTCGTATTGGTCACATCAATGTCTTCATCAACCACAATCACATAGCGACCAAGATAACCACCGGCGTGACAGTAGGCGGCGACCATACCCGCCTGGCGAGCGTGGCCCGGGTAACGTTGCTTGATGGCGACGATGTTCAAGAGCCGGCTGCCACCAGCTTCGTGACACCACACACCACGCACGTCTGGAATGCCGGCAGCTTCCAGTTCCTGCCAGATCATGGCCGAGCGCATGAAGCAACGCATGTAGTTGAATTCGCAGGGAGGCCGCGTCGGGGGCGCGCCGAGGATAATCGGATTGTTGCGGTGGTAGAGGCGCTTCACCTTCATGATGGGTTCAGCGCGCATCGAACTCGCGTAATAGCCGGTCCATTCCCCGAACGGCCCTTCGTCCATGTCCTGGCCGGGAATCGCTTCGCCCTCAATGACGATCTCGGCGGCGGCTGGAAACGGCAGTCCGGTATATTCGCCTTCGATGACCTGAACGGGCTCGCCCTGCAAACCAGCGACCCAATCATACTCGGAGACACCATGCGGCACTTCCATGCCGCCCGCGAGGTAAATCAGCGGGTGTTGGCCGAAAGAGACAGCGACTTTGCAAGGCTCCCCTTTGGCGAAGTGTTTCTCGCGCATGATGCGGCCTTGCTTGCCGGGCGAGATATAGAAGCCCAGCGTGTCTTCGTTGTGAATCATTACGCGGTAGGTTCCGAGATTGACCCAGCCTTCGTCTGGATCGCGCGTGATGTCAACCGACCCGGTGCCGATGTAGCGCCCCCCGTCGAGCTCGTGCCATTTCGGAGTGGGAAACTTCCACATGTCGATGTCTTTACCCTCGAACACATTCTCCATCACAGGGCCATCTTTGACGACTTCGGGTTTGATGTACTTTACATCGGTGATGTGGCGCTTGATGTCTTTAACGAACTCCAACCTGGTGTAGTTGGTATCCATGTTGAGAGTCGTCGCGATACGCTTGACGGTATTGAGCGTGTTTGAGAGGACGCGATAGCCCTTTGGATAGCCCTTGATATTGTCAAAGAGCAAAGCGTGGCTCTTCTCGCCGCGATGGTGACCCAGTTCTGTGACGGCGCCGATCTCGACATCCCAATCGGCGCCGTCAATTCTCTTCAGCTCTCCGAGTTCCTCCACTTCGGCGATCCAACTACGTAGGTCCCGGGATTCTGTGCTCTGTTTCCTGGTTGCTTGCTCCAAAGCCTGGTCTCCTCCTCTTAAAAGATTAACCTGAGCCCAAACTGAATCTGCCGGGCCGGTGTGCTCGTCTTAGTAATCTGCCCTGCAGTCGTGTTTCGGGTGGTTGCGTTGTTAAAGATCGTTAGGTTCGCAACCTCGGGGATAGCAAAATTTGCGCGATTGAAAACGTTAAAGATCTCGGTGCGAAACTGCAGCGAGCGTGAATGGTCCGCGTTGAAGTAAAAACTCTTGACGATCGCCGGGTCGAAAGTGAAAAGCCCCGGACCGGGGATCACGTTACGGCCGAGTGTCCCGCGAAAACCTACGGCGGGTAAGACAAACACGCTCGCGTCAAAGAGCTGGGTCTTGCTGATATTGGTGGGGATGCGTGTGATCCCGGGCGCTAAATTCGGTCGTTGCTCGTTGTCGGTGGTTCCATCCCGATCCTGATCGAAGGTGAAAATCGGTGAAACGGGGATGCCGGTTTGGGCTGTGAGAATTCCGCTCAACTGCCACCCGGAAACCAGCACGTTGGCGATTCCTTTTGCCTTATTCGCAAAGCTTCTACCCGGTCCGAAAGGCAGGTCATAGACGAAGTTGATCGACAGGTTATGGCGCACGTCGAAATCCGAAAGAGCGCGATTCAACTTCTTATTGTACGGGTCAACGGTTCGCGCCTGGCCGTTACCGAATTCATTGCGTCCGAGTGAACTCGACTGATCGTCTATGGACTTAGCAAAAGTGTAAGACAACTGCCCTTGAAAACCGCGGCCGAGCCGGGAGATGATGCTGAGCTGCAATGCGTTGTAGAACGATTGCGCGTCAGGTGTCTTGAAGCGGATGTTCGAGAAGTTGGGATTACGCCGCCTCACCTGGCTGGTGGGGATGGGAGCGAAGCGCGTACCCGTATCGTCCAAAGGAATCGCGGTATTGAAATCCGCCTCGCGCCAGAGGTGTATCCCACGCGCACCTACGTAAGCAGCAGTTACAACCAACTTTGACGAGAACTCGCGCTGAATATTCAGGTTGTACTGGATGACGTAAGTTGGCTTTGCATTGAAGTCTATCGCAAAAGTATCTATCTGGCCGACACCGCTGGCAAGGAGCGGTGCGACGTTCGGGAAGGGGGCGCAGGTCGTTGGCGCCGCGCACGGCCCGCCAGTCGTGATTCTGATCTGCTTGAAGAACGGCGAGTGCTTGAAGGTCATGTTGCCGTAAGTCGAGTAGAGGAGTTGATCGAAGAAGATGCCGAAGCCTCCGCGAATCGCCGTCTTGCCCGGCCCGCCGACGAGTTTTCCCAAAAAACCGTTCTTAAAGTTCGGGCTGTAGGAGAAGCCTACGCGCGGGGCGAAATCCGCCAAGCTTGGGTTCTTGAAAAGCGGGTCGCCGACCGTCACCGTCGGGTCCGTTGGGGTGCGCACGTTAGTGACTTTGCCGTCGACTTCCGTGGGCACCGTGATGAACTCATAACGCAACCCCAGATTGAATGTCAGATTAGGTCGCGCTTTCCAATCGTCCTGAAAATAGAAACCGATCAAATTTTGTTTGTGATGCCGGTTGACATCCTTCTGTGTAGGGTCGAGTCCGACGAAATCTTGGGCCCGGCCTCGCAGAAAATCTGAGAATGTGTTGATGGTAAATTCGCCGCGACTGCGCGAAGAAGAGACTCCGAGGATGTCGAAATGCTCGATGTTGGCCCCCATCTTCATCGAGTGTGCGCCGCGCACCATTGAAAGATCGTCCGAGAACTGATTCAGATTCTGACGAAAGCTCCGCGGAGTATTGCGATCCGAGCCGAACCGCTTGAAGCCGCTGATGTTCACATCACCGACAATCGTCTCTCCGGGAACGAAAACAAGATTCGTGTTGGGATCAACTGGGTCCGGAGACTCACTCGGAAACGTCTGGTTGCGTGCGAAGCGAAACGAATTGACTATGCCGCTTGTGAACACCCGCGTCTCGCCAATGGTAAGAAATCTTTGGTGGTTGGTTCCGATATTGGGAAAGTTTGAAAATACTTCCGCGCCGATGAAACGAATATCGGAATCACTCTTCGTATACCTAACGAACAAAGAGTCGCGCTTGCTGAAGTTGTAGTCGCCTCTGACGTTGTAGCTATTGGCGTTAGAAGGCTGTGTGAACTGTCCCTGAAACAGAGCCTTCTCTCCGGTTGGATTGTCAATGGTCGGCAACGGGATGATCGACAGGTAAGGCAGTACCGCCGGACTGATACTTGTGCCCGCCGGCAGAAAAGCTCCGCGGCGCGCAGCCAAGCTCGGTACAAACTGTGTGTCGGTCAAACCCAGCCGCTCGCGGAAGCCTTCGTACGTTCCGAAGAGGAATAGCTTATCTCTCACTATGGGACCGCCAACCGAAAAGCCGAATTGATTACGTTTGAGTGGCGGCTTCTGGGCATCAAAAAAGTTTCGCGCATCCAACGCGCTGTTCCGAATATATTCGAACAGTGTCGCGTGAAATTTGTTTCCTCCGGAGCGCGTGGCGATGTTGAAAACCCCACCGGCCGCGCGGCCATATTCAGCCGTATAGGTGTTAGTCAGAACTGCGAATTCCTGAACCGACTCGATGCCACTCACCAGCCCCTGAGCACCTGCAGCATTGCGTCCAAGTGCATCAAGGATGTCCGTACCGTCTAAAAGATAACTGTTCTGGTTCGTACGCGCCCCATGAACAGAGATCTTGGCGCCTTTGCCCGACAGAATGTCACCCTGATCGCTGCGTGCTTGCGTCGTGCCCGGTTGCAAGAGCACCAGTTGCGAGAAATCACGCCCGTTTAATGGCAGGTTCTCCACTTGCCGTTTGCTGACTAACTGGCCCAGCATCGAAGTCGAAGTTTCCGGCGCCAACCTTTCTCCGGCTTCCACAATAACGTTTGCCGAGACCCCGGCGGGTTTGAGAATCAGCTCCAGCTCGGTTTTCTGACCGACTGTCAGTTCGGTGTTAATTTTCGTCTCCTGGAAGCCAGCAAAGATGCCGGTTACTTCATAGTTGCCAATGGGCAGGCTGGGAAACGCATAGCGACCCTCTCCATCGCTTTCAGTTTCTCTGGCGAGATTAGTCGCCGTGTTGCGGGCTTTGACCTTTACCTTGGGAATCGCAGCGCCGTTTGTGTCCCTGGTAACGCCCGACAAATCCGCGTTTGACTGCGCGAACGTCGAGGGACTCAAGGCAAGCACCCCGACGAAGAATACCGAAGCCAGGAAAATGCGAACAGAAATCTTTTTCATAGCAACCTCCAAAAGGGAAAGACTAGCACCAGACACAGTCGTTGAATTTCAAAACGCCCCTTGTTCCCGTCGGATCTTCAGTTCCTGTCTAAACTTTTCTGGTCCTCGCGGCCGCCACGGAGTAGCGCGGATACCAGTTTGAATCTGCCAACAATCCCGTGCGAGCCACGAGCACGTCAAGCAAATAAGGGCGACCTTCGCGAGTTGTGGCAATCGCGCGTTGCAGCGCGGGCTTGAGCTCAGAAGGATGCGCGACGCGCTCGCCGCGTATGCCATAGGCACTGGCGATATGGGTGAACTCAACATCAGGGCTGCCGAGATAGCAAATCATGTCCTTGTTCTCTTGCCGGGAGCGGCCACCCTTCATCAAAATATTATTGCGCGGCTCGTCATAGCTGCGATTGTTACAAACTATCGTAATGATCGGCACGTCGTATCGCGACATGGCCCACAGCGAATCACTCTGTCCGAACAGAAACCCGCCGTCGCCTTGAAGCGAGACAACCTGATTATCCGGCCGGGCGAGCTTGACTCCGATCGAGGCGCCCATGCCCCAGCAAAGCGAACGACCGAGCGTGCGCCCAATCTTCGTCTTCTTGCCATCGGCGAACGGGAAAGAACGCAGGATCCAATCTTCCGTCCCGACCTCTTCAACGATGATCGCGTCTTCGTCAAGCATTTCGTTAAGAGTGATCAGTAGACGCGGCCACGTCAAAGGACTTTCATCCCAACCATTGCGCGCGGCAGTCAGGTACGACTGTTTGAGCCGGTCCGTAAAGTTCTTTGTCGCGTCCCAGCGCGCCTGTTTGATTTTTGCCAATCGCTCTTTTGTGACTGCAGCTCTTACTGCCTCGACTAATGCTCGCGCAGTTTCTTTCACGTCTGCCACGATTGCGAGATCGACCGGATAGTCAGCGCCCAACTGACGGCTGTCAACCCGCGCGTGAATTATCTTCGCCGTGCGGGGAATTGCCGGCGGGCCACTTCCTGGATCGGGTAAGTTCGCGCCAAGATTCAGGAAGAGATCGATCGAGTCGGGAAACCGCATCGGGTCAAGGTATCCGCCCAAATACAAAGGATGATCCGTCGGAAAATCAGCAGCCCAACTCCAGGCCTGAGTAACGGGAATAGCGAGCAACTCTGCCAGCTCGACGACGGCAGCCCGGCCTCCAGATGTCCACACTTCATGGCCGACATGCAGAATTGGATTTTTTGCTTCGACCAGCATTTGCGCGGCGCGCTCGATGTATTTCGGGTTCGGAGTAATGTCCATCGGCACCGAAATGCTTTCGCGCGAGAAGATCTCAGCCTTGTGTGTCTGATACAGCACGTTGCGCGGAATGCGAATGAAAGTCGGACCACCCGGCGCGGTAGAAGAAACTTTGTAAGCGTGCGCCACCCATTCAGGAATGCGATTGCCTTCTTTGACCAGCCAGCGCCATTTCGTGTACTGCTTGAACGCATCCAGCCAGTCGTCCAAATCTTCATGCCCATCACGACCGTCTGCTTGCGAGTCCATGTGATCGGTGAGAATAACTACGGGCGTTCGGTCTTTCATCGCGTTATACATATTGGCGCTTGCGATTGGACCTCCAACGCGACTGAAGCACGCAAACGAAGTTTCACCGCTGGCCTTCGCATAGCCATCAGCCATCGCCACCGCTTGATTCTCGGAAACGCCTTGAATGAATTGCAGGTCGGGTCTGTCCACGACAGCGTCGCACAACGGTCCCATGCCCGAGCTGTTGCTGATGAAGATGAAGCGGGTGCCGGCAGCACGAATCTGCTCGGCCAACAGCTCGCCCCCAGTTCCGTTAAAGGTCTTGGTGGTTGCGATCGGAATCGAAGTGCCAGGACGAGTTGTTTCAGCACGGACTATGGGTTGGAGGGCATTGAGAGAGGAACGTGCAGCAGCAAAACTGAAACCCACAGCCGTCGCTTTGTTGATAAAGCTACGACGCGAGACCTTCTGTCCCAGGTAGTCCTTTACTAAATCCCTCACCGTTTGTTACCTGCCGACTTTTTCTTGAACTCGTCGGGGATAGGTTTGTCGGGACCAAATGACGCGGAGAGGTATTTTGTTACTGTCTCAGCCTCGTCAGCCATCAAGGGCGCACCGCGCCAGATCATTTCGTCCACAGTTCGTTTCCAGCCCGCGGCCGTCTTGCGCTGCGAAACCGTGTTTCGCAAGTCATGACATTGCACGCAGGCCTGAAAGATAAGGTCGCGCTCCGCGCCGTCGGGCAGGTAATTCTCGGGAAGAATTGGTTTTTCTCGCGCTTCCTGGCCCTGCGGACGCGAAGCGAAGACTGTTGCGCCAGCAATGAGCAGCAACGCGACCATCATTGCTTTCATGATGTTTTGCTTTGACAGTTTCACGCCTTTCTCGGCCTGAACAAAACTAACGCCGCAGACGCGAAGTTTCATAGCAATATTCGCTTTCGCTATCCGTCCGCGGCGTTTGTTATTGGCCTGCCCCTCGCACCCATGTGCCCTAGAAGATGAACTTCAGTCCAAACTGAATTTCACGCGAATCTCCGACGGTGCTGAAGATGCTGCCAGCGCTGCCTGTTGCAGTGAAGCAATTGGTTCCAACCTTCGTTCCGGCAATGCACGGCGTCGTTGAAGTCGCGTTGGTGACAAAGGAGAAGACTTGTTCACCGTCCTCTGAATTGGCGGGCAAATCGAAATTCGCGCGATTCAAAAGATTGAACACTTCAGCGCGAAACTGAATGCTACGCTTTTCGTCGATACGGAAATTCTTGACGACCGAAAGGTCTACTGTCCGGTAATTTGGCCCTTCGATAATATTCCTTCCCGCCGAGCCACGAAAACCGAACGCTGGAGGTGCAAACGTTCCGAGGTTGAACCAGCCATTAGGGGTGCGGCCAGCGGAGGGGATCAGGCTAACGCCAGTTACCAGGTTCGGACGCTGAGCGTTGTCATCTGATTTATCGCCATCGGGGTCTCCATCGACAATCGCGCCGAAAGGCACGCCAGAACTGATTGTGACGATCGTATTTAACTGCCAACCGGCAAGTAGTTGTCGGGCTGCGCCCGTGCGTCCTTTGCCAAAAGGGAGGTCATAGGTAGCATTAGCCACAAAACTGTGACGCACATCAAAATCTGCTCGGCCCCGATCCAGGTTGAGGTTGTAAGGATCAAACGTGCGTGCTTGGCCATTCGAGTATTCCTGGCGACCACTCGTACCGCTGCGATTGTCGAGCGCCTTTCCGAACGTGTACGACGTTTGGAATTGAAGCCCGTTGCTGAAACGTCTGGACAATGCCAGATTCATCGAATTGTAATTCGAACTGAATCCCTGGAAGATTGTGCGCACCGTGTCAAACTTCGTGTTTCTACGCGTCGCGGTAGACGGGAAGAACTGCGTCCCGTCAGCCAGGATCGTCGGAATTGCTGTGTTCCGATCTCCTTGGCCAAACAGATCGACTCCGCGCGATCCGACGTAAGCCACCATAAGAACGGTATTCTTAAAAATCTCTCGCTGAAGGTTAAGGTTGTACTGCATCACGTAAGTCGGGCGGAGATTGAACTGCATCGTCTCTGAAACCTGATCGACGCCTTTGAAAAGAGACGGGTCAACCGGCAGTGGGTTATTACCGGACGCCACGTTGAGACAAAAAGGAGGCGGATTCGATGAACTACAAGGCCTCAACCGTCCGCGATTCACAAAAGGTAGAGCACGGAAAATCGGATTGCGAAAGATGTTAAAGAGCGGCTGCTCGTAGAACATGCCGAAGCCACCGCGCAAGGCTGTCTTGCCATTTCCGAATACGTCGTAGGCAAATCCAATTCGCGGCGCGAAGCCCTGGTGGCTCGGATTGAAAAGCGGAGGGCCGACGGTTACCGCGGGATCCAGAATGTCCCTCAAGTTCGAGACTTTTCCATTAGCTTCGGTGGGTGAGGTTACCGTTTCATAACGCAGGCCGAGGTTCAGAGTCAGCCGCTTATTAAACTTGAAATCATCCTGGACAAAGACTCCGAAGAGGGATTGACTGTAATTGCGTTGGAAGTTCGAATCGGATGAAGCGCCTTGTAGATCTTGGATCGTGAACTTCAGCAGATTGGAAAGTGAACTGAAGCGCAGTTGGCCACGCGTGCGGCTTTCGGAGTTTCCGTCGTAATAGAAGCGCTCGAAGGCGCCTCCGATCCTTAGAGAGTGCTTGCCTCTCACAATTGAGAGATTATCTGTGAACTGATAGTCGTTCAGGAAAAAAAGCTTGGGGTTGGTTCGGTCGGTGCCAACTGCAGCAAGTGCTCCGACCGTGATCTCGCCCAAATCTTTGGCCGCAATGAGCTGCAAACTACGATTTGTCCGCGGCACTAACTCCGCAGGCGTAGCACGATTAAAGCCGAATCGCGCTTCGTTGAGGATGGTAGATGAAAATACGTAGCGATCTTCGATGGTCACCACCTGTTTTGTATTAACCGCTAAGTTTGGAAACTCAGGAAAGTTCCTCGGCAAGACCTGATCAGACTTGTCACGCAGGTACCTGCCAAAAACTGAATGTGAGTTTGAGAAGTTGTGGTCTATCCTGACGGTGAAGAAATCGTCGTTGGAAATCCGGTTTGTGGTGCCGGTGAACTCGGCCGTTCCATCGCCGAAGTTCTTACCGTTGGGCGCCGGAAACAGGTCCAGAATCGGCTTGCTCCGTGCGTCGACCACGATTGTTGCTTGTCCTGGCAATATTCCGAGACGAGCGTTGTTATCTGGCACAATGGAAACCGTGCTAATGCCTTTGAACTCACGGAGTCCCTCGAAACTGCCGAAGAAGAAGGTCTTATTCCTGCCGTTGTAACCGACGTTCTTACCTTCACCGAAAGGCAGCATGACGGGGCCGCCTATGGTGAACCCATACTGATTCCGTCGAAACTCCGGCCTGCCGTTGGCTTTACAATTAGGATTAGTGTTGGGGCAGCGATCGAAGAAGTTTCGCGCGTCAAGATTGTCATTTCGCAAGAATTCAAACGCCGAGCCATGAAAATCGTTTGTCCCGGATTTAGTTATCGCGAGAAATACCCCGCCGGTTGACCGACCATACTCTGCGCTGTACGTGTTTGTGAGTACCCTAAATTCCTTAACGGTCTCGACACCAACGAGCAAGCCCTGCGCGCTTCCAGGAGTATTGTTGAGCGCATCATTGATGGTCGTGCCATCAAGCTGGAATAAGTTCTGGCTGGGACGGGACCCAGCCACGGAAAAGCGCGTGCCACGTCCAGTGTTTGAGGACTGCACGCTGGAGCGACTATTAACTACACCCGGCTGTAATAAAATCAACTGGGCCATATCTCGGCCGTTCAGCGGCAAGTCGCGAATCTTCTTCTCGTCAACCAAGCCGCTTACTGTAGAGCTTGTCGTTTCAACCTCCGCGGTTCCTGCGGCGTTAACCTGGACAGCCTCCTGCACGCCAGCGATGCTAAGCTTAACGTCCAACACAGCGTTCTCGGCCACAGTAAGCGTTAGGCCGTTTCTGATCTCCGCATTGAAACCCTGGCGCTCGACGCGCAGTTCATATTTACCGGGCGATAAGCCGACTACCCGGTAGGACCCGCTATCATTGGTCTGAACTTTACGTTCCTGGTTGGTGTCGGTGCTCCTTATCGTTACCGTTGCTCCGGGCACAACGGCACCTTGTGGGTCGGTGACGGTACCGGAGAGGGTAGCGCTCGTGGCCTGACCGAAGACGAGCGGTGCCCAAAGAAGAATGGAGAACAGAACGAGGACGATTAGTCGTTTGCTTGGCATGTGGCGGCCTCCTTTAGGCCGTAGGGTTGTTGGTTTTCTTTGCCTTCTGAGAAGATAATTCCGGAATATTCGTAACCAACACTCTTACCAACTGCTGGCCCTGCCATCCCACCCGGCATTTTCCGAATCCTATTCCACAATACAATTAGCCACTCAAAGAATTTCGCGGGACAGGCATACGTCCCGGCGCTGAGACTAAGAGCGAATCGCGGAGGGACGAAAGGTTCGGAGAAAAACCCATCTTCATAAAGACGCAGCCCGAAAAAGGTATGCTTATTAAAAGGTCGGACCACCGATTTACGTCGGGCATTTTATGTACCGCCTGATGTCTTGTCAAGGAAAAACGGGAAGGTGCATGGGAAGGTGAAACGCAGCAAAACTGTCCGTACCGAAAATATCATCCAGCGTTTAAATACTTGCACTTAAAGCTACGACTCAAGATACTCTGCAGATGCTCGTAGATTCTCTTTCTGGCTGCTTGCGACGCATCAATGTTTGTCTTCTCCGCGCTCTATCAACTATTCCGTACTCTGCTGGTGCCTCGACTCGTATTGGTGACAGAAAACCTCGCCCTGCGACAACAACTGCTGGTTCTGCACCGTGCGACGAATCGACCTCGACTCCGTAACCGAGATCGCTTGTTCTGGATCGCCCTTTCACGACTGTGGCAAGAGTGGCGCTCAATCCTGGTGATCAAGTAAGGGCGTCGAAAGATCCTACCGGCTTGGAGCGTTCAGAACTCTGCGCCCTCCTACGTGACGTAAAGCGCGAACTGGGTTTAGTAGAGAGCGATTAAGGATTTCCGAGATTGGATGCATAGTTCAGAACAGGTCGTATTATTGTTTTCGAAATGGAAGCAATAATTTGCCGGAAGCTAGGAGTCTGTCGGAATAACGCGCTCGATTTTCTGCTACAAGAAGGACGAACAGGATTATAGTGTGAGGCATGAGCAGAATCTACCTGAGCTACGATCCGGAGCAACGGTTACTGTTGCCGCCGGATATGCGGGACTGGTTGCCAGAGGGCCACTTGGCGCTGTTCATTAGCGACGTGGTGGACGAGTTGGATCTGAGGGCGATCGTGCGGCACTACGAGAGTGGCGACGGGCGGGGGCGGCCGCCGTATCATCCGCTGATGATGGTGAAGCTGTTGGTCTACGGGTACTGCATTGGCAAGGTGTCGTCGCGCAAGATCGAGCAGGCGACGTTCGAGCACGTAGCGTTTCGGGTATTGGCGTGCAATCAGCATCCGGATCACGACAGCATCGCGAACTTTCGCCAACTGCACTTGCCAGAGTTGGCGGGGCTGTTCGTGCAAGTGCTGAAGATGTGTGAGCGGGCGGGGCTGGTGAAGTTGGGCCATGTGGCGATTGATGGGAGCAAGTTGCGAGCGAATGCGTCGAAGCACAAAGCGATGAGCTACGATCGCATGTGCGAGAAAGAGGAGCAGTTGACGGCGGAGGTGGCGCACTTATTGAAGGCGGCGGCCGAAGCCGACGCGGCGGAAGATGGGCGCTACGGCCAGGGCGTGCGGGGCGACGAGTTGCCGGCGGAACTAGCGCGGCGCGAGAGCCGGTTGCTTAAAATTCGCGAAGCAAAAGCGTCCTTGGAAGCCGAGGCAAAGGAACAGGCGCAGGCTGCGGCAGCCGCACTTGAAGTCCGGCTTGGCGAACGAAAGCAGCGCGAGGAAGAGACGGGCAAGAAGACTCCCGGGCCAGCACCGCAAGCAGTGAATGTAGAGGAAGCCAAGCCGAAGGCCAAGGCCCAGCGCAACTTCACGGACCCGGAATCGCGCATCATGAAAGACGGGGCGACGGGCAGCTTCGAGCAATCATACAACGCCCAAATCGCGGTCGATGACACGGCCCAAATTATCGTCGCGGCCAGCTTGACGCAAGCGTGTAATGACAAGCAGCAGTTAGTGCCAGTACTCGCCGAGGTCAAGCTCAACGTTGGTCGGTTGCCGGAAAAAGTGACTGCCGATTCAGGCTATTTCAGTGCTGCGGCGGTGACCAACGAAGCGCTCAGCAGCGTCGATCTTTACGTGACCCCGGATAGTGGCAAGCAGACAGAGGAAGAGTTGGCCACGGAATCACCGCCGCCCACTGAGTTGGAGTTGTACGTGACCGCAAGGATGCGTGAGAAAGTGAAAACCAAGAGCGGTCGAGAGATCTACAAGCAACGGAAGATGATCGTCGAACCGGTGTTTGGCCAGGTCAAAGAAGTAAGAGGCTTCCGCCGCTTCTCCTTCCGTGGCTTGCATAAAAACGAAGCCGAGTGGAGTCTGATCTGCCTGACCCACAACCTGCTGAAACTGTTCCGGCGGGGGAGTTGGTTGGCAACCAGATCGAGATCAAACGCAGGCGCCTGGCTCAAGCGCATTTGGCCGTCTGGCGGCACTCTTTGGCCGTCGAAACAGCTTCTTTCAGCGAACCACGTTGGCGGTTCAGCTTTTCGACGCTACCTCCCTAACCGCCAACCACAGCGCATTGCTGCCTGACCATGTCGCAAAACCCATTAAACCGACAGACTCCTAGCATCGGCTAACTGTATGGCGCCTTGCGGTGAGGTGCAAGAGCAGATTTGAAACGGCCGCTGGCGTTATTCCAGGGACTTTGCGGGCCTGGCCGAAGCTCTGAGGACGGGCCCTTTCAAGCCGCTCGATCATTTCGTGCGAAAGACTTCCTACTCCTTGAAATGAAAACCCGTCTGGTATGAGGATCTCGTCGTGCTGGTTGAGTCGATTGAGGGCGCTCGTCTGCGACCCCAGGTAGCCCGCATAGACTTGATCGGCGAGGGCTGACTCCAAGTCTCTGGAAGTCACCCCCCCGCGCGCAGACGCAGGTAAGAGTTGAGAGAGCAGTTTCGCGTCGACGTTGGGTCGCAGCGCCAACTGAGCGAATGTTATCGGTTGCTGGAGATCATGCCCGGTTATTGACCTTATGTCTGCGTGAGCCCGGTCGGTGGGAAGGAGTTTGTGAGTCTCCAAGAGGACGCGGGCGTTCGCCAGCCGAGTCCTGCGTTCGTTAAATCGCTCCCAATCCAAATCGCCCACCAAGCCCAGCCTACGACCATGGGGCTCAAGGCGCTCGTCGGCATTATCGTGCCGCAACGCCAAGCGATGTTCAGACCGCGATGTAAACATGCGATAGGGCTCGTCGACGCCATGGGTAATAAGATCGTCGACCAACACGCCGATATACGATTCCTGGCGTCGAACGCGAAAGAGGGGCCTGCTTTGTGATGCCAGCGCCGCATTGATCCCGGCCATTAGACCCTGGCAGGCTGCCTCTTCGTAGCCCGTTGTTCCGTTGATCTGACCAGCCAGAAAGAGTCCGCTTAGTCGCGTGGTTTCGAGGAAGGGCGATAATTCCCGCGGATCAATGAAGTCGTACTCGATTGCATAGCCAGGTCGAATGATCTGAGCCTGCTCAAATCCCGGAATCAAAGTAAGGATTTCTTGCTGGAGCTGAACCGGAAGCGAAGTTGAAAAGCCGTTTAGGTAAACCTCGTTGGTTTCATAGCCTTCCGGTTCAAGAAAGAGTTGATGCCGAGTCTTCTCAGGAAACTTTACGACCTTGTCCTCGATGGACGGGCAGTATCGTGGCCCTACCCCTTTGATCTTGCCTGAATAAAGCGGAGATTCATGAAGATTGCGTCGAATGGATTCATGAACCGCTACGTTAGTGTAACCAAGGTGGCAGTCTAGTTGTCGCTGCGTTATTTCATCCGTTGCGAAAGAAAACGGTACTATGCGCTCGTCCGGAGGTTGGGGCTCAAAGGCATCCCAATCGATGGTTCTACCGTCCAGTCGCGGAGGTGTACCCGTCTTCAATCTACCAACAGGGAACCCCAGTTGCTTGAGCGCTTCAGCAAGTTCCGTTGACGCTGGTTCGCCGGCTCGCCCGCCGCCGTAACTCTGTCGACCGGTGTGTATGCGGCCATTCAAAAAAGTACCCGTGGCGATAACCACGGAACTGGCTCCAATTCGCCGCATGTCCTGCAACTCCACTCCTTGAACTCGGTTTCCCTCCACGACTAGACTTGTTACGAGACCCTGGCGCAAAGTCAGGTTGGGTGTCGCCTCAAGTGTGCGCCGCATCTCCACCCGATAGAGCGCGCGATCAGCCTGCGCCCTGGGTGCTTGAACGGCAGCGCCCCGCGATCGATTTAGAAGCCGAAACTGAATCCCTGTCCGGTCAATGACTCGCCCCATGATCCCGCCCAGCGCGTCAATTTCACGGACAAGGTGACCCTTACCGATCCCACCAATCGCCGGGTTGCAGGACATCTGTCCGATTAGGTCAAGGTTCAGTGTGAGGAGGGCGGTATTGGCACCAAGCCTCGCGGCCGCTGAGGCGGCTTCGCAGCCCGCATGCCCAGCACCGACAACAATCACGTCGAAGGCTTCATCGAACGCCATCGGTTTTGTTTTCATGTCTTGTGTTATGGATCATCAATCGGGCCATTCCTATTTTCCGATGCAGAAGGTCGAAAAGATCTGGCCCAGAATATCATCGCTGGTGGTCTCGCCGGTTAATTCGCCCAAAAAGCGAAGCGCATTGTGAAGGCCAACCAACACAAGTTCTTCAGTAACGCGCTGGTGCATCAGACTCTCTGATGTCTGAAGGGCAGCGATGGTTCGCGTTAGTAAGTCATGATGCCGCGAGTTAGTAATGAGCAGGCCATCGCTTCGCGACCTCCCATTGAGGAACGGCTTGAGTATAGCAGCCCGAAGAGTTTCAAGTCCCGCCTCGGTCTTAGCCGAGACAGAAAGAATGCCGACACATTTTGCGCTGGCGGAGATATCACGCTCAGTGCGCGACGCGGAAAAGGACTCCAAGTCGCTTTTGTTCAGAGCGACCAGATGAAGTTGATTCTCCACTTCCGCTAGCACGTCTCTGTCTTCGTCTTGCAAGAGTACCGATCCGTCTACGACCACGATCAGGATGTCCGCGTCGGCCGCTTCCCGCTTAGTGCGCTCGACGCCGATAGCCTCAATCTTGTCGATCGACTCCCGGATGCCAGCAGTGTCAATCAGCAGGACCGGAACTCCGTGCATGCCAATCGGCTCCGTCAAAGTGTCGCGAGTTGTACCAGGAATCTCGGTTACGATCGCCCGGCCGCGTCCCAGTAACCTATTGAACAAACTAGACTTACCGACATTCGGGCGGCCGATGAAAGCAGCTTTCAGTCCGTCACGCAAAAGCTTTCCAGCGGCGAAGGTTTGGCTGAGTCGCAACAAATCTTTTTGGATGGCTTGAAGTTCGCCGGTCAGGTCATCATGTTCGACGTTTGGCAGATCCTCTTCGACAAACTCGATTGACGATTCCAGCCTGACGATGACCTTCAGCAATTGTTCCTTGGCGGGTTGGAGAGTATTTGAGATTTGTCCTTTGAGCTGGCGGGTCGCCTGTTTTACGGCGGCGTCAGTCTGGGCATCAACCAGATCACGAATCGCTTCGGCTTCGGTCAGTTGCAGTCGACCGTTGCTGACAGCCCTCAACGAGAACTCGCCGGGGTCAGCTAGACGCGCGTCGAGTTTGAGGATGATATCGACGATGGATTGCAGCAACACCGGGGAACCGTGACAGTGCAACTCGACGACGTCTTCGCCGGTGAATGAATGGGGAGTTTCAAAGAAGCACACCAGGGCGCGATCAAGAACTTCTCCGGAAGATGGATCAAAGAGACTGCGCAGTGCTAGGAGATTAGGTTGCGGATTGAACGATGGACTGGCGATCAACGCCCTCAGGATTTTCAGAGAGTCTGAACCGCTTAATCTGATTACTCCAATCGCGCTTCGCCCGGGAGGAGTACAAAGAGCAACTATCGTATCAGCTTGAATGTCCACGCAGATCACTCGAACGCCAGAAAAGCTGGGAGCTTCACTGGCTGGCAGGGGTCTTCAGACTGACTCGCAGGCGCCGCGCATTGCCCTCGCCGATCGACTCAGTTGCGAGATCTTGTTCCTCGGCCAGTGACAGATGTATGACCCGCCTTTCACTGGAATCCATGGGACCAAATACGAATGCCGAAGACGTTGTCCGAACCTGGCGCGCCGCGTGCTGAGCCATTGCGTGGAGTTCAGCTTCCCGCGCGGCCCGGTAGTTGTTGGCGTCGCAGACGATCCGCTGGCCTTTCGGCAATGTCCGCCCGAGCGCCTGATTAAGGATCTGCTGCAGTGCATCGAGCAACTCGCCGCCCTGATTTAAGAGAAGGCCGCTGTCCGTTCCATCGATTGACAACAGGCAGCCGGCCTCTGACTCTAAGGCCGACGCGCGAAGGTCAAAGCCTGCGCCGTCAAATACGGAATTGAGCAGATGCTCAGCTTTACTACAAGTATCGTTCATGAGTTTAGATTAGGGATTGTACCGCAAGAAGGGCACTACACGGAACGAACGAGCGACGCTCGGGCGCTGGACTCGAATCGGGGCGTGAGGATGGGCCTATTCCTTTTTCTTGATGAACACCTCGCCGCGTCTGGTTAGACCGGCTTTGTTGGCCAGGGTGTTCAAAACTCTGTCGAGTAAATCATTGTTCTCAAGACGTAGACTCGTAACACCGGCAGCGTTGCTATCGGGATCGTTGTATTGAAGGGTCAGGTATCGCACTTTGGTCTTGATCAGACCAGTAAGCCCGCCGAGAGGGACTATGCTGCCGAGTACTACGCTGCCGACAGTAGCGGCTTTGGGTCGAATTGCGCGCGTGTCGCCGTAGGCTCCGGTGATGGCCTTGTAGGGAATGAAAAAAACTTCTTTCTGCTTGTCGTTACGGAAGACTAGCCGATTGTTAGAGTCCTCAAAGTTAAGCGTGCCATCCATCTTGTGGTTGTAACCGAAAACACCGCCTTCGTACTTGGCTTTGACCGTTTGCGGCGCTGGGGCTGGGGGCGTCGTCGCTGTTTCCGGCTTGCTCGCATCGTCATTCGACATTCGCGGTCGCTGGGCGAATGTGGTCAAAGCCATCATCACGAGCAGACCAAGAGTGGCTATTGTTCTGGTTCGCTGAAACATTGAGGAAAGCCTCCGTTCTTTCTTTGTATGACGAGCTCTTGATGGAGAATCTCAGATTAGAGACGCTTCGCCAAGGCCGCAAGTTGCCAACAGTTTCCAAAGAATCCTCAGCCTGACTCGACGGCTGAGTAGCCCTGCCACAGCGTGAATCATCGACGCATCCTTGCCAGTTGGGCCTCAGAAAAAGTGAACCGAGTGGTTTTTAGTTTCCCGTCCACGAAAGTGTAAACGATCCCTGACTTGTTGCTGCGAAAGATGGAAGCATTCTGTATTTCATCGCGCACGAACTCCTTGTTCTTCAGGAGACTCATGGACTCCGGAGTATCCGAAGAATGTTCGTGTTGCAGGACGATTTCGAGAACCGTGCCCGCTAATTCCGGTCGCAGTTTCTTGTTCGTGACGAATTTCTCGCTGACAAAAACCACTAACACCGAGCCGCCGGAGACAGCAAATCGCAAAGCCCCTTCAGAAGTTTCACCGATAGGCTTGCCCAAGACTCTCACGACCTCGTCGCGGCGTGACTTAAACGGCTCGATGCCATTCCACGAGGCGGCGCCGGCGTCTCTGGCAAAACTCGCCCAGGTAAGAATAGTAAGAATCAGAACTGCGGTCGCGCGCCGCGAGCAAATCGGGTGGTTTCGGATTCGTTCCATGGCGAGGATGCTAATCCAAGGTCATGTTTTTGCAAAGGGCCGAACCCGCTCCAGCGATTCCTTGAAATCGGCATCATTGGGCGCCACGTCGAGCGCTTTCTGATAAATGCCGAACGCCTTTGCGTATTGCTTCGTCTTTTCGTAGTCGTAGCCGAGTTCGCGATACGCGTTTACGTCGGCCGGCGATTTGGCTAAAGCACGCTCAAGGGCGGCTATCGCTTTCGGAAAATTGTTGGCGCGTGAATAAGCGAGACCAAGCAGGTAGAGCGTCAACCCAGTCGCGTTGTCACTTGCGGCAGTGCGTTCGAGCGCGGCTGCCGCGCGAGCATATTGCTTCGCGCCGATCAGCGCCCGGGCGTAGAGTCCGGCCGCTTCTTCGTCTGAGCGCAACCGGGTCAGCGTTTCACCGGTTCGCACTGCGCCCAGATAATCCGCGTTTGCCCTGGCTTCATCCGTGCTGGCAGTGGCGCGACGAAGATATGCTGAGGTCAACAAGAACCAGGCGGAAGCGAGTCTCGCGTCATTCAACGTGGCGCGGTTCAGGGCGGAGATTGCGGCGTCGAAGTCTCCGCGGGTGAGCGCAATCTGGCCGAGATAAAGCAGCGAAGCGGCGTCCTTCGGATTGGCTTTGACTGCCGCATTGAACGATCGTTCGGCGTCGGCGGCTTTCCCGGTTTTGAATTCCGCCAAACCGCGATAGTACAGAAACGACGGATCAGGCTTGGCGCCTGGCCGCGTCGTCACGGTCACGAGCAGGGGCAGCGCTCGCTCGAATCTCTCCGCCAACACATAGCTCTCCGCCAACGCCTCAACCGTGTGCGAATCTTCCTGGTTTGCCTTTCGCTGGAGATCGAGCGCCTTCTGCAGATCGTCAGACGCATCCGCATACTGTTTTAGATAGAACTCAGAAAAACCCGCCAGCTTCCATGCTTCAGAATTGCCGGGATCGCTGTTAGCGATCTGCTTAGCTTCCTTAGCGGCATCGGCGTACTGCTTCTGTTGGAAAAGTTGATAGGCGTGCGTCGTGTCTGTCGACGCCGGCGCATTGCCGACCGGCTTCGCCGGCTTTACGTCGAGAAGGGGCGCGTTCTTGTCTGTAGCCGGCGGCGACTTGGGCTCCGGGCCCAACAAGGTATCCGGCGGGTTGACGCGGCGTGGTCGCGAAGACTGAGCCTGCACGCCAACGCTCAGTGCCAGTCCGGCGCAAAAGGTAATCAGTAACGGTCGAAACCTTTGGTGCTTCATGGGTTGATTCTTTCAGATTTGGGTGGACGATTTCAACGCTACGGGAGAGGCTGAGACTTTCTTCGGATGCCACGCGCCGCGGACGGGTTCGCCCCGGCCGGCAAACTTCGACAAGAGAAAGGCGGCCGGCTTGCGTGCCGACCGCCTGATAACACCCGGACTAGAGCTATTCGCAGTCTCGGCTCTAGAAGTTAAGTTTCAGGCCGAACTGAAACTGGCGCGGATCGAACGCAGCCGTCGGTTGGCTGTAGTAACGGCCGCTGCTTGATCGCTGAGCGAACGCATTTACCACCGTGTAAAAGGGGTTGGCCGAGGCTTCGTTGAAGCGATTGAAGAGATTGAATCCTTCCGCGATGATGTCCAGACGCAACCGCTCTCCAAGGTGGATTTGACGAGTCAACCGGGCGTCAAAAGAGAAATAGCTATGCGTGATGCCCATGTTGCGACCCAGAGATCCGTTGGCCGGAAAGATGCCCTGCAAACAACCGACATCAACGCCAGTAGCGCACAACTTGCCGTCGGCCTGCACGCTTGGGCGTTCGTTAGTACTCTGGAAATCGCCGTTGGCATCGCCGACAGCCAGAATGTTGAATGGGCGACCCGACGAAACCTCGACAATCGGCGACAGAGAAAAACCTCGCAGGAACGATTTGACTCCACCCGCGGATTTCCAATCATTCGGCGCGGAAAACACGCCGCTAAAAACGAAACGATGTCGCTGGTCGAATAACGAATTGGATCGCTCAGCGCGGAAGTTGGTGTTGTCCTGTGGTTTCAGCAGCGTCTGCAAGTCTGACGAGTCATCGATCGAATGCGACCAGGTATAGGAAGCTACGAACTGAATGTTGTTCGAGAAGCGCTTTTTGAAATCAATATTCATCGCGTTGTAGAACGAGTTGCCGTCCGACAACTGCGCGTTCACGTCGGCATACGGATTGATCGGCCCGGGCGTTGCCAGACTGCCGCCAAGCTGACTGTCAAACAAAGCCTTGCTCACCAAGCCGCCAGAGGCCGACGCAATAAAAAAGTAGTTTGGACCCAATTTTCTAAAGTAATTGGCCATAATTGGATTTACTACTTTTTGAGTCAAATCCGGGGCTCCTCCTACTATCGGAGCAGCGATCATTCCGGGAATAATCACGGCAAATGTTCTGCCGACTGCGTTGGTAAACAGACTGCCAGGAGCCGTGGAAGGTATTGAGATGCCGAATGCTGCTGCTGCCAGGCCTGACGGTGAAAAGCCAAAGAATCTTTGGAAATTACCGACCAGCCTGTCCAAGCGAACATTGTTTACGTCTTGCGGGTGCCCCAGGTGGCGCGCATTGACGGTAATGAAGCTGGCGGAAAGGACCGAGTTCTTACCTACCTGACGTTCGATTGCCAGGTTGCCCTGCGTTGCATAGGGGTATTCGAAATTCTTGCTAACGTGCAGCGTGAACGGCAAGATGGGACCAAAGCCTGTGAACGTGCTCGGATCAAACCGCTGGAAGCCGGCTAAGTAACGAGCGCTGGCTGCCAGACCCGGCGTGAGGCCCGGAATCGCGGTGCCGTGAAAAACCTGAAACGCGTTGAAGAGTCCCGTCGGTGACGGCCCACCGATCGGCAACAAGGTTGACTGCTGTTGTTGTGAACCATCGCCGATGTCGGAATTGAACGCCACGGCCAGCAACGGGTGATCGTAGAACAGACCGAGCGCCCCGCGGATTACCGTTTTGCCATTACTTTGCACGTCCCAAGCCAGACCCATTCGCGGCGCCCAATTGTTCTTATCTCGCGGAAAACCCTGCTGAATGTTGAGCGCATCCTGCGCGGTTTGCACGTCCGCGGCCGTCAAGGTAATGCCGGTCAACGGATCGCGGAAGCCGACCGGCGCGAAGGTGTCCGTCAACTCAACGTCGTAGCGAACGCCATAGTTGAGCGTCACGTTCCTACGAACCTTCCAGCTGTCCTGGACGAAAAACGCGATCGGTTTATTCTTGACTCCGCTGTTGGGATTGCCAAAGCCCTGGATGAACACGCTGGGAAATCCCAGGCCGTAAGCTTGGATGGGGGTGATGGCTGGGCATCTGTCGGCGGCCGCGATCGTTGGTGAATCGCACGGCACACCTCCCACTGTAACCAGGGAGCCCCCGGCTTGCTGACCGAAATTGAACAGGGCCGGAAAATTCAATTCAAAGCGAGCGGTCACATCAACGAAGCCCAGATCGCCTCCGAATTTAAGCGTATGGTTCCCAACGGTCCAATTTACGTTATCGCGGATTTGGAAGCGCCTCTCAACGCGCGCCACCGGCGAAAACGGATTCGAGCCGATGAAGCCGGTGCCCGCGATTTGATGAGCCACACTCGGCACTTGCGAATCGAAACTCGCCCGCCGGCGTCCGAAGTTGAAATAGCCCTCGTTCACGATATTGTGCGGCAGGATGCTTACCAGAGAAGCGCCGAACGAGGTGTCCGTTATGTCCTGAATGCCGGTGCGCGAAAAGTCGTTTTGGCCGAGCGTTTGATTCTGCGATTCGTCTTGAATACCGGTGATGCGGCTCGGGTTGAAGCCAAAGCGAAGGGACAACTGGTGGGCGCTGCTCACCTTGTGATCGAAGCGGAATGAATTAAAGGTGGAACCTTCCGAGATCGGAAACAGCCGGCGCAACTGCGCCAGCGGACGGAACGCCACCAACTCGCCGCCGGCGTTTCGGGTCAGCGGAATTGGCTGACCAGAGAGAATGAAGCGGCTGCCGATGACGTTACCCTGCCCAATTGGGATAGGCGCGGGCAGGAAGTTGACGAGCGGACTCGTCCCGTTCAAAGCGATCTGACTCCCGGTCGAAGCCAAGTGCGCGTAAGCGACTGCATAGCCAATTCGCGTGGGATTACCGCTGGCCAGCGAGGCCCCGATGAAGGCAACTTGCGCAGGTGTCAAGCCAGTAAATGTTTGTCCGTTAGGTATAACGGCAAGCGGGAATGTAAAGCTGGAAGTCGCCCCACCTACGATGTCGCCGGTAAAGAAGCCTGATTCCTGTCTTCGTCTCTGTTCAAACGAAAAGAAGAAGAAGGTTCGATCTTTTTTGATTGGTCCGCCAATAGTGGCGCCGTATTGGCCACGTGTGAACGGCGCCTTCTTGCTCGGATCGTTGTCGATCATGGGTGCCAGCGCATTGCGTGACTGAAAGCTCTTATGACGGATGAAACCAAAGAGGTTGCCGTGGAAATCGTTTGTTCCACCTTTCGTCACGACGTTGACGATACCGCCCGTGGCGCGCCCAAACTCAGGCGCGTAGGAATTCGTGGCCACCTGATATTCCTGCACTGCCTCCTGCGAAACGGTTGTGCGCGCGGCGTTGATCGAATTGTCGGTGAAATCCGCTCCATCCACGCTGACTTGTGTCGAGCGTCCGCGCTGGCCGCCGATGTTTAGACCCGAAGTCGGAGCCGGGCCAATTGGCCTGCCGTTGTCGCGTCCTACAGTGGAAATCGTGAGCGCAAAACCCGTGGCGCTGCGCTCGTTAATCGGCAAATTCTGGATGCTGTTCTGATTGATTGTACTCGCGACGGTCGTGGACGACGTTTCGACCAACGCGACGCTGGCCGTGGTAACGGTTACCACCTCGGTAACTGCGCCGATAGCCATGGGGATTTCGAGATCCGCCTTCTGACCAACGGTCAAAGTTACGCTGGGAATCCTGGCCTTGGAAAAGCCGGGCGCTTCCGCCGTCACCTCGTAATCTCCGGGCGGCAAATTGATGAGCTGATAAATTCCGTCGCCATCCGTGGTAGCGCTGCGCGAAGCGTTCGTCGCGGTGTTGCGGGCAGTCACTGTGGCTCCGCTGATCGCAGCGCCCTTCGGGTCGCGCACGACGCCCTGCAAGTCCGCCGCGTTCGACTGGGCCTGCGACATCGCCAGGGTCGCAAATGAAAACACCGCTATGCAAACGAACAGAACCTGAATCGAAGTTCTGCGCCAGTGACTAATGGAAAAAAGCATCTTATTTCTCTCCTTGTGAATTTAAGCTCGGTAGCCTGCCGAATCTCTGGGGATGCTGTGCGACGGTCAATCCTGATCGAACTCAAACCTCGAGATCACATCTCTTAACGCGCTTTTTACAGTAAAAACTCTCGTGTGGCAAGGAATTATTGCAGGCCGAGGAAGCGTGGGCTGGGGCGTAAGCCATAGCCCGGAACTCACAAAGCAGCGGATCTCAAGTTATCTCGCGACGTGCCTCTGGTTGCGCGCGTCACGCATTGGCGCAGGCGATCGCTCGTGCGAAAGAACCGAATCGCCATCTCAGCCAGTCCGGGCACAAACGCGGCCCGGCGCATCAACGAGCAGATCCGCAAGCGTGAATCGAATCTTTTTTCGTAGGCGACTCGATACTGTGCGCTCAGTTCCGCGAATCCCCGGCCTTCGCGGATTGCGTCCAAATGATCAGCGATGACCTTCGCGACCAGCTCGCCACTCTCCAGAGCCATCAGCATGCCGCTGCCGGTAAACGGATCGATGAAGGATGCCGCATCGCCAATTGTCAGCAAGCCTTTGGCGGGGGCAATTTGATGCCGGCCAAAACTTTCAAGCGTAACAGCGAGCCACGGAGAACGCGCCCGGGCGTTCGCCAGCGTGTGAGCTGCGCGGGTGTTTTGACAGACAATTTCGCCCATCACCCGCTCGGGATCCGCGGCGCAAGCGCGCACGTCACGCGCCGACGCGATAAAACAAAGATTGCTGCGGCCGTTTTCAACGCTGCTTAAACCACCATAGCCGCCCCGATAAAAATAGATTTCGCACGCGCCGGGCGTGACGCGCGCGTCTTGCAGATGGGCTTTGAACGCCACCAGAGGAGCACGATTCGGTTTCGGTCGGTGCGGACCCACGCGACGAGCGAGCGCTCGCGCACGCCCCGTGGCGTCAATCGTGATGGGGGCGTGGTAACTGATTTGGGCTCCGGCGATCTTCAGTCCGACGCCGCGAACTTCTGCTTTTTCAAAAAGCAGATCCACAACGGGCGCTTCTTCCAGAACGGTGACGCCTGCTTCGGCGGCGCGACGCAACAAACGCTCGTCCATCTCAGCTCGGCTAAGTCCCAGGGCCGAGCCGTTCGCGCCAAACCACGTGCTCGGAACGGAAACGTTCTTGCCGCTGCGGGAGTAAAAAACTGTTTCGTTAAGGTGAGCCGGGCCCGCCGCCAGTATCTGATCGATCACGCCGAGACGTTCGAAGTGAACCGCGCATTCGGGCGAGATGAACTCTCCGCAAAGTTTCTCGCGCGGAAATCTCTTCTGCTCAGCGAGCAAGACCCGCGCCCCGCGCATCGCCAAATGAGTTGCCGCGCTGGCGCCGGCCGGCCCGCCGCCGGCGATGATCACGTCAAAATTAGTAATGGTGCTCATGGAAAGGTTGCGTCAGAACCCGGAGCGGACCGGGGTCCCCGCGCGGGCTGCCCGCGTGGGGTGGTGGATGCGACGGGATCGTTCACTCAACTTGATTTCACGATCCGGTCGCTACCGCTCGCGGTTCCGACATTGCGTTCAGGACCAAACGCGACGGAAAATGCTTCTCGACGATGACATTCCCGAGCCCAGCTTGATGACCGAGCGTTTCCAGTTCATCGGGCTTGAAGCTCTTCAAAATCGACAGCGCGCCGTCCTCACGCAGCAAACGATTGTGCAGAAACAAACGCCCGATTGTGGTGTAAAAGAAATACGCCGTCGGGTTCCGATGCAGATCGATTACGAAAATTCCGCGCGCTGCGATGCGGCCCATTTCGCGAAGAATGTTGACCGCGCCAAGGTCATCAAAATGATGCAGCGCCAGGGACGAGATAGCGTAATCGACGGAATTATCGGAAAACGGAAGCGCGAATCCGTCAGCTTGCACAGAAGAGATTTCGAGAAAATCCTCCGATTCCTCGAGAATCGACGTTGCCGATCGCTGGTTTAACTCAAGGCCCACCAGTGAAGCGCTGCGGTTCGTTTCCCGTGCCCACTTTGCCGCCACCCTTAGCAGCGCTCCCGAACCCGCACCCACGTCCAGGACGGAAAACGATCGCAGACCGACGCGCTCGATCTCTTTCAGCAGCGTGTCGCGCAACGCGCTTTCATCACCCAACCATCGGTTCACGCGTCGCAACTCGACAAGGCAGCCTTCGTACTCTTCGGACGTGTACGAGCCCTTATCGATGTTCTCGAGTTCGTAACTGCGTTGTCGGAAGCGTTGGAACATGTTGTCCGCAGATTACACAGATTACGCAGAAGATTAAACCTGAAATCAGTGTAATTTGCGTAATCTGTGGATCAAATTCGCTGAATCACCAGCGCGCTGTTCTTCGATCCAAAACCGATGCAATTACATAGGGCGACGCGCACCTCGGCTGCGCGCGCTTGGTTGGGAACATAGTCGAGATCGCAATCCGGATCGGGTTCATCGAGGTTGATTGTCGGAGGGATGATGCCCGTCTGCATTGCGCACAACGCCGCGCCCAGACCGGCGGCGCCGCTCGCTCCCTGCGGATGTCCGACTTGTGATTTCGTCCCGGACATCGGGATGCGGTGCGCGTTGCAGTTCAGGGCGATCTTCAGCGCGTTCGTTTCAATGCGATCGTTGAGCATCGTTGAAGTGCCGTGCAAATTAACGTAATCGATGTTGCTCGGCTCAACGCCGGCATCAGCCATGGCCAGCGCCATTGCGCGCGCCGGCTCGTCGCCACCCTCCTGCAGACGAACGCGATGATAGGCATCACACGTCGATCCATAACCCGTAATCTCGGCATAAATCTTCGCCCCACGCTGCTTGGCTCGTCCGAACTCTTCCAGCACATAGATCCAGGATCCTTCACCCAGAACCATGCCCGAACGATTGCGCGTAAAGGGACGCGACGCGCGTTGTGGCTCGTCGTTCCACTCCGTCGTCAGCACAGTCAGCAGATTAAAACCCGCCAGTATTCCCGGCGCCAGGGGCGCATCCACCCCGCCGGCGAGCATGACCTCCTGCCGGCCCAACGCGATGTGTTGAGCTGCATACGCAATCGCGTCGGTCGAGCTGGTGCATCCGGTCGAGA
>Ga0209726_10002529_pt1 | contig 26841 bp, 21 predicted proteins | sample Subgrocontami54m_FD_187453 | JGI IMG/M metagenome (GOLD analysis project Ga0209726, IMG submission 187453) | Subsurface groundwater microbial communities from S. Glens Falls, New York, USA - GMW46 contaminated, 5.4 m (SPAdes) (version 3) | ecosystem: Environmental > Aquatic > Deep subsurface >... | reverse complement strand
CATCCGCAGATTGGAATGAATCCAATGGATTTTATTCAGTTATAACAGATGCCGAAGGTAAAGAAAGTTGGCCAATTGCGGCATCTACTTTTGTACTTATCCCTAAAAAAAAGATGCAGACTTCTTCAGGAAAAATAGTGGTTGAATTTTTTATTTGGGCTCTAAAATATGGGCAAGAGGATGCTTCATCCTTAGATTATATCCCGATGCCAAAAAATGTAGTTTCTCTAATAATTTTAAAGCTCTAATTCAAAACAAAAAACGCATAGAAGTTTAATTCCGAATTTCTTACATTTGCTTTTTATTATTTTATGGTTAATTTATAAACGCTTCATTCAATTATAAATTAACGATCAAGGGGGAAATGTGGAGAAATTAACTCATCCAAAGGGGCTTTATTTCTGTTTTATGACAGAAATGTGGGAACGTTTCAGTTTTTACGGTATCGGTGCACTTTTAGTTCTTTATCTGACAAAAGGGCTGCATTATGGAGCTGAAGCTGAACTTATTTTTGGTACGTATGTAACTTATGTATACATCACTACTGCAATTGGCGGCATCATAGCTGATAGGCTTATTGGATATAAAAGATGCGTTCTGCTTGGCGGAAGTTGTATCTGTCTTGGGAATATATTTTTAACATTGAGCTTTACCACTCCCACTTTTGTTTTCCTTGGATTGGGGTTCATCTCTGCAGGGACTGGCTTGTTCAAATCAAACGTAACTGTTATTGTTGGCAAACTTTATGATACTAGAGAAAAGCTTAGAAATAGCGGATTTGCCTATTTTTATGCTGGAATTAATATCGGTGCCTTAATTGCTACATTTCTTGTTGGATACGTAGGATTAACGTATGGCTGGTATTACGGTTTTCTGCTTTCTGCTATTGGTATGTTTGGCGGCCTTTTCATTTTTCTTGCAGGGAAAAAACACTATCCAGAAGTTGTTAACTGGTATGATCCAAAAATACATACAAAAAAAATACTTTCAATCTCTATATGGCAGTGGATTTTTATTGGAATTATCGTTGTAGCTTTGGCTTTTGCGTATATAATTTCGCATCCTGTTGCAGCAAATTATGTTACGGCTGCATCGCTTGTTATTTTAGCTGTTTACATATCTAGTTTTTGGAAAAAGCTTAATAAAAAAGAGCGTAAGAATATTTTTATGATTTTGTTCTTATCAATTTTCATGGTTCTTTTCTGGTCGTTTAATGATCAACAGAGTATAAGTTTCCCTGTTTATATTAATAGTTTTGTTTCGCAGCATATGTTTGGTATTGCTGTAGTTACTACGACAGTAATGGGGATGTATCTTGTTATTTTAACATTTTTCAATTGGATTTTTGGAGCTATGTGGCAAAAACTGGCTAATTCCAATAAAGAACCTGGAGATGACATAAAGTTTGTATTGAGCTTAGTTTTTATAGGCATAAGCTTTGCTGTTCTCGCAATTGGGAAAAAAGAGCTTCCAATGAGCGTATGGTGGATCATGTTGAGTTATATGTTTATGTCATTCGGTGAACTTTGTATTTCACCTGTAGGACTTGCGCTTGTTACAAGACTTGCCCCTAAACACCTTTCTTCTACAATGATGGGCGTATGGTGGACTATCAGTGCGTACGCTGGATGGATAGGCGGTTATATTGGTTATTTGGGGTTTGGCGGCGGCAACAGCATTGGAAGTTTGAAAATAAATACTTTTAGTACAATATATTTTTGGATTTTTATAGCTTCAATTTTACTGGCTGCAATTCTTGCATGCTGTATACCTTCAATTAGAAAATTAACAAAAATAACTGAAGGAAATGTGTAGATGATACTTATAGCTAATAACGAGGGAAGATGCGGTGTTTCTGAAGCTGTTAGACTTTTATCTAATGGCGGCAGAGCACTTGAATCTATAATTGAAGGCATTAAGCTTGTTGAATCTGACTCTACTATAAGAACTGTAGGATGTGGTGGCTGGCCAAATATTTTAGGCGAAGTCGAGCTTGATTCCAGCGTAATGGATGGAGATACTCTTAGAACAGGTGCCGTAGGTGCACTTAAAGGGTTTGCGCATCCAGTTGAAGTTGCGTATGAAGTTTTAAAAAAACTTCAATACGAAATCGTTGTAGGCGGTGGAGCTGTACGATTTGCTGAAGATTTAGGTGCATTAAAAACTGAAAATTTAATACCAGATTCAAAGCTTGCATGGGAAAAACATTTAAATAAGGTTTTAACGGTAGAAGAAAAGTTAAAATTTCCAAATATTCCACTATATAAAATTAATTCAATTGCAGTAGATCCTGAAAAATGTTTTGATACAACGGTTTACATTGCCAAAGATGTTCATGGAAAAATAGCCTCTGCAACAAGTACATCAGGATGGGGTTGGAAGCATCCTGGCAGACTGGGCGACAGTCCTATAATTGGAGCAGGATCATATGCCGACAGTCGATATGGGGCTTGTGCGTGCACTCATACCGGGGAAATGACAATAAGAGCTTGCACGGCGAGATCTGTTGTTTTGTATATGAAGATGGGAATGAGTGTGACAGATGCAGTTTACGAGGCTGTTTCTGATTTGAGATCACTGAAAGGCGGTTATCTTGATGAAGTTACTATTCATGCCATAGATAAAAACGACAACTATAAAGTTGTTAGTTATAGAGGAAGTGAACCTGTTTTTTATAGAGTTTTTAAAGATGGTATGAAAGAGGCTGCTAAAGAAAAAGCCGAGCTGGTTGAATAGAAAAAGAAGAGCATTATGAAAATTAATCTAGAAGTTTGTTTAGATAATATTGAATCAATAGATACATGTTCAGAAGTGGGGATTGATAGAGTAGAGCTTTGCAGTGCATTGGCTCTTGGTGGTTTAACTCCTGCCTACAGTACGGTATTTTATGCAGTTAAGCGATCAAAGATTATTTCGTATGCGATGATTAGACCTAGGGCTGGAGATTTTTGTTATTCTTCATCTGAGCTGCAAATGATGAAGGAAGAGATTAAAGCTATGGCTGAAATTGGCGTAAATGGAGTTGTTTTTGGAGTATTAACTCCTAACCTTGAAATTAATTTTCATGCGGCTGAGGGGATTGTTAAAGCAGCTAAACAATTTAATCTAGGAACTACATTTCACAGAGCTTTTGATTTTGTACCTGATTATAGAAAATCAATAGATATTCTAGTTAAGCTAGGAATTGATAGGATTCTCACATCAGGACTTGCAGATAAAGCTCCTGCGGGTGCAAAGGTTATTGCTGACGCAATAAAGTATGCTGATGGCAGAATTTGTATTATGGCTGGCAGTGGTGTTAACTCTGTTAATGTCTCTTCTCTGATTAAGGAAACAGATGTAAAAGAAGTACATTGCTCTGCGTCATGTATGAAAACTGTCTCAAATGCAACATTAAAACTTGGCTCTTCATCGTCAGATTTATCATATCAGATAACAGATAAAGAGCATCTTTTAAAAATTAAACGTGCAATTGAGAGCATGTGAAACTAAAAAAATGGCACTCTTCAATTCATGAAGCTGCCTTATCTTTTTTACATTTAACCGCAATGGAAATGTTTGTCAACTAAATCTTGTAGTGCATTGGCGTTTCCAAACAGCTCGCTGCTTAGATTATTATCATTATACGATTTTAATGTTTCAGCTATTCCGTCAATCATTGCTGTTGGGAAAACACCATATTTTTCGTAAATTTCGCGTTTTTCGATAAGCCTTTCTCCAGCATCATTGCATGAAGTAGGAAGCTGAGGCAAATTTAAATCAGATTTGTTCGCATCTTCTTTTACATAAAGCTCACTTGCTGTTTGAATTGATTCTTTTGATTCTAATCCATGACGTGCTGCTACGCATAAACCTGCGAGAAGACTGTATACATGAGCTGAACCGTCAGGGCTTCTAATCTCAATAGTTTGATTGCTGATATATTGTTTTGGCTCTTCTTTTTCCAATGGATTTGCATCAAGAGACATACTGCTTACTCCGCTCCAACCTAGAGGAACGCGAACTAAAACTGACCTGTTACTATCTCCCCAACAAATATTTGTAGGTGCTTCTTGGTGTGGAACAAGTCTTAAAAATGAAGTAGGAACAGTATTTCCAAATGCTGAAAGGGATTGTGCACAGTCTAAATATCCACCGATCATTTTTTTTGCAGTATCATTAAGAGAACCATTTTTATCAACGATCATGTTTTTTCCATCTTTCACCAGTCTAGCATGTATATGCAGGCCACTTCCAGCGTGACCAACAATGATTTTAGGTGCGAAGCTGATTTCAAGTCCATACTTATAGGCAATTTTCCTAAGAGCCCATTTCCCAATTACTAATTGATCGGCAGCATCGCAAACTGGTACTGGTAAGAATTCTATTTCATGTTGTACATATTCTTTTTCATTTGCTATAATGTTGCCAACTTCTGCATGACCGTATTTGGTTTGACAGCCCATTTCACTTAGAAGCTTCATCGCTTCTACGCGGATGAATTCCCATTTTGAATATGGATGTGATTCATGATAACCTTTTTGAGGAATGATTTTGTAGATTTGATCTAACTCGGATGATATGTAAAATTCAAGCTCTCCTAAAGCTTCGAAATCAAATCCTGTTTTCTCCTTTAATGCAGTAGCAGCTTTTCGTAATACGTATTCTGGAGCACTTTCAAGCGGTTTGCCTTCTCTTGTATAAAAAGAACATAGTAAATCTATAGATGGCGTTTCTGTAAATGGATTTACAAAGGCTGTTTTATAACGCGGCACTACGTATAGGTCGCTTGATGTTGCAGCTATATACGAAAATAGACTTGAACCGTCCACGCGTTCACCAAGAGAGAGTATTTTTTCGAGATAATTTTTGCTGTTGATGACAAAATTAAGAAGCTTAAGGCGTCCATCTCCGCCTACATATCTGAAATTGACCATCTTTATATTGTTTTTTTCTATGTACTGAATAATATCTTTTTTTGTAAAATCAGATGGCGATTTGTCTAAAAAGTTTCCAATTTTGTTTGGATTTAAAGCTCTTTCCCCCATAATACACTCCTTAAAAATTCATAATAGGTAATTTGTAAAGCTTAATGGTAAAAAATAAAACGATTTTAACTTAACTTAGTTTGAGTGTAAATAATAGATAAAATTTTTACAAAATAATCATTAATTTTCATTCTTAATCTTTATGCTTCCTTAGTTGAGCGAAGAGAGGAAATAAGAAAGGCTGAACAGAAAGGGGGGATGGAAAAACTGTTCAGCCCGTTGTGTGAAAATATACTATTTTAAGCTTATTTTTATCTGTTTCTTTTGCCCATTTCTGAGTAAGATGACAATATCGCATCGCCACATGATTCCATTGAATTTACATAAGCCTTAAATATTCTTTTTACTATATTCTGTTTCATAATCTTGTCTCCTAAATTTATTCAACTTATAATTAATGTGTTTTTCCGATTTCAGAATAAGAAGCACTCATAGCTTCTCCGTAATTGTTCATTGAATTTACATAAGATTTTAACATTTTTTTAAATATGTTCTTTTTCATTTTCATGCCTCATTTGTTAATTGTTTTTATTATGCATTTAATTTAGTGCACACGTGCACAAATGCAAGCAAAATTTAGCTTTTTTTTAAAAAAAGTTTAATAATGAGGTTAAAAACAAGGGATTTTATTTAGGTTTTGTTAATTTAGAATATTTTAATGCAATGAGATGGAATATTGCAGAGAATGGTTTATGTCGTATCATTTGAGGCCCGGCAAACCGCATTATTTCAGTTATTTTTTTTCTATAATTATCAGTAAAACAGTGTATGTGGCATGTTTTGCACGTGTGAATAGTTCCTCTGAACGGGCATTTTTCAAGTTTTATTATTGCATAATTTATTATTTCGTTGCATTCTTTACATAGGATATGTGTGTTGTGGAATTTCTTGCAATAAAGCTTGAGCATGAATTCAAGGTTTTGGATTTTATTATTATTCATAATTTTTCAAATAGAGGTGAAATTTTTACCAATTTATGCGTGTTATAATTATCTTATTTATAGTGCGTTAGGCGGTGTTTGTCCATTAAAAAATGCAGTTAAATTGTCAACTGCCGTTTCTGCCATATTTTGACGTGTTTCCAATGTGGCACTGCCTATATGCGGCAACAAAACTGCATTGTTTGCCTCTAGCAGTTCCTTCCTTATAATTGGTTCGCTTTCAAAAACATCTAGCCCAACACCTAATATTTGTCCTAATTTTAATGCTTTAACTAATGCTTTTTCATCCACGACAGGACCTCGTGCTGTGTTTATAAGAATTGCATTTTTTTTCATAATACCAAATTCATTTTCTGAGATTAGGTGAAATGTTTCTTCTGTCAGCGGGGTATGAATTGATATAAAATCGGAATTCTTGAGGAGTTCTTCCTTTGACACATATTTTGCGTTATATTTTGTTTCTAATTCAGAGTTTATCGTTCGGTTATGGTAAAGAATTTTCATGTCGAAACCAGAAACTTTTTTTGCAAGGCTGAGTCCAATGAGACCTGCCCCAATTAAGCCGAGAGTTTTACCAGTAAGTGCTTGTCCTAACATTAAATCTGGCATTGCTCCTTTAAATTTACCATCTCTAATGAATTTGTCAGATTCTGTAATTTTTCTTGCAACGCAAATCATTAAGGCAAAGGCTGTTTCTGCAGTTGCGTCAGAGAGCACGCCTGGCGTATTTGTAATTGTGATATTTTTGGAAGTAGCATATTTTAGATCTATGTTATTGTATCCTACAGCATAGTTTGCATAGATTTTAATATTTGGAAGTGCATCTATAACTCTTTTATTGATGTTATCTGAAAGCAAAACAATTGCTCCGTCAGAATTTTTTAGATTGTTTATCAATTCATTTTGTGATAAAAGCCTTGGTAATTGATTAAAGTCTACTGAGAAATTTTCATTGAGTTTGGATAGAGTGTTATTGCTCATTGGTATTTTATATGCAATGTAGATTTTGGGCTTCATTTTGCTTAACTCCTAATCAAAGTTTGCTGTATTTTTCTGGATAAGAATTTTCAAGGAAGTGAATGAATTTTAAAGTTTTAAATGCGTCAAACCAGTTGTGAAATGCGGTTTTTAATTTTTCTCTTTGCGATGAATTTAACTCAATTTTTGAACTTATTGTATTTGTATATATTTTTGTCCACAGTTCGGTAAGATTATTTTTTTCAAAAAAGAGATAGACTTCTGGATTTGAGTCTTTTAAATTTAAGAAAGTTGAAAGAGATTCAGAAAATCCAATCCAATTATCAATTGTATCTAACAGAGTTTTTAAAGTTACAAACACATTTGGATTATAGCATTTTATACTTTTACCATTGAGTGATTCTGATATCCTTATACCAGTTCCAAATGTGGCTCTTTGTGATATTCTTGCAGAGGGGAAGACAGTCGTTTTATCGACAACTCCTATTTCCCCAAGCTTTTTCAAGCTTTGCATGAAATAAAAATCCTCACCACCTTTTAGTTTTTTCATACCACCTGCCGCAATATATGATGAAGCTCTAAATGTCATTGCAGAACCAATAGTGTGAAATGCATAAGGTGAACCTGCAAATTTCAGACCGTCAACGTACGAATTTAAATAGCCTTCGTATTCTTTCACTGCATTATTTATTTCATCACTCTGATCTTGTCTGTGCAAAAAGTTAATGGATCCTGCGCAATATTTGAATTTTTGAAAAAAATGAAAAATAGATTCGAGATAGTTATTCATCACCAAAGTATCGGCATCCAAACTTATGATTATAGGCTCTTTTCCCCACTCTGCAAAAAAGAGAGATGCATCCATTCCAAGTTTCCTTGCCATGCCAACACCGCCAGAACCTGGGAGTTTATTTCCTGTTGATGAAGCATCTATCCAAAATAAATTTAAATTATTTTGAGGGAGATACGTTGAAGCGGAAAGTTCTGTTAAAAGCTTTAAATTATCTTGTGCATATTTAATATTCTCATTTATTTCAGGCGAATTTATAACAATTATTACGACTGTTTGGGAGAGGTATTCATGAGAATTTTTATTTAATGATAATAGAGTCTCTTTTAATGATTTATGTTCGCCATAAACAGGTATTACAACTGAAATTTTGAATTTGCTGCTAGGCCTGAAGGGAAAAATATTTATATTATCAATGCTGTTTTTATTAAGATATTTGTTTTTTTTAAATTCAAAACTCATATAAAATCACTTTTGGGCAATTCTCTCTGTTCCATATGTGCAAAGCCTTTGTGTCTTATCATAAATAGAAAGATTAAAAGGCTGATAAATGAGAGTATTGTTAAGATCAATGCAAGTGGAATTTGGGTTGTTTGAGGGATAAGTGATGAAATAGTTGTGCATATTCCAGCCCCAATATTTTGTATTCCGCCAATTGCCGCTCCCGCTGTTCCTGCAATAAAACCAAGAGGGTCGATAGCCCCAGTAGTTGCAGTTGGTGCCAAAAGACCTGCCGAGAGCATAAAAAAGCATAGCGGGAGTATTACAATAATAAGATTTATGAAGTTAAAAAGGCCTGGTATAAGCATACATAGAGCACTTACGAAAGCGATTAATATACCAATAAAAATGATTTTATTGAGCTGGATATAAGACGACATTCTCCCTGCGGCGTAAGAGCCGATAAAGAAAAAAGGACAAGGAAGAATAAAAAGCAAGCTTATTATCTCTGGGTTTAATTTAAATATTTGACCTAATATAATTCCCAAGCTTGCCTCAAATACTGCAATTCCTCCAAAAATAAGAGCAAGTATAATGGTATATGGGATAAATGATTTTTCTTTAAAAAGCATTTTGTATTTATTCCAGAGAGTTAATGGATGTTGAACCTTTGGTTTTGTTTCTTTAAGGAATTTGCATTCTATGAAAAACAGTACTATGGAAAAAATAAATAGAAAGTAAAAAATGGCTCTCCATCCGAATGTTACAGCAAGTGCGCTGCCTATTATGGGGGCAAGCAGTGGAGCGAAAACTACTGCCATAGTCATTATACTATTTGCTTTTTGCAGTTTGTCGCCAGTAAAACAATCTCGCATTATGGTTCTAAACATCATGCCACCAACACCAGCACCAGTGCCTTGTAGTATACAGCCTAAGAGAACTAAACCATACATTGTTGCTGTAGCTGAGATGAGTGCTCCTACCATAAATATTATGATGCCTATAAGAACAATAGGGCGTCTTCCGTAACGGTCTGCCAATGGTCCATAGATAAATTGTGAAAGCCCATATGGTAAAAGATAGCCTGCAATAAAGCCTTGAATAGAGGCTGGATTAACGTTTAAATATAGTGCCATCAGTCCCATTGCAGGGACAAAAATTGTATTTGCGAGCTGCCCTGAAGCTGTCAAAAGAGCTGTTAATATTATTATCGTACTGAATTTCATTTTGTTTTATTAGGGGGGGTATGAAAATTAATAACTGTCACGAGTTGCTAAAGGGTAAAAAGTTCGTCATCCATAAATCTGCTTGAACTTATCGAGCATGTCCTATCTTTAAAAGTTCCTTTGGTTCTTGTAGCTTTTATCCATATTGGTTTACCATCTATTTCTCTTTTTAGCTTAAATTTAAGATTTTCTACAAACTCATTAGGATTCATAGAGTTATAAATCATATTAACGTCATCTTCATGTATAAGCGAACACATGAATTTGAAACCACCTTTATATATTTTTTCTGCTGAAGCTCCATATATTTTTTCATATGCTGAATTTACATATAAAACTTTATGAGTTTTAAGGTCTATGATTGCAATACCTGTAGTCATATGTCTTACATTAAGCTCTAAGAGTTCTCTTAATTCGTTTGCTTCTTTTTGTTCAGTAATGTCAAGTATCGAGCACATTAACCCCAAAATATTCCCTTTGTTGTCAACTATAACATTTTTGCGTATTATTCCCCACCTTTTTTTTGCTGTATTTGGTATATATCCTTCTTTTTTCAGTTCTTTGCCTGTTTTAAGTAGTTCTTCATCTTCTTTGCTGTTGGCATCTGCTTCTTTGTACATCATTACATCAAAATCATTTAATCCTGAAACACATTCATTACTTTTAATTTTAAATAAATCCGCACATAAATTATTACAAAGAACAAAAATATTCTGAGTGTTTTTTATATATATTGCAGCAATTGTAAATTTAAGTAATACATTCATTACCAAGGTGCAATTTTTAAGTACCTCTGTAATTTCAGTCATATATTTTACTGTATTCTCTATCTTTTCTAACTCTTTTCCGAAGCCAAAAATATTAGTACGATCTATAATATTAAAAATAGGAACAATATCATCATCGACACGCTTTGGATCATCAGGAAGATCAGAGATGCTGCTAAGCTTGGTGTGCAATGCTCTGGCTATTGCTTTTATTTTGTTTTCAGAAGGTATTTTTTTACCGTTTTCCCAAAGCCATATTGAGACTCTGGAACAACCAATAATTTCAATAAGCTGTGCTATCGACATACCTTTTTGTTCTCTTATCTTTTTGAACTCTTCAGAATAAAACTTCATATGATTTTCCATTATGTTATATATTTAATGAATTAAATAATTTACATGTTTACTCTTATATCTCCAGCCATAGTATTAAGATGCAAAAGATTTATTTTTCATGCAAACAAATAATGATAATTAAACATTATCTGTTAAATATTTTATTCAAAATGTTAATTATGTATTTTTCTTTATAATTTTATTTGTTTTTTTTGTTATCTTATAATACTTTATGTCATTTTTAACAAACAAGTTGCAACAAAATAAAGGAAAATAGAAAATGAAAAAGGTGATTTTATTAATAATGACATTTTTTTGTGGAATGCTGTTTCTTACATCGTGCGTTTACGCAAGCCAAGTACAAATTTCAGCACCTCCTGTGCCGAGCGGGTATACTGTAAACGGTACTATAAATTCTCCTACTGGGGCGAATGCTGTAGCATGGGAAAGTACTTCTGAAGATCATGGTAGCGGATTAGTTTATGTTTGCACGAATGGAATATGGGGTGCTTGGGGTGGAAATGGATAGTGGGGTGCCTACGCACCAACAATTGACGGTGTTGCCCCATATTGGAATCCTAATACTGGAGAATTGCAGGCTATGGCTGTATGGAGTGCTTTTTCACAAACTGATAATTATCTTTGGGTTTATCAAGACGGAAGCTGGGGGGCTGGTGCATGGGCTGGTCCAGCACTGTGGGGAAATGCAACAATCAGCAATGTTACACCTGAATGGAATGGGAGTGGTGAAATAACATCTATCAGTGTCAATACTAGTGAAGGCACATGCTATTTTAATGGATCTTCTTGGGAAACTTCTATGATCCCTGTGCCGAGCGACTACACTATAGACGGCACTAAGAATTCTCCTACTGGGGCGAATGCTGTAGCATGGGAGAACTCTGCTGGATCGAATGGATTAGTTTATGTTTGCACAAATGGAATCTGGGAAACTGTTCCGCTTGGAGGAAGCGGACTGTGGAGTCCAACATTTGAAGTTAAAGGTATATCACCATATTGGAATCCTACTACTGGAGAATTACAGGCTATGGCTGTATGGGGTAGTAATAATCAACTAGGTTATTATCAACTAGGTGATTATCTTTGGGTTTATCAAGACGGAAGCTGGGGGCCTCGTGCATGGGCTGGTCCAGATCAGTGGGGAAATGCAACAATCAGCAATGTTACACCTGAATGGAATGGGAGTGGTGAAATAGCATCTATAAATGTAGATACTAACTTGGCAATTTGGGAATTTAACGGTACGATATGGGACGATAGTGTTATTACCGAGATTTCACAAGACCCGTCTAACATCAACAATGCAGTATATCAGATAACTATCCCATGTATGAGTTTGAATTACGGCGATATGTTTACTACTGGATATAACGGCTTTTTTTATAATATTGCAATTACCAATAACAATACCACAACAAATTTGACTGAATACCCGCTCACGGGATTTAATATGAATGGTGACAGCTCCAGCAACTTTGTAATCAGTACAAAACCAGAGACATTTCAGTTTATAGGTCCTCAATATACAGCAGGAATAGGCACTGCCCCGCAAGTAACAGTAAGTCTGGAAGGGTATAATTTAAATTCTTCAAATCAAAGTACTGTTCCAGCAATTATATCTTCCTTTACATCATCTCTTCCTGCTTTTAGTCAAGATACAACAGATTACAGCAATTATAATATTACAATAACACCGTTAAGCGGCAACGATATAGAAAATATCGGTGATGGGACATGTGCAGTTCCTTTTGATGTAGAAATTGAAAACTCAACCAATAGCCAGGTTGTACCTGATAGCAGCCCATTATACAACAATCTTATATTTTCATATATTCAAAGTGGAACTACCTCCTCAGCAGAAGGATCTATCATAGGGGCAGATATATCATCACCGCAAGAAGGTTATTTCGGTATAATCCCTGCTTCTTTAATGGAGGACAGCAATGGAAATGTGCAATACGGAATTGACGGTAATACATTATATAATAATGTCGGCAATGGTCATATATATTATCTATTATGCGGTCCTAATGCGGAAAATGGTTCTACTATACAGGCAGAACTTTGCGGAGAAAGTAATGCAACAGCTAGTATAACCGTTAATCTTATTTCAAATAATCAGTCTAACTTCACTGTTATGGCAGCAAATTCAGGACTCAATCAGACACTAACTTTGCAGGGACCTGATTTTAATGGCAGTGAGACATACCCTTCATCAGATATATACGGCTATACAGACGGCAGTGCAACTCAATACATTATACCTAATTATGTATACAGCAACACTGACAGTATGCCAGGCATTTATGTACTTCCAGAAGAAGGCTTGAATACTCAGACGCTTCAAAATAGGTTTAATTGGAGTAAATTAAATGCAGGATATAGAATTCTGCCATATGATATAAATGGAATATCAGAAACCAATCCACTTGATGATTCAGGATTTATCTGGCAGTATGCGGCTCAACAGCCTGTAACTGTCGATGGAATTACACAGACAACAACTTTTTCTATTACTAATTTTAATCCTTCTATGGCAGGAAATACACTCTATGACTATCTAATCAGTGCATATGGTACTATTCATCCGTACAGCTATACAGATTCAAATGCCTTGATTACAACTACTCCAGCACAAAATACCTGTTCTTCATCAAATTCCACAGATATGCCTGTATATGTGACTCAATCTAGTGGAGCCGTTTGCGGCATACCATTTAATAATTATGGTCTGTTTATGCCTCCAAATTCGACTGTGTCGGTATATGAAGGTGAAAATTTTGTTGGAGGACAAACATTCAACTCATATTACTGGAGCGATAACAACATACCAGTAATGAGTCTGTAAATAAGGGAGATTCAATATGTGCAGCTATAAATTAAAACGTTGGAATAAGATAGGCTTTTATCCACTGATGCTGTCGATGGCACTTTTTATACTTATTCCGTGCTTAAGCTTTGCAAACAGTACGGTTTATGTAGGAGAAAATACTATAAATACTGCCAGTTCTAAAAGCAGTCAAACGCTTTCAAAAGCGATGAAAACAGCAGCATCTATGAATCAGAAGTTAGAACAAAATTCTGAAAAATCAACTGTTTCCAGCTCCTCAGAATCTGCGTCACCAACAACATCTTATGCAAATAACAATAATGTTGAAGTAGGAACCTCTGTTAATCCACAGACAGGTCAGCTCGGATTGAGTTTTTCGTATACCCTTCCAGGAGTTATAAGCGGCATAGACGCAACTATAGGAATCAGCAACAGCTTTCCTTCATACGATAACGGGAATGCACGTCTGCTTGGAGCTCCTCAAGGCTGGGGATTTGACGTGCCTTTTATAGTTAACTATCCCTATTCTTCCAATACATACAGGCTGTTTTCAGGTTCAGGAAACAGTGTTATTTTGAGCAGTACCTATACGAATGAATCAGGATTTCACACGGGGATGCTTGATACTCCCTCTGAAGCTGAACAGCTTATAACCACTAATCTTACTTCGCTTACTCTTACAAATCAAATTACAAACCAATCAACGACTTTCAGTTACAAATATCTTCTTCAAAGCCTTTCTGGAAATAAGCTTTATTTTGGGGCTTATGGAAAACTGCTTTGTCAAGAAGACAAATATGGAAATTTCATCACATATCAATATGCAGATATGAATGCATATCCTTATCAAACAACACTTACAGGAATAACTGACAGTTATGGCCAGCAGATAGCGATAGCATATCCACAAACAGGAAATGACACAAAAATAGTCATTACAATGCCTGACGGAAAAACAATAAGCTATGAATTTAATTTTAATAATCCATATCAACATATAATAACCATAACAAATCTAGCAGGATTACAGACAACTATTACTGAAAATTTCAATATGCCTGATCAAACAGGTAATATGTCTACGGTAATTACATATCCTGCAGGAGGAACAGTTACATACAAATACAGTCAATGTATAAATTATACTGTGGCATTAGGCGGTCCAACGTTTACGTTCCCTGGAGTCACAAGCGTAATAAGCAATCCAGGATTTAATGAACCTGCGACTACAGTTACATACAGCTATGACAGCGTAAATAAAAATAATTTTACAGGCTATGGAGTTGCAGCTTACGGTTCATCTGATGACAGTTTGATGGATTGTGAGCAGGGTGTAGATTACAATTATTATTCAACAATAACTACGCCTGGAGCAACAAGCAATTACAACATAACAAATGAGACAGAATATAATTATCTTCAACTTCCTGTATTATCTGAAATTTTGTGCAATGGTACAGAAGAGGCTGAAACTGATTATCAGTATGTAGGAGAAGACGGGAACAGTTATTTTCCTTTTATACAAAACAGAAGTTCTGTTTATAATAACACTTCAGAAGTTACATCAACACTTTATCCAAGCAGCAGTTCTGCAATGACAAGTGTTACAGAAACAAATACAAGCACTGCAGAGCCTGCAGGATATGATGAATTTGGCGAATCTCTTGGAAGCACAATTTATCCATACGGATTGACAGGAGGAGAAAGTATTTCTACGACTAACTCCTATAACAGCAGTTATTCTAATGGTACTTACACTGGTTTTGGAATACTTGCAAGCTCAACAGTTACAGGAACCGTACCAAATAATACAACTATAGAGAGCAGTTCAAATACCCTTGCCTCAAATAATCTATATGTTGGTGCATCTACAGGCACTCAAAACGGAAGTTCTATTTCCAGCTCTATAACAAGAGATAGTGAAGGACGTATAACTCAAACAGAGCTGACATCGCCTTTGTATCCAAAGCAAATGGAAAAAATAACTATATCTTACTCTTTGAGCGGAAGCGACCTTACCGTAACAACTACTCCATATACAGATAATGGACAAACAGCCCAAGCTTCAAGTTCATCGACATATGATATACAAAACGGTAATTTGATAAGCAGTACAAGCTGCATGGGAATTAAAACTACTTATACATACACAAACAATAACCTTGATTTAACTGTAAATACTTGTAGTCCTGATGGAACACTTCAGCTCACGACACAATATAACTGCATTACTCCTAATGAGAGTCAGACTGTCTATCAAGATGGATATATTACCCAAACTAATTCTGATGGTTTTGGAAGAGTGCTTTCTCAATATGACAATATAACTCCTACTGGTTACGGTACTGCATGTACAAGACTTCTCGGCACTACCACATATAATGCAATAGGAAGCATTGAATCGCAGACAGATTATTACGGGCATACTACAACCTATCAATACAATGACTGGCAGGGAAGATGTACTTCTGTAACAGATTGGCAGGGTAATACTATTTCTTATGATTATTCAACAACATCGTATACAGTAGACGGACAGAGCGAAACAGTTCCTGAAACTACAATTTATTATAATGGAGTAGAAGAATCTCAAACTCTCTATGGAAGAAGCGGAAATGTTCTTGAAAATATCAACTTTCCTGATAGTACATCAGAGGCATATACATATGATGCTATGGGAAATGACCTTACTGCAAGTATTTATAATAACAGTACAGCATCAGGAACTGCGGTTTCTACAGGTACAAGCACATATGGGTTTAACGGTTTAGAATCTTACCAGCTTCAAACAGCAGATGGTACGACAGCAAAATCAAGCTGGGCATATGATCTTTATAATAATACGACAAATAGAACTACAACATATACAGCTGTATCTCCAAGTATCGCATTGGGAGGAGGAACGATAAACGGTGAAACATATGCCTACAATTCTCTTGGCGAACTTGTATCTCTTACTAATCAATCTGGAAAAACACTCAATTTTACATATTATCCTAATGGTGCAGTTGAAACGCAAGGTGATTATGAGGGCAACACCTATACTTATACGTATGAATTGATTGCAGGTTCATGGATCCCTGAACAAACTACTCTTACATCTTCCTCAGGTACAGTGCTCTGGACAGAAAGTTATACATATTATGATTCTGACACCACGGCATCTGATTATGGTTCTTTAGATACTATTACATCAACCTATGCAGGCAGTACGACGAGCAGTAAATCATATACATATTATGGAGCAGGACCATATGCAGGTCTTGTTGATACTGTGACAGAAGATGGGAAAACCATGAGTTATACATATTATCCGGAATCTTCACAAAATGCATCGCCTCTAGTAGAGAGCATTACAGATTATGCAGGCATAACAACTAACTTTACATATTATTCTTCTGCACCTTATGGAAGAGTTGAAACAGAATCAAACTCTTTTGAAACTGTCACATACACATATTATGGAAAAACAACTGATGCGTCAAATGGTACAGTTGCATCGGCAAATCAGCTGTTATGGAGTGGTGATACGACAGCATCTATTACATATATCTCTTCTACTACGCCTGACAGTGATATAACAGTAAGTTATGAATATGATGGAGGCACTACAGCTACATCTTCTGAAATAATTGACCCTCTTTTAAAAACTGAAACTATCTATAACAGCAGTTCGCTAATATTAAGCCAAACACAATTTACATACAGCGGAGGTCTTCTTCAAAGCCAAGAAGTTTCATCCAGTGTAGATAGTTCGCAAACGGCAAATAATACCACAAATTATTTTTATAATGATATGAATGAACTTATTAAAGCTGTGGTTATAGGAAATGACGGAACTACTATAAGTACTACCTCATATGTTTACGATATAGCTGGAAATATCAATTCAAAAACTATAACACTCTCTGATGGAACAATTTTAGCGTATAACTATACATATGACACTAATAATAATGATATAACTTTAGACCAGCTTACCAATTTGACGGAAACATCACAAAGCGGAACTTCAGCTGCAACGACAGTTTTGAATGAAAACTTTAGTTATGATCCTAATGGGAATATGATCTCAATTACTAATTCAAGTGATTCTTCTCCATACGTTGCTATGACATATAATGCCCTTAACGAGCTAACGGAATATAGTAATACGCAGACAGGTGTCGCTATGGGGTATACGTATAATACAGAAGGATTGAGAGAATCAAAATTTTTCACCAATAATCCATCTGGAGCTTTGGATTATTTTTACAGCGGCGGATCTATGACGAATGCTGAACAGCAGTCAAATGGCGAGATGAGTTCATATCTAGGCAATGCAAGATATGTTGTTAATCCTGCTGCTGGAAAAGACAGTTCTGCATATAAATCCTCCAACGGTGTTGTGCAGACTCAGTACCTTATAACAGACGGAGAAAGCGTAACAGGAACTGCTGATTCTTCTGGAAATATTGCTTCAATGAGCTCATATACACCTTACGGCCTGCCTCAAGCATATGTGTCAGGAAAAACATTTAAGTTTAATTTTAAAGACAGCAATGACTTATCTATAAACAATAACCCTATTGGGTATGATGGATATTATCAGGACTTAAATACAGGTCTTGACTATTGCAATGCCAGATATTACATGCCTGAAATTGGATCTTTTATATCTAAAGACAGCTATTTGCTGCCAAATAGATACGCTTATTGCGGAGGAAATCCAATTAATAATGTTGACCCATCGGGGCATAATTGGTTTGCTGCAGGATTTGATGCTGCATTTGATGATGTTGTTGCTGTCGGAGGAATAATTGTCTCTGCTGCAATTAACGATCCTGCTGCGCTGAATAGATCTATAAAAGACTTAGAGGCTAATAATAATTACGAAAAACAATGTCTTATAAATTGGGCAAACAATGTTCCAGATCCAAATAATGCTGACGACACTGCAACAGCATTTGTTAATCTCGGCGTTATGGTGGCTGGTTCTGCCTGTGATGCTGCAGGAGCTGCTGATGATTCTGTGGTGACTGTGGGTGGGAGCTTGGATGATGATTCACTTGGTGTGAATCCCATTCAAAAGAATGAAAACCTAGGAGGAGGATTTGTAGATAAGATTAATAATGCTGATCCTCTTGCATATTACAAGAACGTAAGAACCCAGCTGGAAATCAAGCCTGGACTACCTGGAGGTGGTAAATCAGGCGGTGGCTTTAGCTGTTGTGGTTTATGTTCTAAAAACACTTATGAAGGCGGATTGGTAAATGATGTACAAAAAAATAATTTTAACAATAATTTTTTGGAATATAAATCTACAGAACCAGATTATGTTAAAGGCTTTGAGGATGAGATTGTATTTGATTTTAGGATGCAGTATGATAGGCAGTTAAGAAGTTTAGCGAAGGCCTATAATAATATTACAGAATTAAACAATGTATTCGATTCAAAATTAAGTGAGCTTAGAAATGCTGATCGTGCTAAACCATTTGATCATTATGAATCTGAAGTATCTGAGAATGATTCTCCTGAGCTTCTAAAATTAAAAAAAGATTATGGAAAAGCACGAGATGAGGTTGATAAATGTATTTCAAGTAATGAGAAATTCACCATTGAAAAGTTTAAAATAAAAAGAGATAATGTTGTTAATAAAATGTCTAAAAATTGGAGTCAGGAAAAAGCTACTATACTGAACAACTTTTCAACCGATGATCAAATCTTGAATCAAATTAAAAACTTAATTAACGATAAAAATAATGAACTAATTTAACATAGATTTAAGAGAATTTTTGAAGAATTCAGTTTTTAATGAAATAATGAATTTTCTTGGTGCACTTTGTGTCTTGGTGTGAGATATAATTTTATTTTCACACTGAGCCGCAGAGATCACAAAGAATAAAAATATTGATTTTTTGAATTAAATAAAATTATAAAGTTATTGCTTTGTGTTCCACCTAGTTAACAAAATTAATAACTGCGTAAAGTCAGTTAATATTATTGAATAGGTCTGCTGAATAGTTTTTTTACTGAGTCCAGGCCTATTTGTTCCAACTTGACCTCTTTTGGGTTGATAAAAATGAACTCAGAAACATCATCATTTGGTTTTATAAGCTCAATATTTTTCGCCTTGCATTTGAAAAAGATATCTAAGGTTTTGTAAGTTATGTTTTTAAAAATGTAGGTATTTGGAATAGTTGTGAGATATTTTATATCATCAATTTCTATATTTAGTTCTTCCTCTATTTCACGTCTTAACGCCTCTTCGCCAGTTTCGTCATAATCTACAAAACCACCTGGGAGATCCAGCATTCCAGCAGCAGGGGCATGCTTTCTTATCGTCATAACGATATTTCCGTCAGGAAGTTCTATTATACCTGTTACTGCTGCGGCTGCGTTAAAAAAGAAAACAAAGCCACAACTGTCACACGCAAAGGATTTTAATGTATTTTTAATTAGTGTGTCATTGCCACATTTGGGGCAAAACAATTGATGATTATTCATTATTCAGCAACCTTATGATTTTTTATTTCCCGCAGAGCTGTCGAGAATACAAAAATTGATTCACCACTTATCAACTCTAATATTCACTAAATTAATATTTATTTGTCCACAGATTACACAGATTTAACGGATTATACCACAGTTTGCCATCACTTCCGTCAGTCAGATAAATAAACATCAATGGCAAATTAATTTGCCTTAAAACATCCAAAAATTATAACTTAAAACAAATTTTTATTTCTACTTTTTGGAGGTTTTTCAAGAACAACTCTTTGATGCTTATTTACACTACATTATGATATTGATTCTTAATCTACTTTCGTTTGTTTCGAGTTTTTCGTGGTTAAAATGAATTTGTTATTATTCATTGTTGACGTTATTTGGTGATTGTTTAATTACTGTGGAAAGAGATTTGACAATACCAGCAATATCTGAAAGATTTGAAGGAATGATTAGTGTGTTATTAGTTTTTGCCAAATTCCCAAACTGAGTTAAATATTGTTCTGCTACTCTAAGGTTAACTGCACTTATGCCATTTTTTTCATTGATTGCATTTGCGATAGCTGCAATACCTGTCGCTGTTGCTTCTGCAATCGCTTTTATTTCAAATGCTTGACCTTCTGCCAAGTTAATAGTTTTTTGTTTTTCTCCTTCAGAGGTTGCAATATTTGCCTGCTTTTCTCCTTCTGCTCTGTTAATTTCAGCCTGTCGTGTTCCTTCAGATTGTGCGATTAAAGCTCTCTTTTCACGTTCAGCTTTCATCTGTTTTTCCATTGCTTCCTTGATGCTTTGCGGAGGCTGAATATTTTTTACTTCATAACGTGCGACTTTGACGCCCCATGGATCAGATGCTTTGTCTACAGCTTCGACTATCGAGTGATTAATGGTATCTCTTTCTTCAAACGTTCTATCTAATTCAAGCTTACCGATGACGCTTCTCATAGTGGTTTGACACAACTGAATTGAAGCAAAAGCATAATTGGCAATACCGTATGATGCTTTTTGAGGGTCAAAAACCTGCATGTAGAGAATTCCATCTACTTCAACAGTGATGTTATCTTTTGTAATGCACTGCTGTGGTGCTACATCTATAGCCTGTTCTTTGAGCGTATGGATATATGCAATTTTATCTATAAACGGTATAAGTACGTGAAGACCTGCTTCAAGAGTAGCTTGATATTTACCTAAGCGTTCGAGGATGAATGCTGTTTTTTGCGGTACAATCTTAATACTTTTTATAATAATAACTATTATCACGATGATAATGACGATTAATGTTATTGTGCTTGGGGTGATTTGCATGTTGTTTCCTTATTTTGTTTTGTTTATTAACTACTTTATGCAGTTAGTATATACTCATACGCTTTGAGATTTAGGTATTGCACAGCATTGTTCCCGACTCAATTATAAAAATTTCAGGGCATAAATTTAATATACTTTAAGTATACATCATTTTATACCCATAACTAATTGGTTTTAGAAAAACTCATATCAAATCTGAGTCAGTTTTATCGTAAATTAACCAATTTTTGGGATAACTTTGGTATATCTCCAGCAGAGCTGTCGAGAATAATTTTTTCATAACTTATATTCACTAATTTTATATTTGTTTCTACCATGTAGAGCATGTAGAATGCTTTTAAGTAAACATTAAATGGCAAATTAATTTGCCTTAAACCTTTCTTTGATGTTTATTTTGGAATAATTATGTTTTTTTGTTATGTTAAATACTGCATGTTAAATAATTTATGTAAACTATTAATTTTGATTTTTTTTTGATAATTTTATTTGCTTTAATTTACTGGTGAATGTACAATAGATTGTTGTCAATAAACCAATTAAAATAAATAGCTAAGGGAAAATAGCAATGAAAAAAATTATTTTAATCGCCGCTCTATTGTTCAGCGGAGCCATTTTTGCCTTTGCCGGCATGAATATTAATGTAACATTCAATAATCATACAAATGAATCTTTAACTATAGCACAAGGTGGCTCTGGCTGGTTTGTCAACAACATGCCAAATACAATAACCGTCAATCCACAATCGCAAAGTTTTTCATACGTCCTGACACCATTAGACAATTATCATCATTGTGGACATTACGACGGAGTGCAAGGATTTAATATCTACAATTCAAGCCAAAGTCAAAACACGCATTTGGAAATAGCTACTGCACTGGGTCCTACAGAAGGCAACTCTATATCTACTAGTACTTTTAATTATTTTGGAGGTTTTGTACAGGCTAATCAAAATTCATTTCAAACTATTTGGACAAACTACACATATGGACTAGGACCAGAAACATATATGATAGCCAGTCTTTATAATTCCAACAGCAATGTACCATTTATTATAACAAATGTAATAACAGCAAATGAATCTGTAACAGTTAATATATATAACCCTGCAGATATAGTTCCTTTAACTAATGTTAGTAATATATCTTTTCATGCAAGTAATTATAATTTATCTGGTGGAGAGAATTCCAATTCTACTCATAATTCTGGAATTTTGGTGTTGGATAATTGGTATAACACTGGAACAATTTTTGTAGAACAAAACGGAACCTTTACCCAATGGGGCGGCTCTGGACAGTGGCCTGACGCAACAATAACAGGAATACCAAATTACAGTTTCAATTCCGATGGGACATTGGATTCAATGACGGTGAATGTAACAGACGGATCATCATGGACATATGCGAATGGTCAATGGTCGCAAAATTAAGGTTAAAATAATATAATTTCACACTACGGGCTGAACAGTTTTTACATCTCCCCTTTCTGTTCAGCTTTTTTTATTTATTCATCTTCGATGAACAAATCTCCATAAAACATTATTCATAATCTTAACTGACTTTATGCAGTTATCATTCACTATTTTATCTACCGCCGATATTTAAAGAACGCTGAGAGAAATTTTGAAATATTCTATCAACTAATTATCCTAATTACCACGGATAAATTTTATTTTCACACAAAGACAGTGAGATCACAAAGACTCTTTTGTGTAGCATCAGTTAATTAAGGCATACCAAGGGTATTTTAAAAATCGGTTTCTGAAAAAATATTGAACTCAATCTTGCTCAGTAGATAACCTAAAAATCAAGGCGTATGAGTATAGATTAAATTTTTTCTACAGTGAAGGTGAGATTATTTTGCTTTATTATTTTAACTTTTGATTTTGGTTGAATTTTGCATGAAGAATTTGCAGACCATTCAGTCCCGTGAAATTCTATTTTCCCATCATACGGAGGGTTAATTTCTTCAATTACGATGGCTGTTTCGCCCACAAATGTGTCTATATTTGCAGTAGAGTTGTTTGTCTCATTTCGAATTCCTTTAAAAATCGCTTTCATTTTACTTCTTAACGTGAATAAGAGGATGATAGAAATTACAAGGAATAAAATTAGCTGCAAATTGATGTTTATTCCTGTGAAATAATAGATTATCGCTATTGCGAATGCTCCCATTGAAAAGAAAAATACAATAAAACCAGGCATCATAAATTCTATAATCAGCATGATTATCCCTATGATACACCAAATTAGGGTAGGGTGAAATATCTGTATAAGATTCATATTGTTAACTTTCAATAAAATTTAAATAATCAGCCAATCATCTGTTTAAATGTAATTCTAACTGAATATATACCCATAACAAAATGGTTTTAGAAAAACTTATATTAAATTTTAAGCTATTTTATCGCAAATTAACCGATTTTTGTGATAGCTTCGCTATACTTAGAATTGTAATTGCTGGATTAGTTATTTTACTTTGAATAAGGATTTTTTAAATGAAGATTCTCAAAATAAATTATATAGGAAAAGTTTTGTTTATTTTGATATCTCTTTCGTTAATAACCTTATCATCATCTTCATGCAGGCATAGATCACAGTATTATCCTGGACAAAATGCTTTTCAGCAGCAACTGGCTGACACCAATAATTACGCCGTAGTGAAGTGGAGTGCTGTTGGTACTTCTTATGGTTGGAGTGTTTGTTTTATAAAAGTTGTAGGGTTCAGTTATTCACAAGCAATTGAAAATTTATGGGAAAATTCAGGAATTTCAGCCAGTGACAGGGTGGGCTGTTCTCTTGTAAATATTAAAGTGGATAAGGGTACTTATTGGGGAGTTATTTTGATAGGACAGACTTATATTACGGTTACAGCAGATGTGGTTAAGCTTAAATCTCAAACATTAAAACAATAGTTCAAATTATTAAAATTAGGAGGATTTTAAAATGAAGGCTGTTATTAGAAAGTTTTTTATCGTTGGTGTGCTTTTTTTGGCTAGTTTTTCCTTGTTTGCAAATTCCGCAACTATAAATCCAGAAGAGATGGTTCTTTCTACACTCACAGGTACTTCTTATGGTTGGGATGTATGTTTTATTAAAGTTATAGGTGTCAACTACTCAGAAGCCGTTCAAAATTTGTGGGATAATTCTGGAATCCCTGTAGAACAGAGAATGAATTACCGATTAGAAAATATTCGTGTAGAAAAAGGAACATCTTGGGGAATAATTTTAGTTGGTCAGCCTTACTTGACTGTATCTGCTGATTTGGTAAAAATACAATAAAGATTTAGTTCATTTTAAACATGAGCCTTATTTTTGAGGCTCTTTTTTTTTATTATGATATAGGGAATTATAAGCGTAATTAAGATTCCTATAATCAGCATAAGATCAAATTCCCATAAAGGCATCATATCGTTGCCAGGCAAAATAAAGCCTGCTATTATGCCGGCAATACTTCCTACAACTCCAAGGTAGTAGAAAAAAATACTTATATTTTTACGAGCAAATGAATAGTTTTTGTCTTTATCCCAAGCATATTTTTTCCGCAGTATTATTGCGGAAATAAAAAATATTATATACGAAATTAGAGCTAGTTGAGCCGTTAAATCACTTAAAAACCAATAAGCTGACTGAATTGTCGGCATCCAAAGATAAATAAGACTTATAAATGAAACAATAACAGCTTGGAAAAACATAGCATTAGCAGGTACATTCGATTTATTAGTCTTTATTAAGCTCTTTGGCATATACCCTGACTGTGCGGCTTTATTTAAATACCTAGAAAGTCCAAATGACCAAGCTCCAATTCCGGCAAATGCCCCTAAGAAAAGCGTGAGAGCCATTATTTCATCCATCCAAGTGATGTTAAATGAACGGAAAAAGGCATCAAATGACTGCATCAATCCTGCTGTTGGATCTATCATAGATGGAGGTACAACCAGTGCAATAGCGATGTTGGCAAGTATTAATGAAATAGGAATTAAAATTACGGTGAGCCAAAGAGATTTTGGGAAATCCTTTTTCGGATTTTTCACCTCTTCTGCGTGAGTTGCAGACATTTCCAAGCCCATAAGACTGAACAGTACAACCACAAAAAGCCCTAAAACACTGCCTTGATGCACTGTTTCCTTTATGCTTGTGATATGAGTAGGATTGCCTGAAAATATCCAAATAGCACCTAGTATAATAATTAATATCATTGGGAAAAGTGTTCCTATTAGTGCTCCGCAATTGCTCAAAATTGAGGCAGGTTTCATCCCAAAGCTATTAATAAATGTAGCTAACCAAAATAGAGCCAAGCATATTATTGTAATATATATCGGATTGGAAGATAATATTAAAGCCGAACTGTTGGTAGATTCTATGCTGTAAGCAAGTTGTGTTGCTGCAAAAGCTGTGATAGAAGGGAACCAGACGAGGTTATATATCCATTGCATCCATATTACAAAGAAACTCATATCCTTGCCGGCTGCTTCTTCTACCCAACAAGAAATTCCCCCCATGAGAGGCCATTTGCTTGATAATTCGCCAGTTGCAATAGCACAAGGGATGAAGAATATAAGGATGCCTACTATATACATCCCTATTACTAATATTCCAGCTGGTGCAGTAAGCGGAATATTTCTCAAACTGTCTATTGCAATAAGATTTATCATCAAAAGAGCATAGACACCAATTTTTTTATTTTTCATTATTTCTTAAGCCTGAAACCAATTTGTTATGAGTATATTTAGTTTTGCAGGCGCTAAAATAACATTTTATATTTTCTTTTCAATTCTTATGTATATAATATGCCAAATAGTATTTGATTTAACTTTACGTATAGTGTGTTATGAATATTAAAAATCTTTTGGCAGTAAATGATCTTTCAGGGTATGGGAAAGCATCTTTGTCTTTGATTTTACCTATTGTTTCAGTTATGGGAATTCAAGTGAGCAATATCCCATCTGCTGTTTTATCTTCTCATGCAGCTATTAATGGATTTGTGATGAAGCCGATGGATGAAATGATGGAGATGACTATAAAACATTGGAGGAAATTAAATTTGAAATTCGACACTGTTTACACTGGATTTCTGACATCAGGTAAACAAATTAAAATAGTAGAAAATTTGATCAGAAATGTTAGTAAAAAGGAAACATTAGTTATTGTTGACACAGTCTTTGCCGATCATGGAAAACTCTATTCTCCGTTTATTGGAAGTAACATTGTTGACTCTATAAAAAAACTTCTGAGAGTAGCAGATGTAATTACTCCAAACTTAACAGAAGCATGTATGCTTTTGGGAAGAGAATATAGTGATAAAATTTCATTTAATGATGCTAAATATTTTTTAGAAAAACTCTTAAATTTGAACGTGAAAAGCCCTGTGATTACAGGAATTGAAATAATAGGCGAGAACGATCTTATATACACAGTTTTTTATGACTCAGCTTCCTCAAAATACAATTGTGTCTCAAATAAGAAAGTTAAAGCTTGTTTTTCAGGCACAGGAGACACATTTACAAGTGTTGTTGCGGGTTGTTTAACTAACGGTTTGACATTAACAGATGCAATTAAAAGGGCTGTAAGCTTTATAGCAAAATGCATAAATGATACAGTGATGCTTTCATGTGACCCTTTGAATGGTATTGTAATTGAAAAATCTTTGTGTAACTTAAACAATTGTATTGATGATATTGAAGTTTATGAGTTTTGAGT
>Ga0209726_10002525_pt1 | contig 26871 bp, 24 predicted proteins | sample Subgrocontami54m_FD_187453 | JGI IMG/M metagenome (GOLD analysis project Ga0209726, IMG submission 187453) | Subsurface groundwater microbial communities from S. Glens Falls, New York, USA - GMW46 contaminated, 5.4 m (SPAdes) (version 3) | ecosystem: Environmental > Aquatic > Deep subsurface >... | reverse complement strand
TGCCGGGATCGGGCTTGACGATGTCCACGTTGCCGCGCCAGCCGTTGTAGAACACGGGCTCCGCCTTGCCGTCGCCGTCGGCGTCGAACATCGAGCCGATGTGCGCGAGCGCGTCCCATTGCGTCGAGTACTGCAAGTGCAGCAGCACGGCGTCGTCGCACACCACGTCCGAGCAGCCGGGATAATCGTGCGCGTAGTGGTGGACGTAATACTGGACGCCGTCCTTCTCGGTCGGCTGCAGGCGCGGCGGGTGGCGGCGCGGCTGCAACTTGTTGCCGCCGGGATAATCGAGCGGCAGCGACAAATTGAACGCAATGCCCTCGCGCACTTCGGCGACGCCTTGCTTGACCTTTTCCGGCGTGAGCAGGTTGAGCCGCCCGAGTTGGTCGTCGGGGCCGAAGTCGCCCCAGTTCGAGCCGGGCGGGCGGATTTTCCAGCGTGGAGTCTTGGCCATTTTGTTTCGCGCTTCTCTGTTGCCGCTCCCAGCGGGTGCGTCGACATTGCGATCGTGCATTATGCCATCGGTACGCGGGGCGCTGTTGGCGCGGGATCAGGTAGCGCATCTGCTTTTACACGCAACGGCTTTGATAGGCATATGTTCGTTTCGCCGAATCGAGGAGCGCGGGTAGAATGGTCGCGCCCCCATGGAAAATCCACGCGACACTTTTTCGCTCAACGAGGGTCAAGCTCGATACATCCTGATCGACCCTGCACTGCGAGTCGCGGGCTGGAAGCTCGATGATCGAACACAAGTGGGGTTCGAGGTTCCCGTCGATGGCTACGACGCAGAGCCGTGGAACGGGGTAACCGACTACGTTCTGCACGACCCGAGCGGCAACATATTGGCTGTCGTTGAAGCGAAACGCTGCTCGCGCAATCCGCGTGAGGCCGACGAGCAGCTTCGGCACTACGTCACCGAAATCTCAAAGCATCAGTCCTACGCACCGTTCGGTTTCATGACGAACGGCCTCGAGATCTGGTTCTGGGAAGTCGGGCAAGCCAATCCGCGTGTGATCGCCGGCTTCTTCTCGCCGCAAGACCTGCAACGTCTCCTGTTCCTGCGACTGAATGCTCAGCCACTGCATGGCGTGCCAATTAATACCACGATCGTTGATCGTCCGTATCAACACGAAGCCATCCGCCGAGTCGCAGAAGCATTCGCCGCAAACAAGCGCCGCGCTTTGCTGGTGATGGCCACTGGCACCGGCAAAACGCGCACCACGATGGCGTTGATCGATCTATTCCTCCGCGCGAACCAGGCGCAGAACATACTGTTTCTCGCGGATCGAGACGAACTCGTGAAACAAGCGCTCACCGACGGTTTCAAGGCTCACCTGCCGAATGAGCCGCGCGATCGTATCTACACCTGGAAGGTCGATACCCAGAAGCGCCTCTTCGTTTCGACCGAACAAACGATGAGCCTGTGTTTCCAGAAATTCAATCCCGGATTCTTCGACCTGATCATCTTTGACGAAGCGCATCGTTCTATCTTCCGGCGATTCACCGAGGTCATCGAATACTTCGACGCGCGTATGGTTGGTCTCACGGCAACGCCGGCCAACTTTATCGAGCGCGACACGTTCAGGGTCTTTCACTGCGACAACTCGACGCCGACTTTCCTCTATGAATACCAGCAGGCGGTAAAAAACGGCTTCCTTGTCGATTTCAGCCTGTATCAGGCCCGCACGGGCTTCCAGCGCAAAGGCATCAAGGGCGCCGACCTCACCGAGGAAGACCGCAATGCGCTGATCGAGCAGGGCATCGACCCCGACGCCATCGATTACGCCGGCACAGAAATCGAAATCGAGGTCAGCAACAAGGACACGTTGCGCAGGCAGTGGGAAGAAATCATGGAAGTGTGCTTCAAGGATCAATCCGGGCAGCTCCCGGGCAAGACCATCGTCTTCGCCATGACCAAGGCGCATGCGCATCGCATCGCGGAGGTGTTCGAGGAAATGTATCCGCAGCATGTCGGAGTCGCGCAGGTCATCACCTCCACCACCGAGCGCGTGCGCGACGGCAGCTACGGCGACGGCCTGATCACCAAGTTCAAGAAAAACGACCTGCCGCGCATCGCCATATCCGTGGACATGCTCGACACCGGTGTGGACATACCCGAGGTTGTGAATCTCGTTTTCATGAAGCCGGTGCAGTCGCGCATCAAACTGTGGCAGATGATCGGCCGCGGCACGCGCAATCACCAGACCTGCAAATTCTTCGACCGCCTGCCCGACGGCCGCAAGACTGAATTCAAGATTATCGATTTCTGGCAGAACGACTTCAACAGGCAGGCAGACGACCGGGTGCCCTCCGAAGTGCCCGTGCTGGTTTCAATCTTTAATACTCGGCTAAAGCTGCTCGAAGCTCATCTGCCCGATCACGAATCCACTACATTCAAGCAAACCGTCGCTGACCTGCGGGCGATGCTTGACCGAATTCCGCAAGACTCGTTTCCGGTACGCAAGGTCTGGACGGAAATCGAGCAAGCCTGGCACGACAACTTCTGGACGCTGATCACCTCGATCAAAATCGATTTCCTGCGCCTCAAAGTGGGACCGCTGCTGCGTTTCGCGGCGAACGTCGATGTCGCCGCCGAAACGTTCACGCACAAGGTCGAGCGCCTGAAACTCCAGATTCTGTCGGGCCAACCCTCGCCGCAATTGCTGCAAGCCATCGCCGAGGACGTGAGCCTGCTGCCGGAGATCGAGCAATTGGTAGAGCGCTTTCCCAGTGCCAAGCTCGCGCTCTCAAACGCGCTCGCCTCGGCAACGCCGGGACAATTAAGCCGGCTGATCGCGGAACTCGCGCCGCTCATGAAAAACAGGCGCAACCGCCCCAGCGCTTTCCTCAAGATCGACTTGCCGGACTTCATCGAAACTCGCGGCTATATTTCGGTCGGCGAAGGCGGCCAGCAAATCCACGTCGAGGAATATCGTAAGCGCGTCGAGAGCCGCATTCTGCAGATCGTCGAATCCCATCCGGCGCTTACCGCCATCCGCGAAGGCCGCGAGGTTACTGACGAGCAGCTTGTCGATCTGGAGCGCACGCTCCACCGAGAACTTGGCGAAGGTGATCTGCATCTTTCGCCGAAGCTTATCCGGATTGCGTACGGGCTCAAGACCGACAACTTCCTGGGTTTCCTGCGGCACGTGCTGACCCTCGATGCCATTCCCGACTACACGCAGGTCGTGCAGCGCGTATTCGAGCGCCACATCGCCGCGCACCGCTATAATGCCGATCAGATTCGTTTCCTGCGCGCCGTGCAGGAGTTATTCCTCAAGCAGCGCCGCCTGGCCGAGGCCGATCTTTATGAACCGCCGCTGACCGTGTTCGGCCGCAATGCGGTCGATCGCTTCTTCAGCCCGGCGGAAGTTCGTGAAATCCTGAACCTGACCGAGAGACTGGCTGCCTGATTCATGCTTACCGACTCCAACCTACGCTCCGCCGTCGATTCGCTGTGGGACAAGCTCTGGTCCGGCGGGTTGTCGAATCCGCTCGATGCGATCGAGCAGTTGAGCTTTCTGTTGTTCCTCAAGCGTCTCGATGAGAAGGAACAGGACAACGAACGCGCAGCCCAGCGCCGCGGCGCGAAGTTCACGCCGACCTTCACGAAGAAGGAACTGCGCTGGTCGCACTGGACGCAACTGCCGGCCGACAAGGCGCTCAAGATGATCAAGGAAGAAGTCTTTCCTTTCATCAAAACCCTTGGCGGCGCGGGCGGTTCATTCGCGCAGCAGATGGAAAACGCCGAGTTCAAGATCAACAAGCCGAGCCTCTTGATCGAAGCGTGCAAAGCCATCGATGCCTTGCAGATTTCCGCCCAGAATCAGGATGTGCAGGGCGATCTTTACGAGTACTTGCTCAGCAAGCTCAATACCGCCGGCACCAACGGCCAGTTCCGCACACCGCGCCATATCATCCGCATGATGGTGAAAATGATAGCCCCGCGTCCCGGCGAGCGCGTATGCGATCCCGCCGCCGGAACGTGCGGTTTTCTGGTCAACGCGTGGCAGCATCTGCTTGAAACTCACACCGACCCGCGCGACCTCACCTACGACGAGGAAGGCTACCCGCACGGTGTCACCGGCGCCAAGCTCCCGCGCGAAACGTTTGCAGAAGCCGCGCAGCGGCAGGCGATCACCGGTTATGACAGCGATTCGGGCATGACCATGCTGCGCATCGGCAGCATGAACCTCATGCTTCACGGCATCACCTCGCCCAATTTTCGTTACAGTGACACGCTTTCCAAGGCTTTCGACGAGGAACGCTGTTACGACATCGTGCTCGCCAACCCGCCGTTCAAGGGCGCTATCGACGCCACCGACGTCAATCCGTCGCTGCCTACGAAGGTCAAAAAAACCGAAATCCTGTTTCTGCATCTGTTTCTGCGGTTATTGGAGAACGGCGGGCGCGCGGCGGTGATCGTACCGGATGGCGTGTTGTTCGGGTCGAGCAAGGCTCATGTCGAAGCGCGCAAGAAACTGATTGAGGAAAACCGGCTCGACGGCGTTATATCCATGCCGAGCGGCGTGTTCCGTCCATACGCTGGCGTGTCCACCGCAGTGCTCTTGTTCACCAAAGGGGGCACTACCGAAAAAATCTGGTTCTACGACATGGAGCACGACGGCTATTCACTCGACGACAAACGCCAGAAAGTACCCGAGAACGACATTCCTGACCTGCTCGACTGCTGGCAGCAGCGCCGCGACGCGAAGTTTCAACAAAAGCGCGCTCAACGCCTCGCCGACCTTCAAAAGCAGATCGCCCCGCTCAAGGCCGACCGCCTCAAACACCATGAGATCATTCACCGCCTCAAATTCGAGGAAGTGGTCGCGAACGACGGCAATGCCGATGCCGCCCGCGCAGCGCGCGAGCAGGCAGAGACCGAACTCGCCACGCTTCAGGCGCAGATCACGCCGCTGCAAACCGAGATCAACCAGCTCACTCGGCAGTTCTGGGCGACGAAAGATCAGGTGAAAGCGAAAAACTTCGACCTATCAGCCAGTCGTTACCGGCAGATCGAGCAGGACGAAGTGTTCTATGAAAAGCCCGGCGTCACGCTCGACCGTCTGCGGAAACTCGAAGCCGCTGCAACCGCCGATGTCAGTGCGTTGGAAAAGATGCTCGCCCAGCCGTGAGCACGAGAACAGTTCAACTCGGCGAAGCCTGTGAAGTCGTGATGGGGCAAAGCCCTCCATCTTCGACTTACAACACTATCGGCGACGGTCTGCCGTTCTTCCAAGGCAAAGCAGACTTCGGTGAGATTTTCCCGAATACTCGCGTCTTCTGCAGCCAACCAGCACGGATCGCGGAGCCAGGCGACATTCTGATTTCGGTGCGTGCCCCGGTAGGACCGACGAACTTGACGCGCGAAAGATGTTGCATCGGTCGCGGTCTTTCAGCGCTGCGCCCATCAAAGGACCTCACCACAGCTTTCCTATTCTATTTTCTTCGATACCACGAACCGCAACTCGCCAAGCTCGGCCTCGGATCGACCTTCGCAGCCATCAACCGGGATGATCTTGAAGAGGCCCTGATTCCACTGCCGAACTTGATCGAGCAGAAGCGGATCGCGGCACTCTTGGAGCAGGCAGACCGGTTGCGCCGCACCCGCCGCTACGCCCTCGAACTCAGCGACACCTTCCTCCCCGCCACCTTCCTTAAACTTTTCGGCGACCCAGGAAAAAATCCGGGAGGGTTTGAACTCGTTCAAGTTGATGGCCTCTTCGCGATTGATCGAGACGGCGTCAAGTGCGGACCATTCGGTAGTGCGCTAAAGAAGCATGAATATGTGGAAGAAGGAATTCCGGTGTGGACAATGGAGAACGTCCAAGAAAACGAATTTCATGAGGACAATTGTCTGTTCATCACTGAAAAGAAGTATCAGGAACTCAAAGCCTACAGTGCCCAAAACGGGGACATCCTAATTTCTCGCGCCGGCACGGTTGGGCGCATGGCGATCGTTAAGACCAAGCACGACAGGTCCGTTATACACAGCAACCTAATTCGTCTCTCATTAAATCCACGCAATGTTCTCCCCATCTATTTTGTCGTGCTAATGACTTGGTTCGGAGCGGGCGTCGCCAAGCTTAAGACAGGCCAAGAGGATGCATATACATTCATGAACACAGGTGCTCTTGGACGCATGAGGATTCCGTTGCCACCCATAGGTCAGCAACAGCAATTCGCTGAATTGGTAGAACGGCATGAACGTCTGCGAAGCAACCAGCGTGAGGCGCTGCGGCAGGCTGATCATCTTTTTCAGTCCTTACTCCACCGCGCTTTCACGTAGAAGTCGTCATCATGGCCATCAATCTTCAACTGGTCGGCGAAAAGATACGGCGATACCGTGAGCAGCTGCAACTTTCCCTTGATGAATTATCGCAGTCAACCGGAGTTGCGAAGGACAGGCTCGCTCAGTTTGAGGTAGGGGAGAAAGAGCCGACAGGCGACGAGATACTGATTCTCGCCGACTTCTTCAAGTGCGATTACAAGTTCTTTATCTCCAATGAGCGACTCGCCCCGTTTGAGCAAACAGATGAGCTCTACCGGCGCTTTGGCACGGAGTTCTCCAAACAGGATCGTCGCAATATCCAGGAGTTCCTTTTTCTCTGCGAGTGTGAAGAATTTCTCACAAATGAACTGGGTCTAGGGCAATCGCGCCGGCCGTTTCGTTTTGAGAAGATGGGCAAAAATTTCAAACGCCATGGCGTGGAAGCTGCAGCGAAGCTCCGGCAGCACCTTCGGTACGGAGCTAACGTAGTCGGGATGAACGTGTATGACGATCTGCGACAGATCGGTGTTCATGTGTTCCGGCGAAAGCTCGGCAACTCCGGAATCTCAGGCCTGTACATTCGCCATCCCAAAGCAGGGAAGTGCGTACTGGTTAATTACAGCGAGGATATCTATCGACAGCGCTTTACTGTCGCGCACGAGGGGGCACACACGATTCTCGACGATGAAGAAGACGTTGTGGTCTCGCTGGCTAAGTGGAAGAAAGGGGATCTGGTAGAGATTAGGGCGAATACGTTTGCTGCGAGATACCTTATACCGCCGGAGTTTCTACGAGCCATCCCCGAGTCCAAGCGATGGAGTGTGGAGATGGCCATTGAGTGGGCGAAGCGGCTTAAAGTAAATGTGGAGGCGTTGGGATATGCGCTTCGGGATGAGCAGCTAATCGACGATGCTTTAGTAGGGGAGCTCAAGGATGTGCACATTCCTGCTGACGCGAAGGTCGATCCGGAGCTGTCCGCAGCACTACCGATAAAGGTTCTGGAACAGAAGCGCCACCTTCTGGCGCTGGGTCTTTCCGATCATTATGTGGGGCTTTGCTTCGATGCGTATGCGGGAGGCGTTGTTTCTCGCGGCCGTCTAGCTGAATGCATGCTACTGGACGACAGCGAGCTGCGTACGGTTGCCGAGCTATATGGTAGGAGCTTGGCATATGGAGATTGATGTATCGAAGTTTATAAGAACGAACGTTATCGATACCTGTGCAATCTGGCATGTTTTATCTTCGAGGCGGCTTGTGTCGGCGACGAAAAATGCTCGCTGTCAATTTGCGGCGACTGCATTCGTCTATTACGAAGCTTTGCATAAGCCACGCAAGTCTTCAAAGAAAGAGGACCTGGAACTCCAGGATCGCCTCCGCAAGGAAAGGGCTACCGGTTGGTTCGGCGACTGCTCGTTGGAAATTTCCGACCTACAGGACGTTGGGGTTCTCGACAAGCGCATGCAGTTAGGCAAAGGCGAGCTTTCGTCGATAGCATTTGCCAAGAAGGCTGGCCTTGCTTTTATGACGGATGACCAGAAAGCGCGCAAGCTTGGCAGGTCAGTGATTGCTAGAAACCGCATCCAGACGACCCCCCACCTGTTCGGTTGGCTCATTTTTTCGGGTGAGCTTACTGACTCCGACAAGGAGCCAGTGATAGCAGAGCACGAGGAATATGGAGGACAGCTCCGCTCTTACTTTGAGGCGACCTATCACGAGGCTTTGAGATGTCGCTTGATGGCTAGAATCTAGAAATGGATTAAGGGCCTAATAACTCGCGCGTCAGCAGCTTGCCCAGGCTTTAGTCGTTTTGCACGAAACCGATCCGGCGCTTCTTCGCGGGCTCGGGAGGGGCCATGAGCTGGCGGATAGCCTCCAGGATGCCGGCGATGGCGTGGTCGTGAGTGGCGAGCTTGCGCGCCAAGCGCGATTCCAGCTCGTCGAGCCGCTTGGCCAGTTCCTTGTGAGTGGCGAGCACCTCGCGCAACTCGACGAAGGCACGCACGACATACAGGCTCACTTCCACCGCGCGTTGGGTGTTGAGGACGGAAGCCGCCATCAGTGCTCCGTGCTCGGTGAAAGCGAACGGCAACGTCGGGGAAAACCTGAGCCGCTGGAGGTGGTCGCAATTTGCGACCACCTTGTCGCGCTCGGTGCGGCTGAGCGGGAAGACGAAATCGGCGGGGAAGCGCCCGGCGTTGCGCTTGACCTGCTCGTTCAGCCGCTTGGTGGGCACGCCATAGAGCGCGGCGAGGTCGGCGTCGATCATGACCTTTTGGTCGCGGATGACGAGGATTTGCCGGGCGATGCGCGCGGTGACGACGAGCGCCGCAGTTTCAATCTTCTTCGCGATGATGCTCTCCCGCTACCGGTACTTCCTGAACTGTCCGACCACCACCCCGAATATCTCGGCGTCGCCTTTGGGGCGGATAACGGGATATCCCTTGTTCGCTGGCCGCAAAACGATGCGGCCTTTCTCGCGGCCAAACCGCTTCAGCGTGAACTCGTTGTCCACGATCGCGACGACGATGTCCCCAACGTTCGCTGATGCGCGTTTCTCCACGACAACCGTGTCGCCCGGGTGGATGCCGGCGTCGATCATCGAGTCGCCCTTCACCTTGATGAGGACGGTCTTCGACGGATTGGAGATCAAATGCTCGTCGATGGTGATCATGTCGGGGGCAATGTCGGGCACTGGGGTTGGTAGGCCGGCTTGCACGCTTTCGGTCACGGCGCGCTCGAAAAAACGTTTCCCGGGCTTCAGCCGCCGGTCCGGCGTACTTTCAACGAAGCCCTCGGCCTTCAGACGCAGAACCAGATCCGCGACCGATGCCTTCGAGTTCAGCCCGACAAGCGAACCGATCCTCGCGTAGGACGGCAGAACCCGGTGCCGGGCGTAGTAATCCTGCAGGCGGGCAAGATGTTGACCGTCGTTTGCCATAGGGATACGATACCGAACGATCGTTCGTCTGTCAAAGAGGGCTATTTTGCTGAGACCAGATTGCGCGCGTTGTCCGGTGGGCGGGGTCTTTCTAGAGGGTGATCAGACTTGCTCCGTCCATGATCCAGCTGATGGCCTTCCGGTTTCCTGCGTTGGGGCATGGGCGGAGCAGAAGCAGGCGCGCATTCGAAAGTATGTAAACATCAGCCGGGCGACCCGTCGCAAATACACTCAGGGGCCGGGGGGTTCTTCCTACATTGATTTATTTTGCGGTCCTGGCCGCGCCAGGGTGCGTTACACGGACCGACTCATCGATGGGAGCTGTTTAGTTGCGGCGCGATCTGCGATCGAGGGCGGGGTGCCTTTTACGGAGGCCCATATTGGAGATGCGAACAAGGAGTTTGTGTCCGCAGCTACCGTGCGATTGGGATCGCTTGGTGTGACAGTCAAAGCGTATGTTGGCTCGGCTCAATACACGGTGCAACAAATTGCCAATGCTTTAGGCCGCTATGCTCTTCATTTCGCTTTATTGGACCCCTATGATCTCAAGAGTCTGCCTTTCTCGGTGATCGAAGCACTCGCTTCCTTGAAGCACATGGACATGCTGATCCATGTTAGCGCTATGGATCTGCAGAGAAACCTACACAGGTATATTGAGGGAAGTGAATCGGCTCTTGACGATTTCGCGCCTGCATGGCGCAACGTGGTCAATGTGATGAACAAGCAAAGTACAGTCCGGATGCAAGTCATCGAACATTGGGTTAATCTGCTCAGGAAAGCGAATATGCAGGTATCAAAGGGGGGAGAGCTTGTAACCGGAACAAGGAAGCAACATCTGTATTGGCTCATATTTGTGGCACATCATTCCCTCGCCATGCAGTTCTGGGAAGAGATTCGAAACATCTCGGATCAAAAATCGCTGGACCTTTGAGGTGCTACCATGACCACAATAAGTAGGATCGAATGGACCGAGCAGACGTGGAACCCGACGGTGGGCTGCACGAAAGTCTCGCCCGGATGCAAGCACTGCTACGCTGAGACCATGGCTCGCCGGCTGAAAGCCATCGGCGTAAAAGGCTATGAGAATGGTTTCCGCCTGACCCTGATGCCGGAGCGGCTTGCAGAGCCGTTGGAACGCCGCAAACCGACTGTCTATTTTGTAAATTCGATGTCGGACCTGTTTCACGAAAAAGTACCGTTCGATTACATCCGCCGCATATTCGACGTGATGGCGCATGCCCCGCAGCACACGTTTCAAATTCTCACCAAGCGTGCGGAACGCATGGCAGAGTTCTGTCGAGGCATTGACGTGCCAGCAAACGCGTGGCTTGGTGTGTCGGTGGAAAACCGCAAGCATGGCGTTCCCCGGATCGATGTACTTCGAACGATCGACGCCAAGGTGCGTTTTCTCTCGGTTGAACCACTGCTTGAAGATGTGGGGGCAATCGACCTTGAGGGAATTCATTGGGTCATCGTTGGTGGCGAGTCAGGCCACAAGGCCCGCCCCATGCGGAAAGAATGGGTGGACAGCGTCAAACGGCAATGCGACCAGGCCGAGGTCGCGTTCTTCTTCAAGCAATGGGGAGCTTGGGGCGTAGACGGTCAGAAGCGTTCGAAAAAAGCAAATGGTCGCAAGTTCCGCGGCAAGGTCTGGGACAACATGCCCGGCCACCAAGAGCTAGCCCTATAGTCGCCACCTATCGCCGCCACAAGTTACGCGCATGGCTAGAAGAAAAAGTTATCACCGCAGTGTATTTATCAATTGCCCCATTGATAATGAGTATAGGCCATTATTTCGCGCGGCTGTCTTTATAGTTATACGTTGTGATTTCTTCGTTCGATGCGCGGTTGAGGAATCGGATTCAAGTGAAACTCGACTAGACAAAATATTTCGTATGATCAAGGAGTGCAGGTATGGCATTCATGATCTTTCTCGGACGCAGCTAGATAGGAAAACACATCTTCCAAGATTTAATATGCCATTTGAACTCGGTATTTTTCTTGCCGCTAAGTATTTTGGAAGTGGCGACCAGGACAAAAAGAACTGTCTAATCTTTGAAAAAGAACTACATTCCTATGAGAAGTATATTTCGGATATCAAGGGACACGATATAGAATCGCATCAGCAAAATCCAAAAATCATGATTGGGAAAATACGAGATTGGCTTGTTACAAATTCAAGAAGACATTCTTTACCAGGCGGCACTGCCCTATGGAAAGAATACCAGAAATTTGGTCGTTGGTTACCCGGCAAATGCCGTGCAAACAAGTTGAAGAATGATGAGTTAATATATAATGACTACGCCCAGTTGGTGTATGAGTGGATTGAGGCAAGCAGTGCTGGATAAATTCATTGATGGAGCAATTGTCAACGAACGGAGATTAATTTATGGCGAAATACATTAGGAATTCCGGGAAGGAGTGGACAAGCAAAGAGGTAACTGACTTGCGTTCATTGGCAAATCAGAACACGCCCACCAGAGTTATTGGTCTTAAGCTTGGAAGAACAGAGGCTGCTGTAAGAACGAAGGCCGGTGACAAAGGTATATCGCTCAAGCCTGTTAATCAAACACCCTACAACAGGAAGCACGGCTAACAACAGCTATGGGTGAAACGAAATGCGGAATGAGCGGCCCCCTCACCCCCACCCTCTCCCCCGATGGCGGGGGAGAGGGAGTGTTTTGTTTTTCCGCCCCGCTCCTCAGCCTCTTGTCGCAGCAAGCGTTCTCACCTCGCGCGCCTTGATTGCCGCATAACGCCTGAGCAGCTTCTCGGCGCGCACCACCACCGGGATGTCGATCATCTTGCCGTCGATCTGGAACGAGCCGCGGCCCGCGGCGGCGGCTTCCTTGTCCATTGCAATCACCTTTTCCGCGTAGGCGACTTCCGCCGTACTCGGTGTGTATTCTTCATTGACGATTCCGACCTGACCCGGATGGATGCAGCCGGCGCCGTCGAAGCCGAAGCGGCGCGAGCGCCGCACCATCACGCGGAATTTCTCCCAGTCGCTGAAATCGGCGACGGTGCCGATGAATCCGAGCGGCATCACACCGGCCGCGCGCGCGGCGATGATCATGTGCTGCTTGGGGTGCAGCAGTGAGTCTTCGTCGGGTTCCATGTTGCAGTCGAGCGCGAAGTCTTCGCCGCCGATGTTCATCGCGACCACGCGCGGGCTCGCCAGCGGAATCTCGGCGATGCGCGAAAACGCATCCGCGGTCTCGATCATGGTGATGAATAGCGTATGCCCGGCTTGCATACCGCGTTTTTGCTCGAGCTCGGTCACCAGTTCATCCAGCAGCTTGATGTGCGAAGCGCTTTCCGCTTTGGTGATCGCAATGCCGTTGACGTCGGGACAGATCGAGTGTTCGAGATCGCGCACTGTGAGCGCGAGCGGCCGGTTGATCCGCACCACCACGTCGGCGCCGCCGCGCCGCACTTTGGCCGCGGCTTTTCCGACCAGCGTGCGCGCCTTATCCTTTTCGGCGGGCGGGATGCTGTCCTCGAGGTCGAGCTGAATCACATCGGCACCGCGTGTATGCGCCTTGTCGACGAACTTGTCGACGTTGACCGGCACGTACATCAGCGAGCGCCATACCGGCAGTTCACGTTGCTGTTTCATGGTGCTGTCACCCCTCTTTTTTTCTACCGGTCGAAACGACGCCCGTCGTCTTCAAATGTGAAATTTCCGCAGCCGACAGGCCAAGTTCGCCCAGAACTTCATCATTGTGTTCGCCAAGCCTCGGCGCCGGCCGGCGGATCGCGCCCGGGGTTTTCGACAACCGCGGCACCACGCAGTGCATCGGCACCGTGCCCATTTCGTCGTCGGGCAGTTCGACCACCACCTCGCGCGTTTTGACGTGACGGTCGGCGATTATCTGCGAGATGTCGTAAATCGGGCCCACTGTAACTTCCGCCCGATCGAAGTAATCGAGGTTTTGCTCGAGCGTCTTCTGTGCCATGAAAGCGCCGATAATCGCGTCGAGTTCGGCAGCGTTCTTCACACGCTCAGCGTTGGTTGCGTAGCGCGGGTTGTCAATAAGATCGGGGCGCCCAATCGCCTGAAACACGCGCTCGGTCATCGCCTGGGTGGAAGCCGACAGGCATACCCACTTGCCGTCGCGGGTGGCGTAGGCGTTGCGCGGCGCCGCAGTGGTCGAGCGGCTGCCGGTGCGCGGGCGTACTTTGCCGCTCGCCTTGTAGTTCGCGGCCTGCGGGCCCATGCACGAGAACAGCGGATCGAACAGCGGCAAGTCGATCACCTGCCCCTTGCCGCCGCTGACTTCGATATCGCGTAGTGCGATCATTACCGACATCGCGCCGTAAAGCCCGGCGATGCAGTCCGCCATCTGCATCGGCGGCAGTACCGGTTCGCGGTCTTCGAATCCGTTCATCGCTGCGAAGCCCGACATGCCCTCGGCAAGGGTGCCGAATCCCGGTTTGTGCCGGTACGGCCCATCCTGCCCCCAGCCCGACACGCGCACGATTACCAGCCCGGGGTTCCGGGCAAGCAGCAGGTCCGGGCCGAGCCCCATTTTCTCAAGCGTGCCGGGACGGAAGTTTTCGATAAATACCTGCGCGGTCGCGGCCAGCTTCAGCACGAGCTGCTTGCCCGCATCGCTGCGCAGGTCAAGACACACGCTTTTCTTGTTGCGCGCGTAAACTTTCCAGTTGGTCGCCACACCATTGACCAGCCAATGGCGCAGAGCGTCGCCCTCGGGCGTTTCGACCTTTATCACCTCGGCGCCGAAATCGGCTAACGCCAAGCTCAACATGTTGCCGGCGACCACGCGCGAAAGATCGACGATGCGCACGCCGTCGAGCGGGCACTGGGCATCGGTGTCGAACTGTTTCTGCGGCAGCATGGGTCGGCGGCTATCCAGTGTCACTGGCTCGGAAGTGAAGGGTGAAGGGTGAAGGGTGAAGGGGCAAATCCAGCTGCCGAGGGACGAGTCAAAACATAACAGTAATCACCGGGAGGCGCAATCTGCGCGCGGTTTCTGTCGCACCGAGGGTACGTGAGTTAGAATTATCAATTACCGCGATCCGGCGTAGCGCAGGGCCGGAATCAGAATCGAACAATCGAGGAGCCGTCATGACCGACCTTACTGCCGGCGCGCGCTTTCGCGCTGCACTGGCCGCTGAGAAACCGCTGCAAATCGCGGGGACCATCAACGCGTACCATGCGCGCATGGCCGAACGCGTCGGTTACCGCGCCATTTATCTGTCGGGCGGCGGTGTTGCCGCCGGCTCGCTCGGGCTTCCCGATCTCGGCATCAGCAATCTGGACGATGTGCTGACTGACATTCAGCGCATCACCAATGTGTGCGATCTGCCGCTGCTGGTCGACGTCGACACCGGTTTCGGTTCGAGCGCATTCAACATTGCGCGCACGGTCAAATCGCTGATCAAATTCGGCGCCGCCGCCATGCACATCGAGGACCAGGTCGGCGCCAAACGCTGCGGCCACCGTCCCAACAAGGAACTCGTGTCACTCGTTGAAATGGCCGATCGCATCAAAGCTGCGGTCGATGCCAAAACCGATCCCGCTTTCGTGGTGATGGCGCGCACCGATGCGCTCGCAGTCGAAGGCATTCAGGCAGCAATTGACCGCGCCTGCGCGTGTGTCGAGGCGGGTGCCGACATGATTTTTCCGGAAGCGATGACCGAGCTTGAGATGTACCGGAAATTCGCCGATGCGGTGAAAGTGCCCATACTTGCCAACATCACCGAATTCGGCGCAACACCGCTGTTTACGGTGGCGGAACTCAAAAGTGCCGATGTGGCGATGGTGCTGTACCCGTTGTCGGCGTTCCGCGCGATGAATGCGGCCGCGCTTAAAGTCTATCAGGCGATTCGCAGTGACGGCACGCAGAAAAACGTTCTCGGCGCCATGCAGACGCGTAAAGATCTCTACGAATACCTGGACTATCACGCCTACGAACAGAAGCTCGATCAGTTGTTCGCCCAGGGCAGGAAAAATTAGCAGTTCAAGACGGGAAGTAAGGGTTGTAACCGGCTTTTGATTCCGCCAGGATCCGTGACGGGCGGATCGGCTCAATAACGGGAACGCGGCCGCCCAAAACAGTTGCGGCGCCTGTCGGCCGGCGACGGTGATTATCAGTATGGCCGGTCGATTCGGCCCCCGGTAACGGCTATAATATACGGCCGTTACAGGGGCCCGGATTCCATGCAATTATTCGCCTTCGGCATCAATCATCAGACTGCGCCGCTGTCGCTGCGCGAGCAGGTGGTTTTTCACGCCGAAAATCTGGTGCAGGCGCTGCGCGACCTGGTCGACCGCCATCCGGTCAAGGAAGCCGCGATCATTTCGACCTGCAACCGCACCGAGGTCTATTGCCACACTGCGGAGCCGGGGCAGGCGACGCGCTGGTTTGCTGATTACCACCAGATAAAAGCGCAGCACCTCGAGCCCCATCTCTACCAATTGCCGCAGGAAAACGCGGTCAAGCACGCGTTTCGCGTCGCGAGCGGGCTCGATTCGATGGTGCTGGGCGAGCCACAAATCCTCGGCCAGATCAAGGACGCGGTGCGCGCCGCCGATTCGGCCGGCACCCTCGGCCTGTTGTTGAACAAGTTATTCCAGCGCACGTTCTCGGTGGCCAAGGCGGTGCGTTCGGAGACCGCGATTGGCGCCAGCACGGTATCGATGGCCGCCGCGGCAGTGCGCCTGGCGGAGCGTATCTATCCGAGCGTCGGCGAGCAGAGCGCACTTTTCGTCGGCGCCGGTGAAATGATTGAGCTCACCGCGACCCATTTTTCCGCGCGCCATCCGCGCCAATTGACGTTTGCCAACCGCACGCTCGAGCGAGCACAGCATCTCGCCGAGCGTTTCCGCGGCCGGGCGATCACGCTCAACGAGCTCCCGTCGCAGCTCGCGGGACACGACATCATTGTTTCGTGCACGGCGAGCACGCTGCCAATTATCGGTAAAGGACTGGTTGAAAGCGCGCTTCGCTCGCGCAAGCACCGGCCGCTTCTTATCATCGACCTGGCGGTGCCGCGCGACGTGGAAACGGAGGTCGGCGCGCTTGACGACGTGTTTTTATATACCGTTGACGATCTCGGCCACATCGCACGAGAGGGGCTCGATCTGCGCGAATCGGCGGTTGCGCAGGCCGAGGCGATCATCGAGACCCAGGTTGGCGACTTCATGCAATGGCTCGATAACCGCGAGCTGGTGCCGACGATACGCGCGCTGCGCGACGACGCCGAACGCGCGCGCCGGCACGAGGTGGAGCGCGCGTTGCGGCAGCTCGCGCGCGGCGACGATGCGTCGAAGGTGCTTGAGCACCTGAGTTATGCGCTGACCAACAAATTCCTCCATGCGCCGACGCATGTGCTCAATCACGCCAACGACGATGACCGCGAACAACTGGTGGCCATGCTGCGGCGGCTTTACCAGCTAAAGCGCCCGGAATGAAAAGCAGCATTGCGGCAAAACTGGCGCAGCTGACGCTCCGCCTCGACGAACTCAATCGGCTGCTCAGTTCGGAAAACGCCGCTTCCGACATGGAAAGCTACCGCAAGCTCGCGCGCGAGCACGCCGAAATCGCGCCGGTGGTCGCGCTTTACCAGTCGTACTGCGCGGGCGAGGAGGACATTCAGGCGGCGCAGGAGATGGCGTCCGACCCCGCAATGCGCGAATTCGCGGAAGCCGAGATCCGCGACACCCGCCAGCGCCTGGTGCAGATCGAGGCCGGGCTGCAGCAACAGTTGCTGCCGAAGGACCCGAACGACGATCGCAGCATTTTTCTCGAGATCCGCGCCGGGACCGGCGGCGACGAGTCCGCCCTGTTTGCCGGCGACCTGTTTCGCATGTATGCGCGTTTCGCCGAGCGCAGCAAATGGCAGGTCGAGGTGATCTCGCAGAGCCCGAGCGAGCTCGGCGGCTACAAGGAAATCATCGCCAAGATCATCGGGCAGGGCGCCTATTCCAGGCTCAAGTTCGAGTCCGGCGGCCACCGCGTTCAGCGCGTGCCGGCGACCGAAACACAGGGCCGCATCCATACCTCGGCGTGCACGGTTGCGGTGATGCCGGAAGCCGACGAAATCGTCAATGTTGTGTTGAATCCCGCGGATATGCGTATCGATACTTATCGCGCCTCCGGCGCCGGCGGGCAGCACGTGAACAAGACCGATTCCGCGATTCGCATCACGCATTTGCCGACCGGCATCGTGGTGGAATGCCAGGATGACCGCTCGCAGCACAAGAACAAGGCGCGCGCGCTTTCGGTACTCGCTGCCCGAATCAAGGACAAGCAGATTCGCGAGCAGCGGCAGAAAACGGCGGCGACACGCAAGTCATTGATCGGCAGCGGCGACCGCTCGGAACGCATTCGCACCTACAATTTCCCGCAGGGCCGGGTTACCGATCACCGCATCAATCTCACGCTCTACCGGATAGGCGCCATTATGGACGGTGACCTGTCGGAGCTGACATCTGCGCTGAGCGCCGAGCACCAGACCGAGCAGCTTGCTCATCTCAGTGAAGAAACCCAGGCTGCCTGACCGGGTTCAATGCCCGCGGTCTCGCACCAGACCATAGCCCGCGCGCTGGAATCGGCGCGGCTGGCTCCGATCGATGCCCGCGCGCTGCTGGCCCACATACTCGGCGTCGGCGACGCTTACCTGATCGCGCATTCCCGACTGCCGCTGAATGAAGCGCAGAGTGAATTGTTTGCCGCGCTTGCAGCGCGCCGCAGAGCCGGTGAGCCGGTCGCCTACCTTGTCGGTGAGCGCGAGTTTTTCAGCCTGGATTTCAGGGTTACGCCGGCGGTGCTGATTCCGCGCCCGGAAACCGAGGCAGTGGTCGAATTCGCGCTTGAGCGCATTGCGCCGGACGCAACGTCGCGAGTGCTTGATCTCGGTAGCGGTAGCGGCTGCATTGCCATCAGCATTGCCAAGCACCGGCCGCAGGCGCGTGTCATCGCGGTCGATTACAGCACCGCGGCGATCGCGGTCGCGCACGACAACGCACGACGGCATGGCGTGACCAATATTGAGTTCGTAACAAGCGAGTGGTTCGGCGCGCTCGCGGATCAGCGGTTTGACCTGATCGTCTCAAATCCGCCCTATGTTGCCGCCAATGATCCGCATCTGGCGCAGGGAGATTTGCGTTTCGAGCCCAAAACCGCATTAGTCGCCGGAGCGGACGGCCTGAAGTGCATACGCCTGATCGTTGCCGCCGCGCCGCACTACCTGTTCCGCGGCGGCTGGCTTGCGTTCGAGCATGGCTATGATCAGGCGGCGCGATGCCGGGAAATGCTCAAGCAAGCCGAATTCAGTGCGGCGTTTTCGCGCGCTGATTTAGCGGGCGTCGAGCGAGTCAGTGGCGCGCAATGGCGCCCAAAGCCTTGACGCATCCGGCATTAAGCCGGTAGAATACCTTATCAATTCACTCGGGTAATAAGGAAAAAGCATGAGCGCTCAAGATGTTATCAAGGACCAAGTCAGTAAAAACCGGGTCGTGCTGTATATGAAAGGTTCGCCCGATTTCCCGCAATGCGGGTTTTCAGCCAATGTCGTCGGCATCCTGCGTGCCTGCGGCGTCGAGGATTTCTATTCGGTCAACGTGCTGGAGAATCCCGAGATCCGCCAGGGCATCAAGGATTTCGCAAACTGGCCGACCATCCCGCAGCTGTATGTGAACGGGGAATTCGTCGGCGGTTCCGACATCCTGACCGAGATGCATCAAAACGGCGAACTGCAAACGCTGTTGGGGAAATAGTTACCCGCGATTGCCGATGCAAACGGCCGTCCCCCGGGGCGGCCGGGTCAGAGCGCCGGCACGAACCACCGGTAAGCGTGCTGGGCGATTAGCAGCAGCGCGATAAGAAACAGTGCGCGCTTGACCCAGAGACGGAAAGTTTCGGCGGCGATGTGGCTGCGCACGCGCACTCCGCCGAAGCTTGCGGCGACGGCAACCGCGATCAGCGGCAGCGTTGCCAGCCATTGTGCCACAGTGACGCCACCGTACACCGTCAGCACGGTGAATTGCGTGGTTTTTCCGACCATGAAACATATCTGCAACGCCTGCACCAGCATCGCGGGCGTGAGCCCGAGCGCAAGATAGTAGATGATCAGCGGGGGGGCCGCGATGTTGGCGGTGCCTTCGAAGAGGCCCGCGGCCGCGCCGGCAAGCGGCCCAAATGCCCGTTCGTGGCGCCGGATCAGCGGCCAGTTGCCGCGCGCGATCCGGTCGAGATTAAGATAGACGATGATGATCAGCGCAAGCAGCAGTTGATACGGCGCGTGCGGCGCCGCAATGAACACCCCGGTGCCGGCAAGCGCGCCCAGAAATGCATAGACCGGCATCATCCAGAAGCGCGCCATCACCGGCCGGAGCGGACCGCTGGTGAAGAGCGTGACCACGGTGGTCGCGAGCGTCGGCAGCAGTACGGTGATGATCGCGGTGCGCATGTCGGTGACCATGGCTATCATCGGGGTGGCGACAAAAGGAAAGCCGAAGCCGAGCGCGCCCTGGATGAATCCGGCCAGCACCACGGCTATCGCGATCCACAGCACCACTGCGAGCGGGAACGATTCAAATCCGGGCATATAGGATGCGCCACCCGCCGCTTTGTAGTGAGGCGAAAGGGTTGAGGCGTGAAAAAGATTCACTTACATGAGCATGCATGCGGATTCCGGGAGACATTCAGGGATAGCCACCCCATCGCGGTGCGAGGGGCGCGCTATTTTACCCTTTTGCCCCGCGGGCTGAGCTGAGAAACGCCCGCATACGAGATGATTTGTCACAATACCGGGATTGCACTACGATGATCGCCGGCACCGGTTCAGGTGTTCCAACCAACGCGCGGGAGGACGGCCATCATGAACGAAATCAATCCTTATCAATCCACTGAATCGCCGGCTGCGGCTGCCGCGGGAAATTTCATCAGAGGCGGCCGCGCGGTCGATGCCGGTCGCGGCTGGGAATGGATCGCCGATGGCTGGAAACTATTCGCGCAGCAGCCATTGTTGTGGGTCGTTGACGGATTTGTCTTTTCTCTGGTCGTTGCGGTGCTGCCTTATGTGCCGCCAGTGTTTGGGTTCATTGTCTCGCTGCTGGTCACGCCAGTACTTCTTGGCGGATTGATGCTTGGGTGCCAAGCAGTAAATCAAGGACAACCGCTTACCTTCGGACACTTGTTCGCTGGATTCCAGAAAAACATTGGCGCACTCCTTTCCGCGGGCTTGGCATGGCTCGTTTGCTTTGTAGTTATCGGTTTAATTGGCGCACTCGTGATGGGCTTCGGGATCTTCGGCGCCATATCGGGTGCGATGTTGACTGGCGACCCGGTACAGATCGTGACGATAATCATGGGATCGATCACGACAATATTGCTTGGCCTGCTAGTTGCACTTGGGCTTTTGGTTCCCGTCGCCATGGCCTTCTGGTTCGCGCCCGCGCTAATCGTGATGCACGATACTGGGGTCGGTACAGCACTGAGGTCGAGCTTTATCGTTTGCCTAAAGAACTCCGTGCCGTTTTTGCTCTATGGCCTAATCATGCTGGTGCTGTGCTTCGTCGCGGCTATACCGCTCATGCTGGGGTTTTTGGTTTTAGTCCCGGTCATCATCGCGTCGATCTACACCGCGTACCGCGACATATTTTTTGCAGGCTAGTATCCGGGCGAACCTGATCGGCACGCGCTTCCAGCCGCGCGCAAAGCGGACTACACTAAAGCCTGCCGCGGCAGATTTTTCCACCCTATCGCAGAGAGGAATCCATGAATACGATGACAGAGCTCAAGAGCCTTGCGCTCTCGGGAAAACAGCGCATGACGCCATCGGAGGCGTTCGTCGAGACGCTGCGCGCGCAGAGCGTGAAAGACACGTTTGGCATCGTCGGCTCGGCTTACATGGATGCGCACGATTTGTTCCCCGCCGCCGGCATTCGCTTCGTATCGGTGGCACACGAGCAGAATGCTGCGCACATGGCCGACGGCTATGCGCGCGTTACCGGCAAACACGGGGTGTGCATTGCGCAAAACGGTCCCGGCATCACTAATTTCGTGACGGCGATAGCCGCCGCCTACTGGGCGCATTCGCCGGTCGTGTGCATCACGCCCGAATCCGGCAGCCTGACCATGGGGCTCGGTGGGTTCCAGGAAACCGAGCAGATGCCGATTTTTTCGAAGATCACCAAATACCAGGTGCACGTTAATTCCCCGCTGCGCATGGCGGAACTCATGCACCGGGCGTTTACGATTGCGATGCACGAGCGCGGTCCGGTGCAGGTCAACATCCCGCGCGATTTTCTCTATGGCGAAGGCGACTATGAAATCATGCCGCCGCAGATAATTGAGCGCGGCGCGGGCGGCCCCGAATCGCTCGATGCCGCGGCGCGACTGCTCGCGAGCGCAAAATTCCCGGTGATCCTGTCCGGTGGCGGCGTGATCATGGCTAACGGCATCAAGGAATGCGCAGCGCTCGCCGAGTATCTTACTGCGCCGGTCGTCAACAGCTACCTGCACAACGATTCGTTTCCGGCCAGCCACGAACTCGCCTGCGGCCCGCTCGGATACCAGGGCTCGAAAGCGGCAATGAAGATTATTGCGCGCGCGGATGTCGTGCTCGCGCTCGGTTCGCGCCTGGGCCCCTTCGGCACGCTGCCGCAACACGGTCTCGATTACTGGCCCAAGCACGCCAGGATCATCCAAATCGACTCGGACGCGCGCATGCTTGGACTGGTGAAGAAGGTCTCGATCGGCATTTGCGGTGACGCCAGGCTTGCGGCCGTCGAGCTGTTGCAGCGGATCAAGGGGTTCGGAAAAATGACACCGAACAAGGCGCGCCTGACCGAAGTGCGCAAGGAAAAAGACGCGTGGACGCGGGAACTCGCGAAATGGCCATCGCCCAACGAGAAGGGTCGCATCGGGCCGCGCCAGGCGCTCGCGGCGCTGGCCAAGGCAATGCCAAAAAATGCGATGGTGTCGACCGACATCGGCAACGTATGTTCCGTGGCGAACAGTTATTTGCCGTTTGAAACCGCGCCGTCATTTCTTGCGGCAATGAGCTTCGGCAACTGCGGCTACTCCTATCCGGCGGCAATCGGCGCCAAGGTCGGCCGTCCCGAGCGTCCGGCAATCGCTTACGTCGGAGACGGTGCGTGGGGCATGAGCCTGGCGGAAGTGATGACCTGCGTACGCGAAGATATTCCGGTGGTCGCAGTAGTGTTCAACAACGGGCAATGGGGCGCGGAAAAGAAAAACCAGATCGATTATTTCGACAACCGCTTTCTCGGCACCAATCTTGAGAACCCCAACTTCGCTGCGATCGCGCAGGCAATGGGGGCGCAGGGCATCACGGTGGATCATGTCGACGCAATCGGCGATGCGCTGCGCGCCGCGGTGAAATCGCACAAGCCGACGGTTATCAACCTGATGCTGACGCGCGAACTTGGCGATCCGTTCCGCCGCGACGCGTTCAGGATGCCGAAACGCCTGCTGCCAAGGTACAAAAAATACAGCGCGAAGAATGCATGAGCGTCTTATTCGGCGCTGCGCTACTACCGTGGCACGGGACAAGGCCGCTTACTGCCCGAATGTGATTGCGTGACTAATTTCCTCTCGGAAACCGCGAAAATACGGGATACTGCATCATTTGCAGGATTGCGGCGGCGTCATACCGCTGCCCCAGAATGACCATCCCCGAAATATCAGACGCGTCATTTTTTGACTTCTCGACATTATTGTTGGACACCGATGTCGTGGAAGCCCGCGAGACCGGCGAGATGATATTTGAAATGGGCCAGCCCGGCCAGCGCATGTATGTTGTCACTGCGGGGCAGGTTCAGATCAAGCTCGCAGACATGGTATACGACAGCGTCGAGAAAGGCGGCATCATCGGGGAGATGGCGTTGCTCGACGATGATGTGCGCAGTGCGAGTGCTTTTGCAGGCGAAAATTGCCGGCTTGTGGCGGTCGACAAGAAACGACTGCTCGATTGGATCCAGGAGCAGCCTCGGATCGCAATTGAAATAGCGAAAATCATGGTGCGCCGGCTGCGAACCATGAACTTTCTGGCCCACCACGATAAACTGACCCAGCTTCCGAACCGTAACCTGTTTCAGGAACGGTGCCGCGTCGCGGTCATGCGGGCGCGGCAACTGGAATCCACGCTCGGCGTGTTGTTTATCGACCTCGACCACTTCAAAAGCATAAATGAATCGCTCGGGTACGCATTTGCCGACCTGTTGTTGAGGCAGGTTGCCAACCGCTTGCGCGGCCGGATGTACGAGCTGGATACCCTGGCCCGCATGGGCGCGGATGAATTCGCGGTTCTGCTCGACGTAGAGAGCAGTCGCGATCTGGCTGGGGTGGCTAGCAACATCCTGGAGTTGTTTTCGAAGCCGTTTGTCCTCGGCGGCCAGGAAATTTACATCTCGGCGAGCATCGGAATCAGTTGCTATCCGCAGGATTGCGAGGACGCAGAGTCGTTGCTCAAGAATGCCGACACCGCAATGCACAGCGCGAAAACGCGAGGACGCAACTGTTCCTATTTTTACGCAGCGGACATGAACGCCATTGCGTTGGAGACGTTGACCTTAAAGAACCACCTGCGTCAGGCGCTCGACAGGCAGGAATTCCATCTCAATTATCAACCGCGCGTCGATCTCGAATCGGGAAGGATAGAAGGGGTGGAGGCATTAATCCGCTGGCAACACCCGGAACGCGGATTTGTAACGCCCGCGGCGTTTATTCCTCTGGCTGAACAGATGGGCCTGATCGACCGGATTGGCGAATGGGTACTCATGACCGCCTGTAAGCAGCACAAGGCGTGGCTTGATTCCGGCCTGCCGCCGTTTCGGATGGCCGTCAACCTGTCGGCGCGGCAACTGAGACTGCCGGATCTGAAGCAACGGGTCGCCGCCATTCTGGCGGAAACCGGATTGGACGCGACTTATCTCGAGCTGGAGGTCACGGAGAGCGTGTTCATGGAGAATGCCGTGAGCGCATCGGCCATGTTGTCAGAGCTCCGCGCGATGGGGATCGCGATTGCGATGGATGACTTCGGCACGGGTTATTCGTCGCTGGGCTATTTGAAGCAATTCCCCCTCGATTTTCTGAAGATCGACCAGTCGTTTGTTCGCGGTATTCCGGGCAGCGTCAATGATATGGCGATTGTGAGGACCATCATCACTCTGGCGAAAACCCTGGGTCTGAAAGTGATCGCCGAGGGTGTCGAAGCGATAGAGCAGATCGCTTTTCTTAAACTCCATGGGTGCGAACAATACCAGGGATATCATTTCAGCCGTCCGTTGATGGCGAAAGAAATAGGGGTGCTGTTGCGAAAGAATCTGCTCGGCTGATCCCGCGGCCACGCGCAGGACGCTGCGGTTCCCGTCCACGCCTGAAATGCTGATAGCGGCATCATGCGAACAAAATCCGGACTTCGTGCGCGGCGCCGCGGTATGCGCGCGGAGCAGCTGCAATTACCCCTTGAAGATGCCGACATCAGGCACAACAGAAACGTGCGCGGAGTTTATCGCGACAAGAACGCGCATCACGCGGTCGTTTACAAAATCGGAAAAACCAGAATCTCGTTCGTCGAGTTGAAAAAAGGCAGACTGGTCACACGCTCGCTGCCGGATATCAAGTTTTTCGGCGTCCGCCAGTTCGAGCGCATCGAATACCCGGTTGACCGCGCGGTAAAAAACTTCCTCGCGCACGGCGGTGGCGTATCAGAGGCGGCTCGCCGCGCGCTGTTGTCGGCGGTCAAGACTTAGCGCGATATCCGAATGGCTGACCGTCTGAACCTGAGAGTTTCATGGTCCCGCTCACCGCATTGAACGCCTGCGGGCACTCAATGCCCGGTTATGCCGTGGCACCGGTCAGCAAGCGTCTTTTTCCCGCTTGTTCTTGCGTGTGCGTTCCTGCGCGAGCAATGCCGCCTTGCGCTCGATTCCCCAGCGGTAGCCGGCGAGATCACCGCTTTTCCTGATCGCACGGTGGCAGGGAATTACCAGCGCTACCGGATTGGCGGCGATGGCGCGCGCGACTGCACGCACTGCGCCAGGACGTCCGGCGCGCCGGGCAATCTCGCTGTAGCTGCGCGTTGAGCCGTACGGAATCGCGCTCAGAAGGTTCCATACCTGCCGCTGAAACGCGGTCGCCCGGATATCGAGCGGAAGCGCCAGATCGGGATTACCGCCTGCGAGATACTCCCTGATGCGCTGCGTGTAATCGCGCAGGCGCCGCGCGTCGCGTTTAATAGTGGCCGCGCTGAGTTCGGCGCGCAATTCGCTTTCGAGGCGGGACGCCTCGGCGCCGAGGCTGACTTTGCAGAGGCCGTGACCGGTCGCCGCGAGCAGCACCTGCCCATGAGGCGACGCAAATGTAGTAAAGGCGATCGTGAGGCCGCGACCCCGGTCGCGGTAGCGTCGCGGCGTCATGCCGAGGCGGGCGGACTTTTCGTAAAGACGGCTGGTAGAGCCGAATCCCGAATCAAGCATGGCATGAGTGATCGCGCGGCCGTTGCCGACGTCGCTTTTGAAGCGCGCAATGCGCTGCGTTTCCTGGTACTCCCTGGGCGATACGCCGACAATGCCCTTGAACAGGCGCTGCAGGTGAAAAGGGCTCAATCCGGCGTGCTCGCCCAAGGCGCGCAGCGTCAGGCGTTCGGCGGCGTGCGCGTCGATATAACGGCAAACCGCAAGCACGGTCGCACGCCGCGGATCCAGCTGGTGCGCCGGGGTTTTCATGGGCGGCAATGTTACGTCGTGCATACCGCGATTTCTATCCGGATATTGCGCTCAATCGCGCGCGCGATTTCAGGCCGCAAAGACCGGCTTATGCCAGCGATTTCCTCGCCTTGGCGATCGCCGACTTTACTCTTGCCGGAGCGGTGCCTCCCGGATGACTGCGCGCCCTGAGCGCGCCTTCGAGCGTCAGCGCGGCGAATACGTCATCGCCTATTAGCGGCGAGAAGTCCCGCAGCTCGGGCAGTTGCAGATCGGCGAGGCCGCAGCCTCGCCCCTCGGCGAAACGCACCGCTTTTGCGACTGCCTCGTGCGCTTCGCGAAACGGCACGCCCCGCTTGACCAGATAGTCGGCGAGATCGGTCGCCGTCGCGTGGCCCTCGAGCGCGGCGTCGCGCATCGCTTTGGCATTCACCTTGATGCCGCCGAGCAGCGCTGTGAATACCCGCAGGCTTGCGGTCAATGTGTCGACGGTGTCAAACAAAGGCTCTTTGTCTTCCTGATTGTCCTTGTTATAGGCAAGCGGCTGCGCCTTCATCAGGGTCAGCAACGCAACCAAATGACCGTAGACACGCCCCGTTTTGCCACGAATCAGCTCCGGCACATCCGGGTTTTTCTTCTGCGGCATGATCGACGATCCGGTGCAGAAACGGTCGGCGAGCTCGATAAACGCGAAGCGCGGGTTCACCCAGACGATGACTTCCTCGCAAAAGCGCGACAAATGCATCATCACCAGTGCTGCGGCTGCGCAGAATTCGATTGCGAAATCGCGGTCGGACACCGCATCAAGCGAGTTTTCGCACAGGCCTTCGAAGCCGAGTTCCTTTGCGACCATCATGCGGTCGACCGGAAAGGTGGTGCCGGCAAGCGCCGCACTGCCCAACGGCAGCCGATTCGTCCGCTTGCGGCCCTCGGCAAGCCGCTGCGCGTCGCGCG
>Ga0209726_10002523_pt1 | contig 26887 bp, 12 predicted proteins | sample Subgrocontami54m_FD_187453 | JGI IMG/M metagenome (GOLD analysis project Ga0209726, IMG submission 187453) | Subsurface groundwater microbial communities from S. Glens Falls, New York, USA - GMW46 contaminated, 5.4 m (SPAdes) (version 3) | ecosystem: Environmental > Aquatic > Deep subsurface >... | reverse complement strand
CGGCATGGTTCAAAACCGGGTAACAATCATGTGTGTGTGTGGAGTGTCGGTGAATTGTGGCCTAGTCGCCCAATTTCTTCGTCGCAAAGGGTTATCAATCCAATGGTTGCGGAAAGGAACCACGACTATGCCGACTAGGCCAAGTGGCCCAGTCAGGTGCGTTGTCGCTTGGCACCCGCAATCGCGTGTTTTTGAACCATGCCAGGGCTCCCCAAATACTCTGGGAACCGCTTCCAAGAAATCCGTCATAAGATACGTATCCGTATTGACTTATAGCTTCTGTTCCTCCGACGTCTAACTTGGAACTACTGAATTGAAGATTGGTAAACGCAAGCAATGTTGGGTTACCCAACATAAATGCCGTCGAACACAAACTTGCCCTTGGATTTGAAATTCTCAAATACGCGGTCGATGACGTTGGGCGTCAGGCCGCTAACGGTGGACTGACGAACCTTGCGCGACACGGCGGCGCCGCCGCTGCCGCTGGACAGCACGAGGCTGACCTTTTCCACGGCGCCGGGGGCGCCGCCGTCCACCGTCTTGACCGCCAAGCGCACGCCGGTCCGCTCGGAGTTGCTAAAGGCCTGGAAGCTGCTCATCAGTTCCGGCGCTCGGCCGTAGACCGTGGCGCCGTTGAACACGTTGACGATCGGCAGCCAGTTTTTGTCGACGGAAGCGATGATGTCGCGGACGCCGTTGCCGTCGACGTCGCCGACCGCCACGAACACGCCGTTCTTGTAGCCGCCGCCGAACGGCAAGAACGCGTTGACCTGGCCGTACGACGCGCCGTCGAAGACGTTGATTTGCCCGCTGGCGCCCGGGCCTGTTCCCGTGACGATCTCGGCAAAGCCGTCACCGCTCAAGTCGCCGACCGCAACGCGAACGCCGCCGCGGAAACCGTTGCCATAGGCGAGGAAGGGAGCGACGAGCTGGTTATGCACGCTCGTCAGCGTCTGACCGTCAAAGACGCGCACTTGCGGCAACCAACCACTGTCAGCGCCGGTGATGATGTCGCCGGCGCCGTCGTTGTTGACGTCGCCGACCGCCAGGTTGACGCCGCCCTTGAATTGCGGTTCGTAGGCCAGAAAGGTCGTCAGCAGCGCTGCCGGGAAGTGGCCCTGGCTGTTGGGCGCGCCGTTGAAAACGTTGATGGTCGCGGCGCGGCCGGGGCCGGAACCCGTGATCAGATCGGGCAAGCCGTCGCAGTTGACGTCGCCCGTGGCCACGCGGACGCCGCCCTGGAAGAACGACGGGTACGCCAGCACCTGGAAGCGGAACTGCATCGTTTCGGCGTCGTACACCTTGACGATCGGCGAGCCCTTGCCGTTGGCGATTGCCAGGATGTCCACGTGGTTGAAGCGTTCAATGCTCTCGAAGCTGACATGCTGATGTCCGCTGGTGAACGACCAATCGCCGTTGCCCGGAGCGTCGAGATGCAGGTTGCGGCCGGTGGTGCCGGCGGTATTGAGGCGGAGGAAATCGCCGCCGCCGGGGGTGCAGACGCCGGGGGCAGGCAGGTTGCCGTCGATCGTGAACTGGGTCGTGAGGCTGGGCGAGACGTCGAAGATGTTGGCGAGATCGGTGCCGTCGAGGCGAACGTAATCCATGGTGCCGTCGAAAAAGACGCCGGCGAAGGGCCGCGTCACGCTGCTGGTGACGCTGCCGGGCGCGACGACGTAATTGCGCATGCCGCCGTCGCCGCGATCGTTCAGATAAAGCACGTCGCGCGTGCCCAGCGGGTTGGCGTTGTTGGCGATCGAGCTGAACGGACCGGGGGCGCCGGCGACGAGGGTGAGCTGCCCGGCGATGCCGTCGAGGTCGCCGTTGTCGTTGCCGACAAAATCGTTGGCGAAGGTGTCGGCGCCGCCCAGGCCTTCGATGCGTGTGGTGCTGCCGGCGAGCGTGCCCAGGATCGTGAACGAGTCGGCCGCGGTGTTCGAGCCGCGCAGGACTACGCCGGCGTCGCCCAGCCCATTGAAGTTGCCGCCGGCGAAGTAGTTGATCGTTCCCGGGGCGAAACCGGTGATCTGGCCGGCAGTGACAACGGCCGCGGGATTGCCGGCGACGTTGCTGAAATCGCTGACGGTCAGGGCATTGAAGACGCCGGCGCCGCCGTCCACGTTCAGCGTGCCCTGGATGCCGTCGAGGTTGCCCTGATGCGCGGGTGCATCGGACGAAAGGTTGAACACGTCGTCATCGGCGCCGCCGCTGACCGAGGTGTTCGTCGCGGCATTCGTTCCTGTGACATTAAAGATGTCCGCGCCGGCCTGACCAAAAATATTGAGGAAGGCAATGTTGGCATAAGCCATCCGTTGCTGCACGTCAGCAGTGCGAGTGTGCTGCAATTGCGTCGCCGCGACCGCCACGGTGTCGGCCACGACGCCGCTGCTGGGGTTGAAGTTGACGGTCGTAATCGCCAGGAAATTGCCGCCGGAACCGCCGCCGTTGCCCTTCAGCGTCAGATTGGAAAGGTTGAGCGTGCCGAGGTTGCTGACGATAAAACCGACGGCGGCATTCGTGCTGGCAGTCAGGTTGTCCAGGGAAACCGAGTTGAATTGATCGAGACGCAGGCCAACCGAGCCATTGCCCGTGTAGGCGCCGCCGGTAATCGTCGCCGTGTTGCCGAAGGAGCCGCCGATGTCGATGCCGTTGATGCGGTTGCCCGTGGCCGACGTCGCTTGGGCGGGGCCGACGGCATCTTCGATCGTGACGTTGCCGGCGATCCGCGCGACCGCGAGCCCGACGCGCTGGTTGAAAGCAGCGCCGGCGCCGTCGGTGTCGCTGAAGGTGCAGCCCTGGACGAGCAGGTTGCCGCCGATCGCGAGATTGCCGGGATCGCCGCTGTCGAGGGCAGTGAAGCCGTCGCCGCCGAAGGAGTTGGCATCGTTGTTGTTGGCGGTGGTGCGGACCAGGGTCACGCCGCCGGCGACGTCGACGGTGCGGACGCCGCTCTCGTCGTTGCCGATGTAAACCCCGGCGGTGTCCGCGAAGGAGCCGACGTCCGTTGCTGATACGCCGGCGCCGAAGCCGCCGATTTTGCGATTGCTCGAGGCCGTGACCGAGTTCATCATCACCGAGCCGGCGAAGGAGGATAGCTCCACGCCGTTGCCGCCGTTGCCCGAATAAACGCCGCCGGTGAAGGACGCCGTCGTGCCGCCGTCGTTGACGACCACGCCGCCTGCTTCATTGCCGGTGACGGTGACAGGTTGCGCCGGTCCCGTGGAATCCTGGAAGATGGCCGACCCGCCCAGGGTGTTGACGAAGATGCCGTGTTGTTGATGGTCATTCGCGCCGCCGGTGTCGCGGAAGCGGCCGCCCTGGACGAGCAGGTTGCCGCCCAGCGCCGCATTGACGCCGTCGCCGCCGCCCAGGTTGTCGGCATTGTTGTTGTCGGCAGCGGTGCGCGTGAGCGTGACATTGCCGGCGATGTTGGTCAGGAAGATGCCGTGAGTGTCGTTGTTGGAATAAGTGCCATCCGTATCCGAGAACGACGGAGCGCCGTTGATGTTGACGCCGGGATCGTTGCCGTTGGCGGTGACGCCCGTGAAGGCGACGGCGCCGACCGCGCTGAGCGCGATGCCTTCGCCGGTGTTGTCGTTGACGACGACGCCGTTCATGATCACGCCTCCGGACAGAAAACTGACGGCAATGCCGTCGCTGCCGTTGTTGGAATACTCTCCTCCGGTAAACCTTGCCGTAGTGCCGCCGTCGAGAACGAAGACGCCATTGCCATTGTTGCCGGTTGCGGTCACGTTGGTGAAATCAACGGATCCGCCGATTGGCTGGGCGATCGAAATGCCCGCCGTTTGCGAATTGCCGCCGGTGGCGCTGAACGAACCGCCGGCGACGATCAGGTCGCCGCCGATGGCCTGATTGGGGGAAAAAATGGCCGAGGCGTTGAAGCCGTCGCCGAAGCCATCATTGTCGGCATCGTTATTGAGGGCCGTTGTCATCGTCAGGCTGACGTTGCCAGCGACCTCAAGCGCGCTGATGCCGCCGTCGTCGTTGCTGGTGTAAATGCCCGCCGTGTCGGCGAGGGAGTCGATGGAGAACAATAACACACCGTAGGCAGTGCCAAGCAGCGAGTGGTTATTCGACGCAGTCACGGAATTTAGGGTCACAGCCGTCATCGACGAGAGCACCATGCCGGGGCCGCCATTGTTCGAAAAAGTGCCGCCGGTCGCGGTGAAATCGCCTCCGCTCAGGCTCACGCCAGTTTCTTCGTTGCCGGTAACGGTGACTCGGTTGAATGTTGCGTCCCCGCCGATTCGGGGGAAGATAGTGATGCCTTTGACTTGATGGTCATCAGCGCCGCCGCGGTCACGGAAGAACGCGTCGTCGATCTGCAAGTTGCCGCCGATGGCGAAACCGTTGAAGGGGCCAAAGGCGGTAAGGCCGTCGCCGGCGGCGTCGCCGTCGGCATTATTGTTGTCGGCGACGGTGCCAGTGAGAGTGACGTCGCCGGCAATGTCATCTAGATAAATGCCCGAGTTGAAGTTGTTCGAATATTCGCCAGCCGTGTCGCGGACCGAGCCGACCCGCTGCAGGAACAAGCCGGAATTGTGGTTGGAGCTGGCGGATACTCGGTTCAAGATAACGCCGCCTGGGACGTCGAACAGGTTTGCACCATCGCGCGTGTTCCCATTGAATGAACAATCGGTGATCGACACGACACCGCTCACGAAGTTCATTTGCAAGCCGCCGACGCCGTTGTTGCTGAAGGAACTCGGATCGATCGTAACCGAAGCCGCGTTGCTCACTTCCAGTCCGTTGACGGCGTTGGCATTCGCCGTCACGTTCGTGAGGTCAATGGCGCCGGCAAAATTGACGACGATGCCGGACCCGCCGCCGACATTGGCGTTGGCGTTGACGGTGTTCATCGTCAGAGCACCGACATTGAAGAGGTCCATGCCGTTGCCCTGGTTATTGCTGAAAGAGCCGGCCGAAATGCTCAAGGCATCGAGGTTCTGCGCGAACAGGCCGTAGCCCGCGGCGCCGGTGACCGAGACATTATCAACGGTGGCGACATCATTGGCGCCGCTGACGCCGTTGATGCTCGTCGGCATGTTCAGCACCAGGTTGTCGAGGTCGAACGTGTCACTATCGTCGCCGCCGGAGAAAGCCAGGGCCGTGCCCAGGATCGTCGTGCCGTTGACGGTGATGGTGCTGCCGGCAACGTCGAGATCGCCCACGTCGCCTTGGATCGTGACGGTGCCGCCGGCACTGACGGTGATGGTGCTGCCCAGGGCGATATTGTCGCCCGCCAGCAATTGAATGTTGTCCACGGCCGCTCGGATCGTGACTCCGAGGGCAGTCGTCAGATTGTCGCCCGCGCCCGCCGATTCGCCGGCTTGCAGAACGACATCGCCGGCGCCGGTGTTGACGACGTTTTCATTGACGGTCAGGGGACTGGCGGTCTGGATGCGGATGCCGCCGCCGGTCGCGGACACGCCAACCACACCGCTGATGCCGCCGATGACGAGGCTGCCGGTGTTGCTCACGAACACGCCACCATTGCCGGCGACCGCTTCCAAGTTTGCGACCGCGGTTTCGATGGAATCGCCGACGGTGCCCACGCCGACGCTGGCCGTTGCCAACAGCTTGCCGGCCGTTACATCAGCGCCGGCGCCGTTCAAATCGATGATCGAGCCAGCGAGAGCGACGAGCGTCGCCTGGTTGGGCGTGCTGATTTCTTCGGCGATGCTTAGATTGGTGGCGGCCGAAAGGAACACGTTGCCGCTGCTGGTGACATCAACGCCGGCGAGGGGGCCCACGCAGGCCGCGGGGTTGACGCCGCCGATGATGAGGCCGGCGTTATTCGTGAGGAAGATGCCGCCGGTCGCCGTTTGGGCTTCCAAGCTGCCGACGGCCGTCTCCAGGGCGTCGCCGACGCCGATGCCGGTGTTGGCTTTCAATGCCACCTTGGCGGCGATGATATCGAGGCCGGGGCCATTGGTGTCGATAATGGCGCCGTCGTGGCTGCGCAGCGACACGGTGCCATTGGCAACGTAGCCGCTTGCGGACAAATCGCCCAGGACGCAAATGCCCAGGTCGGTGCCGGCGAAGATCGTGGCGCCGTTGTTGATCAGGTCGCCGCACCCGTCGAGATCGTTGAAGCCGGCGTTCAGTTCGACGGCGCCGAAGGTCACAATGAAGGCGTTGGCGCCAAGGACAATGTCGTCGCCGGCGTTGAGCGAGATATTGCCGCCGAGGGAGGTGACGGAGGCATTGGGGTCCACGGTCAGGTCGTCGGCGCAGACGCCGGGATCGAAGGACTCGCCGGCGGTCAGCACGATATCGCCGCTCATGAGGACGCTGTCGCTGATCGTCAGCGGGCTGGACGCGGAGATGATCGCCTTGCCCCCGCCTTGAGCGGAATTCACATTGAGAGCGCCCGAGTTAGCTATGAAGATGCCACCGGTGTTGGTGCTTGCCGTCAGAGTCGCGACGGCTGTTTCCAATGGATCGGCTTCGAGTCCGATATTGCCGCCGATAGTGGTCTGCAGGTCGCCGGCGCTGATGTTGATCGCGGCTGCGTTGCCGTCCACGATGTCGCCGCCGGCGACGAGAATTGTGACCCTACCGGTCGCGCCGGCGCTAATGGCCAGAAGCTGCGCATTGCCGCTGCCGCCGACCGGCGAATTGACGGTGATGCCAATCGCCGTCGGGCTACCGTTGGTTGTTTGCACAACGCCGCCGGCTTGCGTGAATCCTTCGCTGCCAACCTCGTCTTGATTGGCGAAGATGTCAATCGTGTCAGCACCGGCGTCGATGCCGTGGACGACGATGTCATTCTGCGCCTCCAGAATGACCGGCCCCGCGACGACCGCATCGCCGGCCAAGTTGATGCTGCCGCTGAACCAGATCGTCAAGAATGCCAGAGCCGAATTTATGCCCAGGTCGGCCGTGACGACGAGACTATCGCCGCTGATCAGGGTTAGTCCCTGAGCACCTGGCGACGCGGCGTCGACCGTGGAACCGGTCAGGTCGATGAAACCGCCAGCGCCGTCGAAGTTGACATCGGAATTCAGGGTGACCATGCCGGCGAGCTGGATGCCGGCGACGGCATTGTTGAAGGAGATGGCGCCGTTGCCGCCGTCGACATCGGTGGCGATGTCGCCGCGCAGGATCACCGGCGCTTTGCTAATGACGCTCAAATAGTCCAAGGCCACAATGCTGCCGACAGCGCCTAGATCAATGGCGCCGCTGTTGGCAAACACCCAAAGGCCTTCCGTGGCGAAGCCGCTGCCATCGACGGTGCTGCCAAAGGCGATGCCGCCGGTGATAATCGATGCCACGATGGTGTCGGCGCCCAGCGTAACCGGATCGTCGTAGACTTGCGCGCCGGTGGTGCGAATCAGGCCGCCGTTGATCGAAGTTGTGCCGGGTGCATCGGTGGCCAGGCTCGCCAGGGGCGCCATATTGCCGACGGCGCCGCCGAAAAAGGACGTACCAGCCGTGTCGACATTCAAGTTGAAGCCGCCGTCGAGCGCGCCGTCGAATTCAACGTCGCCGCTGTCGGTCGAGGTAAGGATTGTGTCGGCGCCCAGCGTCACTGCATCCTGATACGTTTGGCTGCCGCTGGTCGTGACCATGCCGCCGTTGATTGCCGTCGTGCCGTCGGCATTGGTGGTCAAACTCGACAATGTCACGGGTCCGGCAAATGTGGTCGTGCCGTTGTTGCTCGTGTTGACCGTTAGCGCCACTCCCGGCGTGTAGCGCACCGCGGTGTCCGCAGGCAGCGAATCGGTCCCCAGGAAGAACAAAGTGCCGATCGTGCCGGTTTCATTTTCGATGCCGGCGGAGTGGAAGCCGCCGTCGGAAGCCGCGTCGGGGTAGTGAACTTCAATAGAATTGGACCCCTCGAACAACTTGATCTGGTACGTCACCTGCGGTCCGTCGAAAGAATGGGCAACGTGGTCGAATTCGACGATGAACACTTGGCTTCCCGGGCTGCCCAGCGTTTGGTAGCGGATGTTCCCCTGCGGGTTATTGAAGTCTTCCCACCAACCGGCGATCACGCCGTCGGGATTGCCGAATTCAGGCAGGAAGCCGCCGCTGCAACAGCCATCGACCTGTCCGGGCAGCACGGTAATGAAACCATTCGAGCTGACGAACACTTCAGTGTAATCGATGCCGAAGTAGTTGAAGGTAAAGCCGATCGGCACGGCGCCGCTGACTTCATTATCGCCCAGGGAAAGGAAAGTCCCCGACGCGGCGATGTCCTGGAAGTCGAAGGCCGGCGTGGACAGGCCGTAGGCGCCAGCATCGACTGTGCCATTGAAGGTCACATCGTTGCCGCTTAGCACGGTGTCAAAATCGAGGACGACGGCGTCGTTGTACGTTTGATCGCCGGAGAACGCGCTGGTGGTGACGTCGCCGCGGATGTGCGTCGTGCCGCCGGCATCCGTCGTCAGGCCGGCCAAGGGTGTGCCGCCGCCGACGCCGCCGAACGTCGTCAGGCCGGCGGTGTTGACGGTGAGCCGAAAACCGCCGTCGAGCGTGTCGGCAAAGGTTACGTCGCCTGCCGCCGTGGCGGTGAGTGTCGCATTGGCGCCAAGCGTGACGGGGTCGCCGTAGGTCTGATCGGTTTCGGTAATCACGAGGCCGCCGTTGATCGCGGTGTTGCCGGTGCTGTCCGTGATGAGATACGTCAGCGGCGTGCTGCCGCCGACGGCGCCGCCCAGAATCGTCGCTGCGGACGATTCGATGAACAGGCCGAAGCCGCCGTTGACGGTGCTGGTGAAGGCGATATTGCCGAAGCTGGAAACCAGAATCGTGTCGAACCCAAGATCGACCGGATCGTTGAACGTTTGATCGCCGTCGGTTTCGATCGTGCCCGCAGCGATCGTCGTGCTGCCGGCGGCATCGGTGGTCAGGTTGTTGAGCGGAGCAAAGTTGCCGACTGCGTTCCCAAATGTCGTGACCCCCGCCGTGTTGACATTGAGGTTGAAGGCGTCGTTCAAGTTGTCGGCGAAGGTAATCGCGCCCGCGGCCGTAGAAGTCAGCGTTGTGTCGGCGCCGAGATTGACGGAGTCGTTGTAAGTTTGCGCGCGACTCGTGCGGACCGAGCCGCCGTTGATGGCAGTAACGCCCGGGCCATCCGTCGTCAGGCTGGTAAGGGGCGTTACGTTGCCGACGGGGCCGTCGAAGAAAGTGCTCCCGCCGGTGTTGACGGTCAAGTTGACGCCGCCGTTGACGGTGCCGGCCGCAGTGATGTCCCCGCCAAGCAGCGAAGTAAGCGTCGTGGCGGCGCCGAGAGTTAGCGCGTCGCTGTAGGTTTGTTCGAAAAACGTCGTCACTGCACCGCCGTTCACAGCCGTGACGCCGTCGGCGTTGGTGGTCAAGTTAACCAGTCCATTGATCGCGCCCACGGCGCCGGCGAACGTAGTCGTGCCGTTGTTATTGGTGTTGACTGTCAAGCTTGCCGGCGGAACTCCTCCGGGCGTGTATTGCACCGCGGTGTCGGCTGGCATCGAAACCGTGTCCAGGAAGAACTGGGTTCCAAACGTGCCGGTCTCATCCTCGATGCCGGCGCTATGAAGATCGCCGACGCTTTGGGCGTCCGGGTAGTGGACTTCAATGACGTTGCTGCCCTCGAACAGCTTGAATTCGAATGTCGAGACGCCGCCGGAAAATCCCTGAATGTCGCTGAATTCGACGATGAAAACCTGGCTGCCCGGCGCGCCCAAGGTCTGATAAGTAATCGAGCCTCCGCCCGGGGGATACAGGTTGTCCCACCAGCCGGCGATCACGCCGTCCGGATCGCCCGGCGTGGGCAACGGCTCGCCCGAACAGCAGCCGTTGTACTGGAACGGAAGCACCGTGAGGAAGCCGTTGGAGCTGACAAAGAGATCGGTGTAATCGATGCCGAAGTAATTGAAGGTAAAGCCGATGGGGATGGCGCCGCTCACCTCATCATCATCCAGGACAAGGAACGTCCCGGATCCGGAGATGTCTTGGAAATTGAACACCGGCGTGGACACGCCGTAGCCCCCGAAAGAATTGCCGGCCGAATCGACGGTGCTGTTGAAGCGGATATCGTTGCCGCTCAGGACGGCATCGTTCAAAAGCACGACCGCATCGTTATAGGTCTGATCGCCGTTGGCCGCGACGGTGGTGACGGCGCCGCCGTTGATATGGGTGGCCCCGCCGGCATTTGTGATCAGGCGGGTGAGCGGCGTGGTCCCGCCGACGACGCCGTCGAAGGTGGTGATGCCCGCGGTGTTGACGGTGAGTCGTGAGGCCCCATCGACGGTGCTGCCCAGAGTGATGTCTCCCGCGGCGCTGGAGCTGAACGTCGTGTTGGCGCCCAGGGTGACCGCATCACCATAGAGCTGGGCGCCGGTCGTGGCGCTGCTGCCGCCGTTGAGCGCGGTGGCGCCGGCGGCGTCCGTGGTCAAACTGGCGAGCGCTGTCGCGCCGCCGACAGGGCCGCTGAAGATCGTCGTGCCGTCGGTGTTGATCGTCAGGTTGAAGCCGCCATTGACGCTGCCGGCGAAGACGACATTGCCGGCGCCGGTTGAATTCAAGATGGCGTTGGCCCCAATCCTGACCGCGTCGTTGTAGGTCTGAGCGCCCGACGTGGTGATGCCGCCGCCGTTGATCAACGTCGTGCCGCCGGCATTGGTGGTCACGCTGGTCAAGGCCGTGCCGCCGCCGACGGCGCCGCCAAAAGTCGTCGCGCCGGCGGTATTGACGTTGAGACTGAATGCTCCATCGACGGTGCCGGCGAAGGTGATGTTGCCGCCGGTGCTCGTCGTGGTCGCGGCAACGCCCAGGACGACGGCGCCGTTATAGGTCTGCGTGGTCGAGGTCCGGATCGTGCTCGTCGGATTCAGGTTGATGCTCGCGGCATTGAAAGCCAGGCTGCCGGTCAAATTCAGTCCGGTGTTGAGGTTGATGGTGTCGGCGCCGGTGACGTTCATGCCGGCCGCAAAGCCCGCGTCGAGCGCATTGAAGTTGAACGTATCGGGGCCGGCGTCGCCGTTGACGTTGAGTTGCGTCGTGGGATTGACGAACGTCATGCTCTCCAGGCCGCCGTCGATGGACACGGTATTGTTGCCGGCGCCGGGGCCCGCGCTGAACGTGGTGCTGTGCGCCAGGCCGTCAGCAAGGTTGATGGCAGTTGTGCGCGCGACCGGCGTGACCGTGACCGGTTCCAGTCCGGAAAAGAACACTGCGGGAATGCCGTCAAAAACCAGATTGCCTCCGCCCACGCCGGTGGCGTTATAGGTGAGCGTCGTGAAAATCGGCCCACCCTGCACGAACAATTTGTCGCCGCCGACGCCATTGGTGCCGCCGGCGTAAACGACTTGCACGCCAAACTGGCCCAGCGACCGATCCACGGTCAACGAATCGTCGCCGCCCAGCGTATCAACCAGGAACTGCGTGCCCGTGACCGCCGCAAAGGGTACGAACACCGTGCTCGTGCCATCGCCGGTGGCGCCGACGATGGTTGTCTTCAAGATGTTGAATGGGTCAGTGATGATGAATTGATTGTTGGCTATATCGGACTGGATGGTCAGGCTGTCGTTCTTGTCGCCGGCGTCGAATACCACCAAATTGTTGGAGCCGTCCAGGAAAACCAAGGTCGCCGCCGAGATGAAAAAGGAGCCCCAGGCGGGGTCCGCATCGGACTGGGCCACATTCGTGAGCCGGGTCGGACTCGTACCGTCGGCCTTCATCGTGTAGATTTCTTGATTGCCGTCCCGATCGGTCGAGAAGACAATCTTGCTGCCGTCGGGCGAAAAGGCGGCGGAGGAATCGTCGGCCGGGTTATTGGTGAGGCGCGTTTGGCTCGAGCCATCCGGGTTCATCACGTAGATCTCGGAGTTGCCGTCGCGCTGCGTATTAAACACGATCTTGGCGCCGTCCGGCGACCAGTTGGGTCGGCCGTCAAACGCGGCGTTGTTGCTGATGTTCGTCGGGCTGGTGCCGTCGGCATTCATCACGAAGATTTCGAAGTTGACGGCCCGGTTGGTTTCAAAGGCGATTTTAGCGCCGTTGGGCGACCAGGCGGGGTTATCGTCATTGGCGCCGTCGTTGGTCAAGCGCGTGGGCGCGCTGCCGTCGGCATTCATCACATAGATTTCGCGCTGACCATCGCGATCGGTGGTGAACGCGATCTTGGCGCCGTCGGGCGACCAGGCTGGGGTCCGATCCCGCGCGGGGTTGTTGGTAAGTTGCACAACGCCGCTGCCGTCGCGCTTCATCACGTAGATTTCGTCGTCGCCGTCGCGGTCGCTCACGAACGCGATCTCGGTCCCGTCGGGTGACCAGGCGGCTTCCGTGTCCAAAGCTGAATTGTTGGTCAGGTTGGTTTGTCCAGCGCCGCTGATGTCCATCAAATAGATTTCGGAGTTGCCATCGCGCAAGCTCGTGAAAATGATGCGGCTCGTCGTGATGTTGACCTTGGAATCCTCGACCTCGCCGTTGCTCGCATAGCCCGTCGGGTTCAGGCCACCGGCCGTGCTGAGCCGAAAGCGCGTAAAGGTCGTGCCCAGGGTCGCTCCCGCAGGCACGCTGAACGTGATCGTATTGGCGCCGACGACGACGGGTGTGCCGCCGGCAGCCGTGATGCGCTCGCTCGCGCCAAAAACGCCGTTTTGGTCAAAGTCGATCCAGGCATCGAGCCTGCCCGCCGCCCCTGTCACTGTCACCGTCGCGGCGCCGGTGCCGCCGGCGATCAGAGGCAAGAGGCTGACGCCGTCGTCGTCGTCGCTACCCACCGTGTCGTCACTGGTGCCGTCGAGGGGGGGGAAGACATCGGCTTCACTATCGCGGACGGCGCCCAGCAGCAGTCCGCTTGCTCCATGGCGGGCGCCATTGCCGCTGCGGAGTGTGCCGTAGGATATGGGAGCATCGCCGTGGTCCATGGCCTGCGCCACGATCAGGCCGACGTCGTCGATGCGCCAACCCGGCGCGGCGCCGCCGGCGTCGGTCGTGAGGCGCCAGCGGAATTGGACCACCTTGCCGTTACCGGCGGCCGGCAAGTTCACGACCGTCAGGATGTAGCCGCCCGAGTCGCCCGTCCAGCCGGACCCGGAGTTGTAGCCGCCGGTCACGAAACTGCCGCCGGCGGTCACGATGTCCGCAAAGGCGCCGCCGTTCATCGAGATTTCCAGTTTGGCAAAATCGGCCCCCGACTCGGTGTTGTAATAGTTGCGGAATTCCAGCAAGTTGTTGGCGGCAATATACGTCACGAACGGCGCGAGCAAGCGCGTGTCGCTCGTCGATGCGACATCTGCCAAAAACGCGTCGTTCGGTGTCGTGAGCGGGGTCGTGGTTGACGTCGTCCAGGCCGACGAGCCCGAGCCGACCTGAGTTGACCACTTGAACGGGAGCGCCGGCGCCGTAACCGTGTCGAATTTTTCGAAGATGTCCGCGGTCGGCGGCAGATCGAACGCCTGCGTGACGACGGTTGAGCTGGAATTGGCCGTCGAGGCGCTGAAGCCCCATCCACGCCGCGCAAACGCAATCCACAGGTCGGCGAAGTTCTTGCCGCCGGTGAGGACCTGGTCGGCCTGGATGATCGCGTCGCGCGCTTGAATGAAGGAAGGATTGGCGGGTTGCAACTTCAACCCGTCCATGACCAACTGCAGCGCCAGCTTGTTGCCGGCTGCCGCAGGTGTGCCGAGCGGCGCGGCGGGGTTATACCCGGTATAGAGATCGGCATCAAAGCCGTATTTGTTGATCAGCATCCAATTCATGTCCCACAGAACGGAACACCAGATTTCCCCGGAGTTGTGCACTTCGTTGTTGGGAAATCCGCCGTTGAAACTCGCCAGCGTCAACGGGTCAATCGTCATGTCAAAACTGTACGGCTCCCGGCGAATGCCGGGACCGTTGGGCGCTTGGCCCAGGACGTAGGTGCCGATCGGCATGGCCTGGTTCTGGACGTCGGTCGCCCGCTGGGTGAACATCAGGGCCCACCAATCGCTCCAACCTTCACCCATGCCGCCGCTCTGCAGCGCGTTCAAGGCATTCGGATTCGCCGGGCCGCCGGTCAGCCGGTTGGAAACGCCGTGGCCGAATTCGTGGATGATGACGCCGTTGTCCAGGTCGCTGTCGCGGTCCGGATTGGCGGGAGTCCATATGAACATCTGCATGCGCGGGGCAGTACCATCCGCCGGTGTGAACATGTTGGCGTTGTTGGTGCTGCCACCGTTCGCGTTGTCCTGGGCGTCGCCCTGAACAGCGTCGTTGGCCAGGCCGCCATTGCCGTAATTGTTGACCTGAAAATTCCCTGAAATCTCGTTAAAGCCGTAGTGGTAGTGGACGTCGTGCAGGACATTGTTCATGTAGAACAAGTTCACCACGGCCATGTTCTCGTTCTGCAGGGTGGATGGCGCCGAGGTGGGATCGAACGTAAATCCGCTGAAGTCCAAACTGGCGCCGCCGTTCGGCCGCGGCGGCGCAGCGTCGGCGACGTTGTTGCCGTCGCGGTCCAGATGGGCGTCCACGTTGTTGCCGCGCGTGTCGGTAAACTCCGCGCCCGCAACGCCGTTGGTGTCGTGCCAGGCGAAGGGCGCGGCCACTGGGTCCGCGGGGTTGACGTGGACCGAGAAGCCGCCGTCCTGCACGCTCTCAGTGGGCAAGCGCAAGGCGTTGTACGAATCGTAATCGACCCAGTCGGATTGCCACACCAACTCGCCGTCGGCGCTGTTGACGCTTACGTCGTACCAGTGACCACCATCGGGGGTGCGCAAAACGAGCCGCCACGTTAACTCGACCCCGTCCGCCTGGACCACATACTGCAGCGACGCGGGGATGGGTTCCAGTGACGCCTCGGGCGCCAACAGCACGGTGTGTTGGCTCAGGTCATTTGCCGCACTTACCACCTGAATCGGCTGGCGCAGGCCTAAACCCAGTTCAGCGGCAGCTGCCGACAGTGCCTCGGACGCCGTCAGGCCGGGGTTCGGCGGCGTTGGTGAAGCGATGCCGAGCCCAAAAACGAAGGTGCTCCCCACATTCACCACTTCCCCGGCCGCCGTGATGCTGATGTTTAACCAGGCGTTGGCCACCGGCAGGCCGTTGTAAGTCTGCTCCAGGTAAATATGCGTCGTATGGCTGGGCGCGCTGGTATATCGATCCGTCACCAAAAAGTGGGAAAGGTCTTGGGCGCCAAGGCCCAAGGCGCCGGCATGGTCCAACAGATATCCGCGCGCGATGTCGAGCGGATCACCGGGACTCGGAGGCGTGAGGAAGGCGCCGAGGTTGGCGAGGGTGTGCTGCGGCGGGATAAACGCCAAATCGGCAGCAGCACTGGGCAGCGTGCGATCTTCAAGCCGCTCCAGGTACGGCGTCTGACGATGTTTTGGATTCCGCTGAGGTTGGGTCCGATGATCGAACGGAAGTGACCAATGGCGCGTTCGCGACAAATGACGATTCCACAATCGGCGCAGCATGGGTGCAGACTCCAAGGGGAGGCTAGAGTTTCGCTGGTTGTCTGGTTGCGCTGGGTAGGGGCAAAAGACGAGTTGTAGTGTAAATCGCGGATTTGACGATTGCAAAGAGTTTTCCGCTTTTTTCGGTTTTTCCGCCTACGGCTGGCTGACTTCTGTTTTTAGTCTTAGGGACTCGGAAGGAAATGAATATCCCGGCGAGCCGAGCCGCGTAAGCGGCCGGGTTGCGACCAGGCACTAACCCGGCTCCTAACGGAGCTCGGCTCGCCGGGATGTTTTTTTCTTTCCGAGTGCCTCACCGCCCCGGCGGCAACGCGTTTTCGTCAGGCACGGGCAGCCGCGCGGGCTGGCGGCGGCGCGGCAGGTCCCAGACCTTGAGTCCCACGTCGAAGCCCTTTTCATCAGAACGGTTATTAATGTTGCCGCCGTCGTCGGTCTTGTCGATACCGACGCCATACGCCGCCATGCCGTCAGGAAAGCGACGCCAGCGCAAGGCGGCGCCATCGTACGGGTCCACGGGCGCTTCGGCGATCAGGCCGGCTTTCACCAATTCCGCCGGCGATTCCGGCCAGCGCTCATTCTTGATCCGAAAGCGCTCGGCGGCGACGGCGACCAGCGCCGAGCGCAACATTGCTTGATCGCGCAAATGCGCGTTGCCGACCTTTTGCACTGCGGGCGCCATCAGACGCGCCAGAATCGAGGCGCGCGGAATCTCCTTCTCCAACTCGAGCAGCCGGTCGCGTTGCTGTTCGAGCGGCAGCTTCGTCGCCTCGACGACCTGGTTCATGTGCCGCAAGAGCGAAGGATAGCCGTGGGTCATCACGGCTGGGAAGAAATCCGTCACCTTGTCGCCCAACCCCGCGTTCCCGCCGAGGCCGCCTAACCGGCTGATCCCGATCTTGCCGTCGGCAATGGCTTGCATCAGGTGCTGTTGACCGCCGCGCTCGCCGCGCATCGCGTTGGTCCATTGTTTCTGTACATCGATGATTTCTTGTTCGATCAGCGCTTGCATCGGCGCCAGCGCCGTGTCGGACGGCCGGCCTTGCGCCAGCACCCGTTCCAGCGCTTGCAGCGCGCCGTGATCGCCGGCCACGCGAATCAGGAACGAGATCAAAATCGGCTCATCCCCGAGCGACCGGGCGCCATTCATGCAAGCCCGGCACGATTCCACGGCCCCGTCCAGGTCGCCGGTTTGGGCCCGCACCCACGCATCATGCTGCAGCAATTCAAAGGCGCGGCGCGCATTCTGTTGGTCGTTGAGGTTCGTCGTGATCCAATCGGCGCTCCATTTCATGGGAAAGCGGCCTTTGGGCATGTCCTTGAGCTTGCCCGCCTCGACGAGCGCCTCCTGCATATCCGCACGGGCTTCGCGCAACATCTGGATCTGCAGTTCATTCAGCTCATAGGGCGCTTCCAGCTTTTCAAATTGCAAGGTGAAATCGTTGTTCCAGGTGCGCGCATTGTGGCGCGCCAACCCGTATACCTTGGTGACCTGAAGGGCCGAATTCTCCTCGGGCCTCAGGACTTCGCGCTTCGCTTCGAGATCGGCCAGCCGCCAATCCGGGTCGAGGCGGTCGGTTTCCGTCAGCGCCGACTCAGTTTCGCGGGCGCCGGTCCAGTACAAATAGGCATAGCCGGCTATGAGAATGATGAGCAGCAACCCAACGAAGGACATGACATACCACGGCCAACGCCGGCGGCGCGGCGCACGGATTGCTGGAGCAGCGGTCGAAATTTGCGTATCCATGATGAATTCACCTCTTGCGAACGAAGGGGTCACGATCCGGCGCCCAGCATGATTATCTTCCCTGGAATTCGCACGAGAAACAACAGGATTTCGTCATCGAGCAATCAAACGTGTGTTTTTGGCCCGTCGCGCTGACTTCTACCCACTGCCCACTGGCCACCGGGCCGAGTTGAACGTGTATCAGGCCAATTCTTGTTCCACTGCGGTTTCGGCTCGAAGAACCACCGTCGCGGCCAGGTCGATGCGGCGGGTGCCCGCCGCGCCGACCCGGTCCTTTCCGCATCTTGCAGGTGGCATTATCAAAAATACGTCATTTGACGGTCGCGTTCGCCGTCCGTAGTTTGGTAAAACCCCAATTATGGGATGTCGGCAGACTTTTCTACTCTATCGGAGAGGGTAGATGCGCACGCGGTTGCAATGCCCCTCGTGCCAAAGCCAATTGTCCGTCCCCGAATCGAGTCTCGGCAAACGCATTCGTTGTCCACGTTGCAAGAAATCCATCACCTGGCCCGCGCACCGGCGGTCGGCTGACGACGGCCTCGATGACGTGATGGACGATAACACGGACCCGCAAGAAGACGATGACGACATCTCCGACGATGACGATCCGGACGCCGCCGCCGCGCCCCGGACTCGCCGCTTGCGAGCCGCGCTGCAATGGCCTTTGCTGGGCGCGTTCACTTGGTTCTTTCTCGGTCTGGCACTGGCGCTGGCCACCCCACGGCTGGCACTGACGCCGCCGTTCGTGCTAAGGCTGCTCGGACCGTTGCAATTGCTCGCGACGTTCGTGCTCATCTGGTGGAACCTTTCCGCCGGCGTTCTGCTCGTCGGCCGAACCGGCAAAACCCATCTGGCCTTGCCGTTCACGCTCGCGCAGCTCTTGCTGTTTCCCTTGCTGTTCTTGCAGATCGCTTGTGTTCTCGGGGCGCATCACTACACGACGGACGGGCCCGATCGGCGTGCCAACCTGGATGACTTTCTGGCCACATGGGCCACCGCCGGATATCGAGAAGTGCGCGTATGGACCCCATGAACCGTGTTCGAGATTACCTGCTCGACAATGTTGGCCACATGACCTTTCCGGGAAATCCATCCTTCGATTCGGCGGCACAGCGCTGGTTCGTGCCGATCTACTGCCGAACCGATCGCGGCGCCGTGGTCGTGGGCGACGTTGAACTCGACCCCCAAGGCCACGTCGTCTTCGCACCGAGTCGCGAAGAAATGTTTACCCGGTTGGGCGCTGCGGCATGTTCCGTGGCGTGAGCCATGCGCGGAAGTAACCGCCGAACCCGCGAGTCAAATTGCCGTAGCCGACGCAGCCTGCGTGCGATCGAACGTCGCTTTGCCAGATCGCGTGGTCAGCCAAGTCACGGTGATTCGGCCAGCGCGCGCTGCTGAGCCGGTCGAGTCCTAGCGAGCAAGCAGCGCAACTGCACGTTCAAATGTTCCGCTGCGCCGCCGCAGTGCACGACGAGAAGCGGAACAGGAAGCGCTGCGGCGTTCGCTGGCGCGAAGCCAGCCGTTCGGAAGCGTCGCCTGGCAGGAACAGACGGCCGAGAGATTGGGGCTTGACATCTTGTGGAATACATCACAACATGTGAAGTACGATGAATGTGGTCGGCACCGAACTGATCGAAGAGTTTTGCAAGCGCAAAGAGCGCGCCAAGAAGGCGTTCGACAAGTGGCTGCCGAAGGTCGACGAGGCCCGGTGGACGAAGAGGCTTGACGCGAAGGCTACGTTCCCGGCCACCGACCCTTGGACCGGCGACAGCGGGACGGAGTATCTGATCTTCGACGTCGGCGGCAACAAGTACCGGGTTGTCGCCCGCCCGGTGTTCAAAACGCAAACGCTCATCATCATGGCCGTGATGACCCACGACGAGTACCAGGCCGCCAGATGGAAAACAGGACTATGAGCACCACCACTAAGGTCAACCATAAGGCCGTGCCGACCACGTTCGACGCCTTGATCGGCGCGCTGATGCCGGCCGCGATTCACGACAAGGCCGCCTACGGGAACGCCATGGAAATGGTCCGACGGCTCGCCGTCGTCCCCACGCTCAACGCGGACCAAACCCGATACCTCGACACGCTCTGCGTGCTAGTCGCCGGTTACGAGAAAAACCACCGCACCGTCGGCAAGGCGAAGCTCAAGCCGCTCGAGGTCTTGCACGAGTTCGTCGCGGAGCACCGGATGAAGGTCCGGGAGCTTGGCGTGCTCTTGGGCGTGTCCGAATCGGCGGCGTCGATGATCCTCAAGGGCGACCGTGCCCTGACGCTGGACCACGTGCGCAAACTCGCCGAGCGGTTCAAAGTCAGCACGGCCCTTTTTGTGGGATGAATTGCACAAGTGGAGCAAGGGGTCGGGAGGGGCACGCGTCTTTTATGAAATAAGGCGGTCGGCAATTGCTCCTTGCAAGGGCTCCCGACGCCGTCAGCCGGAAACCGCAGCGGAACTGGAAGCGCTGCGGCGTTCGTCGGCGCGAAACGAGCCGTTCGGAAGCGCGGCCTGGCAGGAACAGACGGCAGAGAAATTGGGACTGCATCGGAAGGATTGGCATGGCGAAACGAACCACGACCGCTGTGGCAGCCGCAGATGACCACGAAGACAGCGGCGCCGCGCGTCACATCCTTGAGATATACCTTGCCGAGCTAAAGGCGATTCACGGCATGGGCGGGGGCGTGGCTGAAACGTCCTACTATCCCGCGCTGTCCAATCTGTTCAACGCAGTAGCAAGCACCCTCAAACCCAAGGTCCGCTGTGTGATGAATCTCAAGAACCTTGGGGCTGGAATGCCCGACGGCGGATTGTTCACCGCCGACCAATTGCAGCGCCAATCGGACGGCGAGCTGAAGGCCGGCCAACTTCCGGCGCGAGGAGCAATCGAAGCCAAGGGAACCAAGCCCAACGTCAAAACCATTGCCAAAACGCCACAGGTAATCGGCGACAAAAATACGACCGGTTATCTGAATACCTACGGCATTGTGATTGTGACCAACCTGCGCGAGTTCCTCATTGTGGAGCGCGGCGCCAACGGGCTGCCGGTGGAACGCGAGGCCTTCGCCCTGGCCGCCGATGAACAAGACTTCTGGCAACGCGCGGCCGCCCATCCGCGCGGCACGGCCCAGCTAAAGGGGGAGCAATTCGTCGAGTTCATCAAGCGTGCTTGCCTTCATGCCGCGCCGCTGGCCAACCCGAAGGACGTGGCCTGGTTCCTGGCATCCTACGCCCGCGATGCCCTTTATCGCGTTGAGCATCAGAAGGACTTGCCGGCCCTGCAAACGGTCCGCGCCGCGCTGGAAGAAGCCTTGGGCATGAAGTTCACCGCCGAGAAGGGAGAGCACTTCTTTCGATCCACGCTGGTGCAAACCCTCTTCTACGGCGTGTTTTCCGCATGGGTCCGCTGGCACAAAGACAATCCCGGCTCGAAAGCAAAGTTTGATTGGCGGACCGCGGAATGGACGCTGCACGTTCCTTTCATCCGAACCTTGTACGAAGAGGTTGCCAAGCCCAGCCGGCTGGGGCCGCTAAGACTGGTGGAAGTCCTCGATTGGGCGGCGGGCGTGCTCAACCGCGTGCAGCGGAGCGAGTTCTTCAATCGCTTCGAGGAGGAGCACGCGGTCCAATACTTCTATGAGCCGTTTCTCGAATCCTACGACCCGGAGCTGCGCAAGGCCCTGGGCGTCTGGTACACCCCGCCGGAAATTGTCAAATATCAGGTCGCGCGCGTGGATACCGTCTTGCGCGAAGAACTCGGCCTGCCCGATGGACTCGCCGATCCGAATGTCATCGTGCTCGATCCCTGTTGCGGGACGGCAACGTACTTGGTCGAAGTGCTGCGTAATATCGCCGAGACCTTGCGCGACAAAGGCGGCGACGCGCTGGTGGCCGCCGACTTGAAAAAAGCGGCCATGGAGCGCGTGTTCGGCTTTGAGATCATGCCCGCGCCTTTTGTGGTATCGCACCTGCAATTGGGCTTGCTGCTGAAAGCCCAAGGCGCGCCGCTGTCAACCGACGAGCGCGTGGGCGTGTACCTCACCAATGCCCTGACCGGTTGGCAACCGCCCAAGGGGCCGAAACAGCCCCTTCTATTCACCGAATTGGAGGAGGAACGCGACGCGGCCGAGGAAGTCAAGCGGGATAAACGGATACTGGTGGTCTTGGGCAACCCGCCCTACAACGCCTTCGCCGGCGTCAGTCCTGAAGAAGAACAAGGGCTGGTCGAATCGTACAAGAGGGGCCTGAACAAGCCTGCCAGCGCAGGCGGCTGGGGCATCAAGAAATTCAACCTCGACGATCTCTACGTCCGTTTCTTCCGCCTTGCCGAGCGTCGCATCGCCGAAATGAGCGGCATAGGCGTGGTGTCGTTCATCTCCAATTTCTCTTACTTGAGCGATCCGTCTTTCGTGGTGATGCGTCAACGATTCCTTGCCGAGTTTGACAAGATGTGGTTTGACTGCATGAACGGCGACAGCAGGGAAACTGGCAAGCTGACGCCAGAAGGGAAGCCGGATCCGTCAGTCTTTTCCACAAATCAAAACCGCGAAGGCATCCGGGTAGGCACGGCCGTTTGTGTCATCGTACGCAAGCCAACGCGACAGAAGAAGCCAAAGGTTCGTTTCCGGCATTTCTGGGGCGCGAGCAAGCGCGCAGACCTGTTGGACAGCCTGAAAGTCAAGAACATTGACGCAAACTATTCCGTGGCCGAGCCCAGCTCAGAAAACCGCCTTGCTTTCTTACCAGAGGATGTGGCGGACCATTACCACGCGTGGCCAAAACTCACGGAGGTATGCGCCGTGGCCCCATTCAATGGACCGGTGGAAAGGCGCGGGAATTCTCTGATCCGCTTCCAGACTGACCGCGCCGGGTTTCTGGCCCTTGCCGCTTACCTGGACCCGAAAGTTGACGATCAAGCCGCTCAGACTTCTGAACCGCGCTTTATGCATTCCTCAGGCGAGTTCCGCGCCAAAGAGGCCCGAGCCGCCCTCAAGGGGAGGGTGCGATACGACCCGCACGCGATCCTCCGCTATCCATTCAAGCCCTTTGACGTGCGGTTGGCCTACCTGGACGCGGCCATTCATCCTCTGTTTTCGCGCCCCAGCCCGCAGCTCCTCAATCAACGATTTGCGGGCAACGCCTTCTTTATCTCGCGGGACACCGCCGACAAGGCCCCAGAAGGCCCTCCCTTCTACTTGTCGCGCTGCGTTTGCGACTACGATTCGATTTCGGGCCACGCACGCCACTTCCCCATCCGCGTCAAAAACGGACAACGCCTCGAAAAAGAGGCCCAAACTACTTTGTTTGACGCCCTCGGCGAAGAGCCAGAAGTGGACGAACCCGTGGCCAATCTTTCTTTCGCCGCACGCGATTACCTTGTCCGCCTCAAGATCAAGAACCCCGACGACGCCAAGACAGCGAGGTTGATCTGGATGCACGCTCTGGCCATCGGCTACAGCCCGGCCTACCTGACCGAAAACGCCGACGGCATCCGGCGCGACTGGCCGCGCATCCCGCTGCCGATTGACCGCAAGGCCCTTGAAGCATCGGCGGCGCTGGGCGAGCAAGTCGCGGCGCTCTTGGACACAGAAGCCGAGGTGCCTGGGGTAACCAGCGGGACGATTGCCCCCGTTTTGAAGACCATCGGCTTGATTACCAAGGCCGGCGGCGGCCAACTCGACGCGGCGGGAAGCGACCTGGCTATAACGGCCGGCTGGGGACACTTCGGCAAGGAAGGCGTCACGATGCCGGCCAAGGGCAAGCTGGCCGAACGCCAGTACAACGAAGCCGAAGCAAAGGCAATCGACGCGGAATCAGCGGCACGCGGCATGTCGGCCAACGATGCGCGGCTGCTGCTGGGCGAAAAGACCTGTGACGTGTATCTCAATGGCGCAGCCTACTGGCGCAACATTCCGTTGAACGTGTGGGAATATTACATCGGCGGCTATCAGGTCATTAAGAAATGGTTGAGCTACCGCGAGTACGGCGTGGTTGCCCGAGCCTTGAAGCCCGAAGAAGCCCGCGAAGTAATGAACATGGCCAGGCGCATCGCGGCTATCATCCTGCTGCAACCCAAGTTGGATCAAAATTACCGCCAAGTGCAGGCGCACACCTACGACTGGTCCGTTGCGCCGAAACCGTAGAACACCGAAGGTGCTGTGCGTGGACTTGACGCGACCGAGCCGCATGGACGATCCGGAGTACATCGTGCGGCTGGTGGGGCACGTGGTGTGCGTGAGCTTGGAGACCGTGCGGATTGTGAACGCACTGCCGGCGGTCTACGGCGGGCGCACTTAAACACACGATCTGTGGCGAGACGCCGCCACTTATGGAACAAGCGTGAGGAGAGTCATCTATGCATCATCTGCATTTCCGCTATGTCAGCGAAGAGCCGCGAAGTCAGACCCTTCGGCGCCTGTTCCAACTGCTAGACGACATGCCGCCGGATTTGCGTCACGATCTCTTGCGAAACCTGTTTATCGATTTCAGGGTCTTCTCCGAGCTACTGAACGAAAAAGACAAGCAAGCTGCGGAATACACTGAGCTGAAATCCAAGCTGCAGCGGCTCGTCGGCTCGGTTCCTGGCGAGCAGGCCATCGTATATGGTCTGGTCTGCTTCGTTCTTGGAAACGTTCACGCTCGCTGCACGATCAGACTGCCACGCCTGATCGATCAGAAACGGCGGCTGGTGCAAGACGGCCTTCACTCGGAATTGGAATCACTCAACTCGTTGCGAGAGGAGGAAGGCGTGCTCCGAAACGCCTATGCGACATTTTGTGAATTGGTCATCGGACCGTTGCTCGGCGACGTACAAACGATGGATTTCGGCAGCGAATGGCTGTTCGACGACAGCGAACCGGTTCCGCCAGATCAGGTCAAGGCTGCCCTAGCGAAACAGCAGAGTGCCTCGGCGATAAGCGAACATTCAGAACCGATCATCAGCTCGTTCTTGGACCAAGTGGCTGCACAATTTGAAGTCGCTCTTCGAATCGGTCCAGAGACTCTTGCGCTGAGAGTCGAGGATAAGGCCGTTTCCGTGTCGGTGGGCGAGTATTGCGCCCCGTGTGACCGTCATCCAACTCGGCCACGAGTCTTGCGGCTCAATATCAGTGGAGTATCGCTTCTTGACAGAGCTTTTCGGCAGCTGGGATTGCCGGTGAATCCCAAGTACCATCTGAAATGCCGTTTGGAATTCAGCGTTTTGCCAGCAGAGCTTCCGCGTTTGTCGAGTTGGACCGCCGAATGGGTTCGCGGCCAGGCGTTGCAAAGTCAAAATGGCCCCCCTATTCCGATTGTTCTCGATGGCGGGGAAGCATCGTTTTCAGCCAGCTGCTCGGACTGGCTTTCTGTGGATTACTTGTGGTCGAGTGCTGCACGGGAGGCGTACAAGACTTGGGAGAATACAAACGAAAGAGGATAGAACACGAAACGGGAACATGCTGAATTGTCCGCTCAACAACAACCCCAACATGTCCCCACTTCCTCCGCCCCAAGCAGCCCCCGCCAACGTCGGCAACAGTCTCAGCCAAACAAACTCAACATCCTCTCCCGCGGTACGCTCTCCACCAGTTCCGTCCAGCGCTGCGAAGCTGTTTCAAAACGGGGACAGGCCCCACAAGGCAAATGGGCCAGTCCCCGTTTTGAAACAGCTTCTGGACCCGTGCGGTCCGCCGCGGCGGACCGACGCGCCCCAGTTCGCTTGGCTCGATCTTGTGCAGACCGCCGCCGCAGACACTAACCCGTCCGACGGCACGTCGCCGCCCGCTACGACGGACCCGATCGGCTGGCGTTACCTTCTCTTGCCGGCAACAGTTTCCTGCGGAGTGGTGTTCCTCGCCAACAGCGCCTCGAGTTCTTGGGCGCCGACGAGTCCCTTCTCCACCAGATGCCGCCGAGCGGAGACGGCATCCGTGACGCGCACGCATTGACTCGGTTTTTTCTCCACCAGGACGATCACGGTGTCCGATTCGGAATGTTCATAGCGGAGCCACTTGGGCTCCACACGTTGGCGTGTGAATCCCAATCGGGAGAGCAAATCGTCCAATTGCTGATACGTAATGGAATCAGCGTTCATGAACGGATCCTCCTTGCATGAATGCAACGTGCTGATTGCGAATCTGGCGGAATCTTTCGACGGCCTTTCGATCCAGCCGATTCGTCATGGGGATGCGAACCGTGACACGGTCCTGGTCCGCCAGGATGTCTTCGCCGGACACGTTCTTTTCTTCGACGTACTTCTGTACGTAGAGCCAATACGCCTTGTTCCGTTGACCGTCGTAAACGACAAGAATGACGGGGAGCCATTCGTCCTGCCAGGATTTCAGGTCGGCAACTTCGACCCGGCACGCGATGCTCGTTGCTTGGTGCAGCACCTGCAGTGAGTCGGTGGCTTTGACTTGAAAGAGAACATGCCCGTTCTCGACTTCGCCGCGGTCGTTGTACGTGAGCATCAACAGGTCGATTCCGTAGTCCGTGTCGAGGCGATTCAGAGCAAACCCACGCAAAAGGATCTGCCGCTCCACGTGGTTAATGCTCAAGTCGGCAAGCACGTGGGCGCGCGTCCGCAGTTTTCGTTCGTGGGGCTGTCGCTTACGGGCCACGGCATTCTCGCAATTCGGCCGCAGGATGACAGCGCCAAAATACCCAAAAACCCGACGCCGAAACAGGGCAAGTTCTCCTGTCGGGGACAAATGCGAAACGGGGACATGTTGAATTGTCTGTTCAAAAACAATCCAAGCTGTCCCCACTTCCTCCGCCCCAAGCAGGCGCCGCCAACGCCGGCAAGAGGCTCAGCCGAACAAACGCAACATCTTCTCCCGCGGTACGCTCGCTGCCAGTACCGGCCAGCGCTGGACCAGTGCGGCGGTGCCGACGCGCCCCCGTTCGCTTGGCTCGATCTTGTGCAGACCGCCGCCGTAGGGGGCAGAAGGCAGTGGGCAGTGGGCAGTGGGCAGTCGGCAGTCGGCAGAAGACTGGTGTTGGCGCAGCTGGCAGTGGGCGGGCGGCCGATAGCGGGTTGGGCATGAGGTACAGGTTGGTTCCGATCGCGGCGGAGCGGCGGGGTAACTGGCGCTGCCAAGATCGGTCGGCGGAAGTGCTCCAAGCAGTGGCAAGGTTGCCAAAAGTTGGCAACGTTGCCAAAAAGTGGCCGCCTTGGTTTTCCAAGGTTGCCAAAAGCTGGCAACGTTGCCAGTGCGTGTGTGTGCAGCAAAGGTGGCATTGTGGCCTAGTCGCGAAATTGGCTGCCATAACAGATGTCCAGGTCAGCAGTTACGCTACGGGCACGACTGTGCACGACTGTGCCAAGTGGCCCACTGCTTGGCCCAGTCGCAACTGCGCCCCATAGCCATGCCTCCGGGCATGGTTCAAACCAGGGTAACACTTTCTTGCGTGGACATAGGGCATGGTTCAATTCTTGTCATTTCTGGGTGACAGAGTGAACGCTGTAGGGACTACACTTGCCTGTCATGTGATGCCGACGTTTTTTTCGATGTAACATTGGATAGATCAAGGGGATAGGAAGTTGAGTGCGTGCCAACTGTGTCGAAATCCTGTCGTCTCGAAAATCACCTATGCCTGTGTGCATTTGTGAACCATGCCGCGAAATGGGCATGGTTCAAAACCGGGTAACAATCATGTGTGTGTGTGTGGAGTGTCGGTGCATTGTGGCCTAGTCGCCCAATTTCTTCGTCGCAAAGGGTTATCAATCCAATGGTTGCGGAAAGGAACCACGAC
>Ga0209726_10002517_pt1 | contig 26921 bp, 21 predicted proteins | sample Subgrocontami54m_FD_187453 | JGI IMG/M metagenome (GOLD analysis project Ga0209726, IMG submission 187453) | Subsurface groundwater microbial communities from S. Glens Falls, New York, USA - GMW46 contaminated, 5.4 m (SPAdes) (version 3) | ecosystem: Environmental > Aquatic > Deep subsurface >... | reverse complement strand
CATCGTAGGCATCATCCCGGCGCAGTAATGAACAAAAGTCCAAAAAACTCCAAAAACCACAGATAAACCAGGCAAACCCTGCGGTTGACTCGAGAAATGCAGCCACCCCCGTTAAGCGATTGTTTACTTTCATTGCACAGGCCGTTGGGAAGGTGAAACGAAATGCGGCGGTTGAAAGGAATCGGCGGCATGGCGGTCTCATTTCTGTTCGACTTCATCCGCCGTCTCCGTGGGGGCCTTGAAATCCGCCAGCCCCAACTCACGCCGCAGCGCCAGGCATTCGCGCATCAGCCGGCCGCGCGTCGCCAGCTGATCTTCCAGCACCTCCGGCGGCAACTTGTGCGGTTCGCCGATCACAATGTCGATCGGCCGGCGCAGGTCGAACTTCTTGTTCTTCGTCGGCGGACCGTCCTTCCACGAAAAGTAGCTGCCCCAAGTGCCTTCGAGCCAGCAGACGACGACCGGTGTTTGCGGCCGCTCCTGCAAGATCCGCCAGATTCCCTGGCCGAAATGGCGCAGCGGCATCTCCTCACGGCGGCGCATCCAGCCTTCGGGGAACAGGACAACACATCGGCCTTCATCGAGCCGGCGCACCGCTTCGGTCAATTCGGGCACATCGCGGCGAACGCGCGCGGCTTCGACGCGAATGGCATGGAAGATATGAGTCATCAACCAGCGGATGCCGGGCAAGTCGAAGAACATACTCGTCATCATCGCGTTCAGCGACCGCGGCACTACCTTGCCGAGCAGCATCGGATCCATCCAGCAGGCGTGATTGGCGATGACCAGCACCGGGCCGCGCAACGGAAAGCAATCAGCACCGGGCCCATGCACGCGGAAGCGGTACATGACGGCAGCGAACCCTTCCATAATCACCTCAATCATTTCACGCCGCAGGAACCACCAGCTGCTAAGTGCCAGCATGCCGGCGAATCCCGCGACGAGCGCCAATTGCGCCGCGGCGCTCCAGCCCGCCCACTGCGCCAAGGCGAACAAGGCGAACGACACGCCGGCGATCATGATATTGTCGGCGAAGTTGCGTATGGCCATGGCGTTGCCGCGGGCGTCGGGCGGCACGTCGGCTTGATAGGTGGCTGCGAGCGGGACGTTGACCAGACCTGCCATGGCGCCGAGGATGACGCACATCGTCGGTCCGGGAACGCCGCCGACCGCAGCAATAATGAGGCCCACGGTCAGTCCCGTCGCACCCCACGGCACCAGCCCGAGCACGCGGCGCGGGTGCTTCTGCAAGCCGGCGAGCAGCGAGCCCAGCGCGACACCGCCGATCACGTACGCCCCGATCTCGATCAAGTCCTTGGGTTCGCGGCGTTCGTCGACAAAAATGGCGGCGATCAACCCGCCCGTCATGCCGGTGATCAGGCCGCGCAAACTCGCCAGCCCGAACAGGCACCAGCGCGCCTCGCGTTCGCGCCAAATGCGGCGGACATCCCGAAAGAAACCGGCGATGGCCTGACGCGGCGCTTCGGGGCGGCGCAGGTCGCTGGCGAAGCCCACAGGTAGCGCGAACAATAGCGCCACGAGATACAGCGCGAGAATGCAATGAGCCAGGGAAATCCCTCGTTTGAGCCAATATCCGCTGTAAAGGACCGGGAGGATTAACCCGAGGACCACGGCGGCCGCGGCGCCCATTTCAAAAAAGCTGTTAACGCGCGGGAGTGATATTTTGGCGTCTTCGGAACCAGCTGGTAACAACGCCGACCGGGTCGGTGCATACAGCGCGGCGCCGACAGCAATCAGGCTCCAACCGACCAACAACGGTAAGCCGAGCCAACCGCTTGCAATTAGGGCCAACGGACTGATCAGTCCCGCAATCTTCAAAACATCTGGTTTCCTCAGACTATTGATCAAAGCGCCATTGAAAGGCGCGAACAAGACCGCGGGCAATATCAGTACCGCAGTGACGACGTGCCAGGCATTTTGAGCTTCCGTAATGCCATTTTCAGCATAGCCAAAGACAACCGCCAACCGCAGCGCGTTATCCGCCATAACTCGCGCCACTTGCGAGCCCCACAGCGATGCCAAGCGAGCGCGCGCACCCCACACAGGCAGTCCCCCGGTGAATGGACGTCAACTGCGTCGCCGGTATTTTCGGGTTCGGTCGCGTTTTCGACAACCGGCGCAACAGAAAAGCCCACGGACCGCCGTCCGTGGGCTTACGGCGATGGACGATTGATTACCCACCCGGCCGCGACACTGGCAGCGCTGGGTTCGGCGCGACCACGTCGATGCGCAGTTCGCTGCCTTGCGCGACCGCCGTGACACGCATCGGGCGATTCTGCATGGCCACCGGGGCCGCGGTCGGCAGCCCTGGGCTGTTCCAGACGGTCTTCGGGCCGTCCTTGATTTCAAGCGTGATGCGCTTGGCCTGCGCTTCGAACCCCGGCGGCGGCGGCGGCAACGGCATGGCGGTCGTCCCCGGTGTGTTCAAGTCGAACGTCACCGCGTCCACCGCTTTGCTTGTCGGCGCCGAACGCCGCACCAGCGTCATTTCCACGCGCACCGCGCATTGCGGGGCCGCCACCTTGGTCGTCAGCACATTCTTCGGTTTGATCAGCTCGCCCGAAACCAGCAGTCGGGTCCGGTCAGTCGACGCCACCTTGAGGTTGCGAATTACATCGTTGGACGGCGCATCATATTTCGCTTCGGCGATCGTCCAACCCGCCGGCGCCGGCCACGCGCGGCTCACCGGGCAGGTCGCTCCCTGATGTTTGGGATCCCAGGCCAGCACGATCGTCTCCGTTCTCGGTAGACGTTCGACTTGCACGCCGTCGTAGACCACCTTGAGCGTCGCCGCCGGTTTGGTCGTTTCGCTCATACCAACGAAGACTTGCTTGGACTTCTCGACAACTTTGTCGCCGTTGAACGCCACGAGACGCAGGTTGTAATAGCCGGGCTCTTGCAAGGTGACGTATTTCTCGACGGTCGGATTGGTCTCGGTCTTGAAGGCATCGCCGAAGTCCCAGGCCACCAGCTTGGCGTTTTTGACCTGACTGACAATCTTGAAAGTCGCCGGCGCCGTGCTGTTGGGGCTGATGGGCTGGGCGTCGAAAACCTCGATGACCGGCCCGGCGGCCGCGCTGCTGTCGAGGTTGACCGCGACGGTGCGTTCGTGCTCCTCGCCGAGCAGGTTCTGCAAGCTCAGCTTGACGTTGTAGGTGCCGGGGCGGGCGTACATGTGGTTGAGTGTGTCCTTGTTCGGTTCGTAGGGTTCCAGGGCCGAGCCGTCGCCGAAGTCCCACCAGCCCTGCGTGCCGCCGGTGGAGCGATTGTTGAAGGTGACGGTCAACCCGCTCACCTGCTGCGCGAAATTGGGCACCGGCTTGCCCGGTTTGATGACGTTGTTGACGAGCGGCGTCAAATACATGAGCGCCGCACCGGAGACGATGCCAAAGATGCTCGTGAGCAGTGCCTTGATCCAGCCCGCGATTTTCCCAGGCGCCTTTTCCTCGGCCATGACCATCCTCCTTGACGAGAACCAGGATTGGGGCCTCTACGATACGAAAAAGGGGCGGTTTGAGTCGATAGATGTTTCTTGGCTTGCCGTTTAGCGCTGCCAGGGTCCGGCCTGCGCTAAACGGCAAGCCAATTAACATTTGACCCGCCGCGTCCTCTGCCGTAGCCTGGGAACTGCCTGCCTCGAGACCGCTTCATGAATCTGCAAACCGGCGTTTCGCATGTTGCCCGCCCGACGTTCGTCCGCTACCAGGTGCTCGGCTGGACGTGCGCGCTGTCGATGATCACCTACATCGACCGCGTGTGCATCAAGCAGGTAGAACCGGACATGTCCGCCGACCTGGGCCTGACGCAACAACAGTTCGGGTGGATATTCGCGGCCTTCGGCCTGGCGTATGCGCTGTTCGAGGTTCCCAGCGGTTGGCTGGGCGATAAGTTCGGCCCGCGCTTGGTGCTGTGCCGCATCGTTATTTGGTGGTCGGTGTTCACGGCCCTCACCGGCTTGGTGCCGCTCTTTTCTTGGGATCTTGGCTGGGTTGTTTTCAACAGCCTCGTCCTGCTCGTGATCGTTCGCTTTCTATTCGGCGCCGGCGAAGCAGGCGCATATCCGAACATCGCGCGGGCGCTGCGCAACTGGTTCCCGTACCGCCGTCGCGGCATTGCCCAGGGCATGCTGTGGATGTTCGGCCGCTGGGGCGGGGCGATCGCGCCGCTCTTGATCACGATGGCATCCGCGACGATGTTCGGCTGGCGCGGCGCGTTTGTTATCTTCGGTTGCCTCGGGGCGCTGTGGGTGGTCGCCTTCGCCATTTGGTTTCGTAATCATCCGGACGAGCATGCGGGTGTCAATGATGCCGAACGCGCCTACATCCGCGGCAGCGTGCCCGAATCCATCAAGCCGCCGCCGATGTCGTGGGCGAGCATGCTGCGCAGCCCGACCCTGTGGTGCCTGAGCTTGATGTACTTTTGCAGCAATGCCGGCTGGTGCTTCTTTATCACGTGGGACGTGCGCTATTACCGGACCGTGCTCGGGATGGATGGCGCCACCCTGCGCCTTGCCTCGGGCGCCCCGTTGTTCTTCGGCGGCATTGCCTGCCTGGCGGGCGGGTTCATTACCGATTGGATGGTCCGCGTACTCGGTCCACGCTGGGGCCGCACTGCCCAGGGCGCCGTCGCCTACTTTTGCGGCGGCTTTTTCTTCACGGCCGCGCTGCTCCTGCGCGATCACCCTTGGCTGGCGGTCGCCTGTCTTTGCACGGCGTCGTTCCTCAAGGACTTTGCGATGGCCGCGAGCTGGTCCACGTGCATCGACATCGGCCATCGCTATTCGGGCACGGTCGCCGGCTTCATGAACGGCGTTGGCAATATGGGCACGTTCGTCAGCCCGCCCATCGTCGCCTGGCTGGCGACGCCTGAGGGACCCGACGGGCCAACGCGCTGGGGCCTGGCCCTGGTCTATTCCGCCATCATGTTTTTCATCGCCTCGCTGGGTTGGCTCTTCATCAATCCCAAGCATGTGGTGGTGTACGCGCCCGTGGATCATCAACGATTGCGGGAAGAGGGGGCGATGTAAAGACTGCTTGCGTTTAGCGCGACCAGCATCGTTTCGGGATCTTGATCCCGAGATGATGACGGTCGCGCTAAACGCAAGCAGTTCATTTCGGATATTCCTGAATCCGGAAGTTCTTGAAGCTCAAATTCGTCGTCGGGTCGTGACCCTGTAAGCTGATGTGCCCCGCTTCCAGGCGGCAGCCGGTGCGGGCGTTGTCGCTGCGCGGGCGGTTGTCGTACCAGTCGGTCACCTGAATGCCGTTGACCCACGTCGCCAGATGGTTGCCGTGGGCGACGACGGTCATCGTGAACCACGAGTTGTCCTTGGCCACTTCCCTGCGCGCCGGCTGGCGGCGATAGATGGCACCGGTGCCGTAATCGACGGCGGTGAACAGCGCCTCTTTCTTGCCGAGCAGCTTGTGCGATTCGGGGTCGTATTCTTCGAGCAGATACTTCTGCGTCGGCTTGTCGGTGAACTGGTTGCGAATCTGCGCCTCGTAGCCGTTCTGATACTCGCCGTCGCGGCAGCGGAAGAAGACGCCGCTGTTGAGGTGCTCGCCGTGGCTGATGCACTCCAGTTGCAACACGAAGTCGCCGAACTTTTTCTCGGTCTGCAAATCGCCGGGGCCGTTCTTGATGTTGATGGTGCCGTCGATCACCGCGAACTCGGATTTCTTGCCGGGAAAGACCTTCCAGCCGGAGAGGTCTTTGGCGGTGAAAAGGGATTGCGTCGCGGCCGGCTTGTATTTGATATTGCGCAATGCCAATTGGCCGTCGAAATCAACCTGGAAACGGACGGGCCCCGCGGTTAGCCGTGTGGGATCATTGAGGAGAAGAGTCTTCTGTGCGCCAGGCGACGGCGAACTACGGCTCAATCGGCCTTGTTTGACCTCGAAAAGTTCCGCCGTCCAAGTTTTTTCGTCGGCAAATGTCGGCAAGCTGAGATGATGTCCCTGGAACACCAGTGTGCCGCTGTGTGGTTTCTGACCGATCCGCCGAAACTCGATCCGCAGCGATCCATCACCGCCAATGGTCGCATTCGTCTTGACAAGTGCGTTTGCGCCGCCGCCGATCAACCATTGGCCGTTCTCGACGCGCCCCGGCCCTTGCACGCCCCACCCAAACGTCGTCTCCCCATCAAACAGCAGAATCCAGCCGTCCGCGATTTCCTTCGAGGTCAGCGTGTTGGGCTTGGCGCCTTGGGCGAAACTCGTGGAAGCAAAACCGAATGTAATGCATGCGGCCAATATGCAACGGCACATGACGGCAATCCTCCGAAGTGTGGGGTCGCCTTATTGTGCCAGAAATTGAAATGACTGCAATAGCCCGTCAATGAGCGGCTTGCTGCAACAATTGTCGGGCCCATTCAGCATCCGCGGCGGACAGCGGTGGCGCGGCCGGCTTGTTGTAGTCAACTTCGCCGGCGTACGGGCCTTGATCGTAGGCCCAGTTGAAACAATCCTGAAGCGACGCCTCGATCCAGCCGTCTTCAGGCTTGAGCGGCACGGCCACGGGCGGCAAGCGATCGCGCAGCGTGAAGGGCCAAATGGCCGTCTTGGGGAATTCCGCCGCGCGACAGACCACGATATAGTAATCCGCCGGCGGAGGCGCCGGCTCGCCCAATGGCATCCGCTGGCCCGAGCGCAGCAAGTCGATCTCGACCAGGTTGGTTCCCGTCGCCAGGTACTCGTTGCGTTTGGCCAGGAATGCTTCACGGTCGTCGCCCGGCTGCTTGTTCGCAGGGCTCAAGAGTTCGAGCACCGTGACGATCCGTTCGGACCGTGTTTCCTTGATCTTGAGATACTTGTTGCCTTCGCGGCGAACGGCGGGCAGGATCGACGTCGCGGGCGCCGTGACGATCTCGGGCTTGCCGCGGCGCGTTTCGGCGTCCGGCTCGTGCAGCCAAATGTACTGGTCGGCCCAAACCGAGTACCCGGCCGGCAATCGTTTCTTAAGATCAGCTTTGAGCGCCATGATGAGCGCAAAATGAAGGTCCGACCAGAATGGCGGTGCTTCCAGATACGGGTCCATGCCCGGAAACGGCGACGGCATGCGACGCTCCTTGAAGGATCAACTCCTTCATGCTAACGCTTTGGACGCGCGTTGCCTATGACGAAAAAAAGGGCCGCCGGCGTTTCCACCAAGCGGCCTCGATCGTTCCAAGCTGACTATCGTTTTTCGGTGACTTTCTTCTGCACATCGACCGCGCTCGTCTCCAGGGTCTTGGCGATTCTTTCCGACACCTTCTTGGCGAGGAAGCCGGTCGTGTCGCAGCCGGGGGCGATGTGGATGATCTCGCCGCCCTTGCCGATCAGGATGTTCGTCGGCATCGTCTTGGTTTGGAACACCGTCCAGCTCGTGCCCTTGGTGTCGACGCCGTAGAGCATGTTGATCTTCTTGTCGGCGGCGTACTTGGCGACCTTGTCGTCGGCTTCCTTGAAGATGGCGACGCTGGTCAGGCCGGCCTTCTTGTAGGCGGCGTCGATTTCCTGGAAGTAGGCCAGTTCCTTGTCGCAGCCGGAGCAGCCGCAGGTGAGGCGGACGAGCACCGGGCCCTTGGCGAACAGCTCGGCCAGGTCGATGGTTTTGCCGGTTTGGTCTTTGAACTTGAACGTGGGCGCCTTGTCGCCGACCTTGACCGACGGCGCGGTCTTGGCGGGTTCATCGCCGACGGCGATTCCGATGATGAGGCAGGTTCCGAGCACAGCTTGAAGGAGGCGGGTCATGCGATCGATCTCCAAGAGCAAGGTGGGAAGGCGAGTTATGGTGAGGCTGGAATCTTACCATGTTCCATGGTTGATGGGAAGCGCGAACCGGATATTGTTTACGTTTAGCGCGCCCTGCAAAAGGACAGAGTCATCGACCTTTCGCTGGGCGCGCTAAACGTAAACGAATCTTGATGTCAGCGCAGCAGCCACGCGATCACCTCGTGCGCGCTCAGCTGCTTTTCCTCGCGGCGCAGGTTCTTCGCTTGGCCGGCGGCTTGATACGCTTCTTCGAGAATGCGGGTCGCGGCGATGTCTTTCCTGTTGGAGAGCAACAACTCATGGGGGGCGGCGAGGGCGGCCAGCGTCGGCAGGTCGCCGTATTTCAGGCCGCCCGGCAGCATCATCTCATCGTCCATGCTTGTGACGTTTTTGAAGCTGAATTGGTTCAGGTCGGCGGCGGTGCGCTTGACCGCGTCGCCGCACAAGCCGCGCGCCACGGCGACCCACGGTCCGCATTTGCCGAAACCGACCAGATGAATCTTGTTGATCTTGTCCTTTTGTTGCTGACCGAACGCAACCGCAGTGAGAATATCATGCACGCGCTCGGCAAGCAGCGGGCGGTTGTAGCCGAACGTGTAGCCGGCATAACCCTTGTTGACCGGCGGCGGCGCGGCGGCGTCGGGGCCGGTGCGCAGCGGCTCGATCGCCAGGATGGCCGCCTTGCCATCAAGCAGCTTCTGCGCTTCGGGCGTGAAGTTGCCGTCCTTGAAGACACTGGCGATGCCGTCGGGATGCACCCAGACGACGCCCGTGCCGTTGCAATCGGGCGGCAGCACGCCAAGCGTCCGCACCGCTTCACCCTGGCCCTTCCGGCTCAGGATGAACGTGCGCATCTTGATATTGCCGACCTCGCGGCCTTGATCCTTGCTGAGATCCTCGATCTCCTCCGGGCGCGGCAGGCGATCGGCAATCATCGCTTCTAGCGCCGAGCCGACGACATGGCGGAACTTCGATATGCCGGGCGGATCCTTGGGCAAAACACCCGCCAGCGCCCGGTCGGAATCCTTCGTCATGTAGGCGCGCAAGCCCTTGGCGTCGGTAGCGTCCGCGGCAAGCGGATGATCCTTGTCGTAAACCGACAGTTGTTTCGGCGGCACCGGCGTGAACGGCTTCTCTGTGATGGGCTCGCTTTGGCCGAGTCTCATATGCTGGTTGAACCAGCTATACATGTATTCGCGGGCCACCTGATTGTAGTTGTGCCCGAACTGAAGCCAGGCCTTGGCGGCGACCTTGTCCTCGGCGCCGTACAGCTTGTAGAGGTCTTTGAGCTGGGGCAGGCCGTCTTTCTCAATGTGTTCGGTCCAGTCCTTGGCGCCGCTCATGGCGAGGGGCCGTGGCGCGATCAGGCCGGCCATTTCGATGTTGCCCGTGCCGACGCGCAGGTAGGAGCAATTTTCGCAGATGCAGCCGCCCTGCATGCCGGTGGAGACCATGACGGCCGGAAAGGCGACCTTCACGCGATCGTCGATCGCGGCCAAGATGAAGGTTTGCGTGCCGCCGCCGGAAGCCCCGGTCATGCCGATGCGCTCCGGATCGACTTCCGGCAAACTCAGGAGAAAATCGAGCGAGCGGATGCTGTTCCAGGTTTGCAGGCCCATGACGCTTTGGAGACGCAGCTCGGCCTCGACATCGACAAAACCGTGGGACGGTTTGCCTGGCGGGGCAGGCCGAGGATGCGCAATCTGCTTGCTATCTGAGTTGCCGACCATGTCGTACTGGAACACGATGCAACCCATGCGGGCGAGTTGCTGGCACAGGGCCTGGAAAATGTACTTAGCACTTTCTCGGGTCCTCTCCGCGCCGCTCTTCAGCTCGGCATCTGCGACCTTGTCGTTGAACTCTGTAAGCCGGGCGTCCTGCCAATGACCATGTGCGAACAAGGCGCCGGCGTACCTCTTGCCGCGTTCCATGTTCGCCGGCTTGTACAGGTTGCCGGTAACGTAATGCCCCGGATAGCTGGCGAAGAAGACCTTCTCGATGGTGTAGCCGTCGCGCTCGATCTTGCCATGCACGACCGCGTTGAGCGGCGTCTTCTCCGGCAGAGGCCAAAGGCCGTTGGCGACGAGGATCTGCGCGCGCACCTTTTCACGGCGCGTGTCCCATTCGTTCTTCGAGGTCGGCGCCGTCCAGGCAAACGTCAGGGGCTTCTGCTTGGGATCGTCCGGATCGTAGCGGCCGTTGTAATCGGTCGGCCGGCCCAGGCGTCGGTCCTTGGGCGCGTCCTGGGCGAAACTTGTGGTGGTCCCGATCAAAACGAGGACCAGTGCGAATGAACGTTTCATGGTGAATCCCCCGCCGGGCAGGTTAGGTTAAGGGCAGTCGCCAGCGTAAGGCAGCGCGGCAGCGAGGTCAAGCAGGAATGCAACAAGGTTGTTGCGGACCGCATTTCTCCACATTAGGATAGTGGGACCGAACCAGCACCATTTTCGCAGATTCTGGAGCCTACGATGTCGCACCCCTTGCTCCCCCAACGGCCCTATGCGCACCGGCCGCGTTTTTTGACTGCGCTTTTTGTCGCAGTTCTCGTCAGTGCTTGGCTGACAGCGCGAGTCGGCTCGCAGACGCCGGCCGATCCGCAGCGCGTCGCCGGCGCCAATTTCAAACAGGCGAACAAGTACAGCACCGAGTTCCTGCGCCAGTTTGTCTACAGCACCTCCGTGACGCCGAATTGGATCGGCAAGACCGATGCATTCTGGTACGAATACCGCACCAGCAAGGGCAAGCAGTGGTATCGCGTCAATCCGTCGGCCGCGACCAAGGAGCCGCTGTTCGACCGCGTCAAGCTGTCGGCCCAGCTTTCCGAGCAAGTGAAAAAGCCGCTCGATCCGCTGCAATTGCCGCTGACAGGCGTGAGCCTGAGTGACGACTCTGCCAAGCTGAAGTTCGTCGCTGAGCAAAATCAGTTCGAATATGACCTGCGCGCCCAGACGCTCGCCAAGCTGGGCAAGGCGACCGCCGCGCCCACCGGCCCCGGCGCCGTCAGCCCGGAGCAGCAGGAACGGATGCGGCAAATCCTCGGCGAAGAACGCTTCCGCGAGTTCATGGAAAAGCAAAAAGAGCAGGGCCAAAAGAAAGACAAAGAGAAAAAGGACGACGCTTATGAGACCGAGAGCTTCAGCGACGATGAGTTGCGGCTGATTGACGGGGTGTAGTCGCTCTGGCATCAAGAAAACTCGGGGAATTTGAGGGTTTTTCGCAAGAAAACACCTTCACTCCCCTGCAAGACGCCGGTTTTTGTCAAGCCCAAATAAACGATCCTGCAGAAAACCAGGGAAAACAGCAGAGTTGGCGCTGAAAAATCCTGATGCTACAACGACCACACCCGACAACAATGTCCATCCCGCCGGCACGATTCGCCTGGTCGATGCGCTCATCAAGGCGAACAAACGCATTGACCTCTTGATCATGCCCGGCAAGGCCCACGGCTTCGCCGACTACCAGCCATACTTCACCCAGCGCATGTGGGAATACTTCGCGGAGTACCTGCTGGACGATCGGTCGAGCGGAGCGGACTTGTATGATCGGCGTGACCGCAGGTGACCGCAATGGACCGTGAGACAGAATAAATTGACAAGAGGCGACGGCAGCCTCAAAGTAATCGGAAATGCGCATGCCGCGCCCGGTTATAATCTCAGCTGGGGCCACCCCAGCAGCTTAGAGGACATTCGCCATGCCGGTTCATGATTGGACACGTGTGGAGGCGGGGATATTTCACGCCTTCCATCACGGCTGGATCGAGGAACTTGCACGCGCGCTCAATCAACACGTTTTGCCCGTGGACTACTATGCTTTGCCTGAGCAACATGCGGCTGGCTTCGGACCGGACGTGCTGACCCTGCAAGGATCCCAAGATGACGCAACGGACGGTGCGGCGCGAGCAACGCCTTCGCCTGGCGGGACGGGGCTCCTGAACGCTCCGCCGAAAGTTCAGTTCACCGGCGAGACGGAAATGGAGTTCTATCGCCGCAAGCAGAAGGCGGTGGTAGTGCGGCATGTCAGCGGGGACCAGATTGTGGCAATGGTGGAAGTCGTGTCGCCGGGCCACAAAGCCGGTCGCGCGGCATGGCGCGCATTTGTCGAAAAGGCGGCGGAATTACTGGAAAAGCGCGTTCATCTGTTGATCTTGGACTTGCATCCGCCCGGTCGGCGCGATCCGCACGGCATCCACGCGGCGATCTGGGAAGAGATTTCGGGAGAAGAAGCCGCTGCTCATTCGGAAAAGCCGCTGACCCTGGCTTCCTATGAGTCGGGGCTGACGGTTCGTTTTTTTGTTGAGCGATTCGGTGTCGGCGACGTGTTGCCGGACATGCCGCTCTTTTTGGAGCCCGGCGCTCACGTCAGCGTGCCGCTGGAAAAGACGTACGGGGCGGCGTTCGCCGCGCTTCCCCGACGATGGCGCGCCGTCTTGGAAGCGGCACGCTAACTTTGTCGTGCTCAACAAGCACCAAAAGCCGGTCAACGAGAAATAGAGCGCCTCTTGTCCGCGGCGGCGCTTTGCCGATAGAATGGAGTGTTCACGAGTGGAAGGGGGCGATCTGGTTTCGATCGGGTAAGTTGAGGCGCCCTGTGGCGTGTCGTGGTTGATCAGTTGGCCACGTAAAAAGCTGATCACACACTTATGTGCTGAACCTCAATTCAGCATGGCTGCGTAAGTAAAGCCGTAGCCCGAGGTCCGTGAGGTTTGCCTGAGACGTTGCGGCCTCGTCGCCAAATCAGGATCGTCGGCGCCCGGGCCGGTCGCGAGGCCGGTCACTGTCGGAGGCAGCGCTGGCTAAAAAACACTGCCGAATAGCTCCAACGGACCTTGCTCGCCTGGGCCCGCGGAGCGAACATGATGGGTTCGGCCCGTCAAACATGGCAAGCTACACACGTAGATGCAGACGCTGAAGTACGCCGAGACCCGGGTTCAATTCCCGGCGCCTCCAATGCGAAACCGCCTGGGACCATAGTTCCAGGCGGTTTTTTTGTGCCGTCAATCAACCGTCCATCACTTCAGCGTGATGTCGTGAATCTGCGAACCGGATTTGACGTCGAGGGTCAGGCCGGATAGTTCGCGATCGTGGTATTTGGCGGGGATCGTGGGCGTGACGATTTTGGGCATCTCCCCGGCGCCGCCCAAGGGCCCGGCGAAAGTCATGGGCAGCGGCGTGACGATCGCGATCTTGGCCGTGCCCGTGGCGACTTTTTTGACTTCGTATTTCCCGTCATCGCCAACGATGCCCGAAGGGGCTTTGTTGGCGGCGTCGTAGAAGGTGACGGTGGCGCCGGTGAGCGGCTTGCCGTTGATCTTGATTTCGCCGGAGACATCGCCGGTGCTGGCGCCGCCGCAGCCCGCGAGCAAGAAGGTGCATAGCGCCGTGAGTGATCTCCGCAAATCAGTGCGCACGAGTCTTCCTCCGCAAGTGATTGGGCGATGTTGCATTGCTGTGGGCCCATGTCAGCAGCCGGGCTGCTCGCAGCAGCCGGGCTGCTCGATGCTCACCAATCGGGGCCCAGGACTTCACCGCCGCTGGGGGTGCAGGCGAACCACCAGGTGTTGGGGCTGATGGCCGAGGCAATGTTGCGAACGCTGGCGTCGGCCAGGCACGCGGTCATAACGCCGGAGTGCGGCGTCGCGGCCCGAAAGGGATCGCAGTTGCCCCGAAACGGCGACGGCTGCACCTGGAACAACGAAGCCGGCCCGACCGTGGTTCCGCCTCCCGGATACACGAGGAAGAACGGGATTTGAATGCCCGGATACAAGGGCTTGGGCAAGGCATTCATCGGCGCCGGCAACGACGGCCTCGACAGGGCGCTGAAGGCCCAGAAGCTGCCGCCGATTTGCCAGGTCGCGTTGGTGCACACCGAATACTTGTGGCCGACGAGAATGGTGTTGGAGGTGCCGTCGGGGATATCGGTCGGGATGCGGGACTTGCCCGCCGGGTCGTAGCCCTTGCCGTTGAGCGTGATGGGGATGGTATAGAAGATGGCGTTTTCCTTGCTGAAGATGAGCGCATTGAAGCCATAGCTGCTGACGCCGCCGGTGTAGTTGATACTGCCGGCCACGGAGTTCCCGGAGACGGTCGCCATACCATCCGATTGACTGGGGTCGGATGGACAGGTATACGTCGCCACGGGCTTTTGATAGACGAAGTTGTTGCCGGGGTAAAAGACGTTGGGAACTCCCAGCAAGGTTCCCTTGGAACTCTTCCACAGGTTGTCCTGTTCCACGAAGGGAAGCACATGGAATGTGCCGACTCCAAAGGCGCTTTCCGGCGCCAGTGAACCTCCGGGGAAGATGCCCAGAGCCGGCGGCAGCCGCTTAAAGGTGTCGTTGCAGTTGTGCAGGGCCAAACCCCACTGCTTGAGATTGTTGATGCAATGCGTGCGTGCCGCCGCCTCGCGCACCTTTTGCACCGCCGGCACCAGCAGGGCAATCAAGATGGCAATAATCGCGATGACGACCAACAACTCGATCAACGTGAAACCCGAGCGTCGCTTGGACATGATGACACCTCCCACTATGAGAACGTGAATAAGAACAGGCACCGGCAATCGCGGCCGGGCAACCCCAATGTCTTATCGCAGGTGTTTGGCGAGAAGTCAACGAAAAAGTGCAAGAAAAGCCGGTCATTCCATGGAGCGTCGGAATTCTTCGAACAGATAGCTGCTATCGTGCGGCCCCGCGGATGCTTCCGGATGGTACTGCACGCTGAAAACCGGGTATTTCGTGTGCCGCAGGCCTTCCAGCGTGCCGTCGTTGAGGTTGATGTGGGTTGCTTCGACGTCGCGCGGCAACGTCGCCATATCGACCGCGAAGCCGTGGTTTTGCGTGGTGATCTCGACGCGCTGGCTTTTGCGGTTGAGCACCGGCTGGTTGGCGCCGCGATGGCCGAACTTCAGCTTGAAGGTCTTGGCTCCTAGCGCCAGGCCCAAGAGTTGATGCCCCAGGCAGATGCCGAAGATCGGCTTCTTGCCGATGAGCTGGCGAATGGTCTCCTGAGCGTAGATCAAAGGTTCCGGATCGCCGGGGCCGTTGGAGAGAAAGACGCCGTCGGGATTGAGAGCGAGGATGTCTTGCGCGGAGGCGGTGCCGGGCATGACCGTGACATCGCAGCCGGATTCGGTCAGGCAGCGGAGGATATTCCACTTCATGCCGAAATCGAGGGCGACGACGCGATGCCGCTTCCTGCCCGGATGCATTTCCTGCGATGCGAAGGGGCTGTTGAATCCTTCGTGCCACGCGAACGGGCCGGAGGGCATGACGCTGCGGGCCAAGTCGCGGCCGACGATGCTCGGGCTGGTGCGCGCTTGATGCACGAGGGCGTCGTCGTCGAGGTTCGTCGTCGAAAGGATGCCGTTCATGGCGCCGCGCACACGCAGCCGGCGGACGAGCGAGCGTGTGTCGATGCCTTCGATGCCGACGATGCGATGCTCCGCGAGATAGGCATCCAGAGTTTGATGCGAGCGGAAGTTGCTGGGGATGCGCGTCAATTCGCGGACGACAAAGCCCTCGACCTGCGGCGCCCGCGATTCCCGGTCCTCGGCGTTGATGCCGTAGTTGCCGATCAGCGGGTAGGTCATCGTCACGATCTGGCCTTTGTAGGACGGATCGGTGAGGACTTCCTGGTAACCGGTCATGCTGGTGTTGAAGACGACTTCGCCGCGGCTCTCGCCGGCGGCGCCGAAGCCGTGGCCGGTGTAGACGGTGCCGTCTTCGAGCGCCAGTTTCGCCAAAGGGCCGGGCATGAGTCGGAATCTCGCACCACATTTGTTTCCTTCAGAATAGCGGTGCGAGCGAGATGGTCAATCGGCCATTTTGGAGTGCGGCGCTTTGACGCCGCTTTTGTTTTTTCGGTTGGGAGAGTTGTTGCTGATCGGAAAAAAAACAAAAGCGGCGTTAAAGCGCCGCACTCCAAATTGCGTTACGCGGCCTGCTTGCGCCGCAGCGCCTCGGCAAACACGCCTAGCAGCGCCAAATAATGATGCTCGAAGGTCCAGCCCGCCGCGATCTTGCGGGAGGCGACGGCGCACGCGTGCCGGCGTTGCGGATCGAGCAACGCCGCCAGGCAATCCGCGAGCTGCTCGTGATCGTGCGGATCGTCCACCACGTAGCCTTCTTGCGGCGGGGTGAGCAATTCACTGGCCCCGTTCGCCTTGGTCGTGATCACCGGCAAGCCGCACGCCAGCGCTTCGAGCACCACCAGCGAGCACGGATCGTAGAAGGTGGGATGCACGAGAAAATCGGCCGCGAAATAGGCATTGCGCATCGGATCGCAATGGCCGACGAAGCGAACCGCCTCGGCGATGCCGAGCCGGTGGGCCATGGCTTCGTAGCCGCGGAAGTTCGGATTACCGGCAACAACGAAATGAAATGGTTGCGCGCGGCATTCCGGCCTGCCGCGCAACAGGCGCACCGCATGCAGCAGCGGATCGAGGCCTTTGAGGCGATAGTTCATCGCCGCCAAGAGGCCGACGGTTTCATTCGGCTTCAATCCCCAGCGCTCGCGCCATTCCTGGCGGCGTTTGAGGCGATCGTGCTCCGGAAAGCGGTTCGGGTCAATGGCACTGCGAACGACATGAAGGCGGTCGAACGGCACTTCGAGAAGGCGCTGAAAATGCTCGCGCACCATGAAGCTGTTGACCACGATGAGCGGCTGCGCTTCGCCCAGGTATTGCTTGCGTTCCAAGAATGAGAACGACCAATGGGCCAAATCGAGGCCTTTGATCAGGCGCGCCGCGCGCCGCACCCAGGGATTGCGAAACTTGTTGCGATTGCACTCCGCCGACGCTGCGTGCAAACCGCCTTGCGGATAGAGCACATCCTGGCCCCAGGTTTTGTCGAAGCCGACAGTGACGTCGTGATGGTTGGCCCGCATGGCGCGCAGGCAGAGTCGGCCGAAACGCCACGGGCGCAGAAAGCGCGGGCCGCGCAATGCCGGCAATGGGTGAAAGTGCATCGCATCCGGCAGCGCGCGCGCATCCCATTGGCAAGCGTACAAATGCACTTCGTGCCCGTCGGCCACCAGACGGCGCGCCAGATCGCCGATGTAGGTTTCGCACCCGCCGCGCGTGGGCAAAACGCTTTCATAGCAAAAGGCGATGTTCATGGAATCGTCCCCCCCGGTTAGCCGCGACGCGCAGCGGAGCGCGGGACGCGTCCCACATTCCACTATGCGTCGCGGCTAACCGCTCTTGCGCTTCGCATTCTGGCGCCGATAGTTCGCCCCTTTGAGCCGCACGCACCACGCCCAGAAACGCGCACGCCAGGTGTTGGCGCGCCCTTGCCAATAGCAGCGCCAGAAGCGAAGCCGATCGCGCGGCGTCACGCCGTCCACCGTTGACGAATACAACAGTCCGCCCATGTCTTTGAGCAGCCAGATGCCCCACGTCCACCGGTGGCGCTTGAGACGATGCAGATCGATGAGATGGACGCGCTCGCGCCAATTGCCCGGCAAGCGCCCGGTGTCTTCGCGCAGGATGTAAAAGTGGCAGAGGTAGAAGTCCTTGTGGTACCAATGCCGGTCGTGCAGCAAGCGGGCGAGACGGGCCATCTCGGCGACGAGGCCGGCTTTCCAGCGACAGAAATCGACCAGGTCGAGTCGGGCTTTGGCGAGCGGAATCGCCAGGTGCAACGGCATCATACCGACGAGTTCTTCGATGGCGAGAAAGCTCTGCAGCTTGCCGTGCGGGCCGATCCACTCACCCGCGGCGACCACCTTCGGCACCGGCAAGCCTTGGGCCGCTGCTTCCAGCAGGTTGCGGCGTTCGCGCATGCCCGGCGACCAGGCGCCGCGCGGCCAGAGCGTCGCCAGCAGGCCGTGCCACCAGGGCAGGCGATAATGGCGTTTCAAATAGACCGACAAGCGGCGGCCGCCGCCTTCCAGGATCCAACGGCCGGTGGAACGGCCTTGTTTTTCGTGGAAGTCGTCGGTGACGCGCACGTCGAGGATGCGCTCGCGCCAATCGTCGTCGGCGAATTCTTCCCAATCGGATCGGGAGAAAAAACAGCGGACGCCGTGCGTCCAGCGTTGCCAGACGGAGCCGAGATCGTCGGCGATGGGCGCGGTGGGGCAGGACGGCGGTGCTTGCATGAGCTGCGTCATCAAGCCACCCGCCTTTCGCGAATCGCGGCGTGACGTTGACGGCGTCCGGCGGCCAAGCGGCGGGCCAACTGGTGCATCGGCCTTGTCAAGCTTTCCGACGCATGATAGCCGAGGAAAAAGCGCAGCTTGTCGGCGGCGCTCAGGTTCGCGACGCTGCCGAGCTTGGTCAGGTCGCGGCGGGCCAGACGCTCGGGGGAAATGGAAGTGCGTTGCAGACCATCGATGCTCGTGAGCACGACCGCGCCGGTTTCAGGCCGCACCGCCCAGGCGTCGCAGCGCGCGCCGCTGCATCGGTAACCCGCCTCATGAACGCAGCGCAGCAAACGACCCGCCTCGCGCAGCACGCGCCGGCGCTCCGGCAGCGCAACTGCCGCAAGATAGGCGCGCAGCGCAACAGCGCCGACCGGCGGCTCGGTCAACAGAAATGAGTATTTCTGCCAGGGACGCAAGGTGCGATGGCCCAGTGCCAGCAGGCGCGGCGCTTCGATGCCGTAGCGCTCCAGGCGAATGATGGTCGCCGCTTGTTCGAATTCCGGCGCCGGGAACAGCGGCCGGCGCCACCACAATACCAGCCAACGCCACGGCCGACTGGCCCAGCGGCGGACCAGCTTCCACGGTACATGGTCCGCGGCCGGCACGTCGATGCACTCGACTCGATTGCGCGGAGTCGCTGGCTCGGGCATCGTCAGCCAGACAGGGCCGGAACGTGTCAGCGCCATTTGCTCCTGGAATCGCGGCGTCACGACCAGGGCTTCGCCGTCGAGCCAGATCAGTCCTTGCCGGCCCGGCGTCAGCGGAACCTGGCGCAGCTCGCGGATGCGCCGCTTACGCTGCAGACGAGCGCTGAGGCGACACAGCATGCAAATGAGCTTGTTCGGCCGAACCACGAGGCGCGCTTGGGCGGCGAGATATGCGCGCCAGCAAATCAGGCGCTCGCGGCGTCCGGCCATGCTGGGCGCCAGGGTCGCGTCGAGCGTCGCCAGGTCGCGCAGGTGCACGAGCCAGCTTACGCGTCGTCGCTGCCGGCCGCGCTGCCAGTCGAGAAAACAAAAACGCCAGCCTTGCTCGCTGCGGCCCACGAGCACGTGCTTGGAATACAGATCGCGATGCTGAAAACCGGCCGCGTGCATGCGCGCCAGCTCGCGGCCCAGCGCTTCGGCGAGCGCCATGCGCTCCAGCGGATGCTCGTGCAAATAGGTGCGCAGCTCGACAACGCCGGATTCTGCGCGCATCAGCAGAAAGGCGCGGCCGTCGGCTTCGCCATGAGCGAGGGCACGCGGGCAACCGATGCCGGCCGCTTCGAGACGGCGCAGCAAACGGCCTTCGCGCGTCGATTTCGAGATCCAACCGAAGCCGCGCCACCAATGCGCCAACCGGTCGCGCCACGATACGCGATGCTCTTTCTTGAGGAAACAAGGGTCGCCGCCGACGGTCACCTGCACGACATGTCGATCGGGATGGCCGCCCTGGATCGTGCCTTGCAGGCGCAGAAAGTCCGCGGCCGCCGTCAGGCCGAGCCTGGCCAGCGCGTCGCGATATTCCGGATGCACTTCCACGAAGCTCATCACGAAGCCCTGCGCGCGGGATGGGCGGCGAGCAACTCGGTCGCCGCCCGGAATACTTCATCCGGCAACAAATCTCTCATGCAGCGATGGTCGCCGGTTGGACACACGCGCTGCTGGCACGGTCCACAGGGAACTTCTTTCTGCAGGTGGACCGCCTTGGCGAAGAACGTTTCGGTCCAGGCGATGTGCGTCGGCCCGAACAGCGTCACCACCGGCCGATCGAACGCGGCGGCGAAATGGCGCGGGCCGCTGTCCGTCGTAATCAGCAGCGTGCAGCGGTGAATGAGCGCCTTGGTCAGCCCAAGCGACAGGGGCACATCGGCAAGGGAATGAACGCCGGGCCGCGCTGCTTGCTGGGCGATCTGCCGGGCCAGGTCGCGTTCGGCCGGGCCGCACAAAACGAGGACGCCGGCGCCGCGCTGGTCGGCCAGCATCTGAGCCAGTTTCGTGAAGTAGCTCGCATCCCAATGTTTGGCGGCGCCGAACGCGGCGCCGGGGTTGAGGCAGAACACTTCGCCATGGCGCGTGAGGTCGAACTGCCGCCAGACGTCATCCGCGGCGCTTTCGTCGGCAGCCGTCGTGAACAACTCCATGCGATGGCCGGGCGCGGGACAGCCGGCGGCTTCGGCCAGGCGATTGTAATCGTCGATGATCGGCGTCGGTTTGAAATGACGGTCGGCGCTGCGGGCGGGTGCAAGCCGATCGGTCAGCATCCATCCTCGTCCATAGCGATTGAACCCGATGATGCGCGTGGCGCCGCCGCCCCAAGCGACCAGGGCGGAGCGAAACGAATTGGGAAAAAGCACGGCGAGGTCGATCTTGGATTTGCGCAGTTGCCAGGCGACTGCGGGCCAGCGGTGTTTCCAGTGTCCGCGCCGATCGAGCAAGGCGATGTCGTCGAACCAGGGCGCGCCGTCGAGCAGTCCCGATACATAGGGCCGGCACACGGCGGTGATTCGCGCTGAGCAGAAGTGGGTGCGCAGCGTCCGCAGCGCCGGCGTGGCCATCACCACGTCGCCAATCCAATTCGGTAGAAACACGGCCAAATTCATGTCAGTTGTCCGTGGTCCGTCGTCCGTAGCAACCATCCGCAGTCAATGCCGACTACGGACCACTGACTACGGACTACTGACTCATGCGGCGCGCATCTTTTCAATCAGCGTCGTCGTCGAGAAGCCGTGGTGCAGCGTCGCCAGGTGGATGCGGCCGCCGTAGGATTCGACGAACTCGGCGCCGACCACTTCGTCCTTGCGATAATCGGCGCCCTTGACCAGCACGTCAGGGCGGATGGCGCGGATCAGGTGCAGCGGCGTGGTCTCGTCGAATACGCAGACGAAGTCCACCGTTTGCAACGCCGCCAGGACCGTTGCCCGCGCCGCCAGCGGTTGCACGGGACGCGACGGGCCTTTGAGCGCCCGCACACTGGCGTCGCTGTTGAGGCCGACGACGAGCAGGTCCGCCTGGGCGCGGGCTTCTTGCAGGTATTGCACGTGCCCGGCGTGCAGCACGTCGAAGCAGCCGTTGGTGAAGACGATGCGTTGACCGTGCCGGCGGCGATAATCGAGCGCGCGCACCAAGGTGTCGAGGCCGACGATCTTGCCGGCGGCGGCCGCGGCGCTGGGCGATACGATCTGCAAGAGGTCGCGCAGCATCTCATCGCGCGTGACGACAGCGACGCCGATCTTTTCCACTTCGAGTCCGCCGGCGATGTTGGCGAGCTGAATGGCTTGTTCGTAATCGGCGCCCGCGGCCAGCGCCATGCCGAGCACGCTCATGACCATGTCGCCGGCGCCGGTGATGTCGTAGACCTGGCGCGGGCGTGTCGGCAGGAATTTGAGCCGGCCGTCGCGGTGCTTGAGCGCCATGCCGTCCTTGTCGAGCGTGATGATGGCGGCTTCGAGGTCGAGTTCTTCCTGAAGATGCGTCGCCGCCTGGATGATCTCCGCCTGGCTGTTGAGCGTGCGGCCCGTCGCCAGGCCCGCTTCGAGGCGGTTGGGCGTGATCGCGGAGCAACCATGGTACTTGCGGTAGTCGTGGCCGCGGATCGGGTCGGCGATGCTGCGAATGCCTTTGATCGCGGCGGCGCCGATCGTGGCGGCCATCAGCGGCGGCGTGCACACGCCCTTGTCGTAATCGCTGATGAGCACAATGTCGGCCTGGCGCACTTGTTCGGCGATGGCGGCGATGAGTTGTGCTTCGAGCGGCCCCTGCACGGCGGCGCGATCTTCATAATCAACGCGGATCATCTGCTGCGGATGACGGTGCTGGGCCCGGCCGATGTAGCGTTCCTTGACCGTCGTCGGGCGCTGCACGTCGGTGAGGACCGATTCATGGTCGATGCCGAGGTCGGTAAGGATTTGGCGAACGCGGTTCGCATCGTGATCGTTGCCGACGATACCGGCGATGCCCACTTTGGCGCCCAGAGCGCGCAGCATGGTGGCGACGCTGCTGGCCCCGCCGAGGCGCTCTTCGCGCTGATCGGCGCGCATCAGAATCACGGGCGCTTCCTGGCTGATGCGCTCGGCGTCGCCCCACACGTAGCGGTCGAGCATCAAATCGCCGACGACCAGCACGCGCGGCTGGCCGAGGCGCTGCACCAAATCGATTAACTCGGTCGACATCCCTTATCCCTTCCGTCGGTTCCCAAGAAGGCAAATTGAAAATTGACCATTGAAAATTGAGAATTGCAAATTGGCACAACCGGATACGGTTCTTGGTCAATTTGCAATTTGCAATGGCCAATTTTCAATTTTCAATTCGCCTTTCATGCCGCCGCGGTGGCGATTTCCGTTTGTCGGGCCGGCGCCGGCTTGGCTAAGTCGCAGGCCACGGTCAGGTGCAAGAGCGGCAGCATGATTTCGTGGTGGCCGATCAGCTCGATGCCTTCGTTGCTGGGCCGCTCAATCACGTTGACGCGCGAACGGTACTGCACTTGCTTGTCGAGGTTGACGGTGACGAGGCCGTCGAGATCGTGGCCGAAATTGTTGGCGACCGCGACCGCCTTGACGAACACTTCCGGCATGATGACGGCGCTGCCGAGATTCATCCACACGCCGCGGCCCATGCCGGAAACGACGCTGCACAGCCGGCGGAAGTCGGTGAGCGAGGCTTCGCCCAGGGCGGCGCCGGAAACGTGCGGATGCATGTGCACGATATCGGTCCCGAGGGCGACGTGGACCGTGCAGGGAATGCCGGCACGGTAGGCGGCCAGCACCAAGCTGGAGTCGGCATGCGGGCAGTCGAGACTGTCGATATGCCTGCCGAGCGCCCAGCCCAGGCCGAGTTCGTTTTCACAGCCGTCGCGGGCGGCGACAGCGAAGGCGTCGGCCGTTTCGCGGGCCATGCCGAATTGACCGGCCGGAAGCTGTGCGGACACGTTTTCGCTGGTCTTACCGGCCACAGCGAGTTCGAAGTCGTGGATGGCCGCCGAGCCGTTCAAAGCGACGGCCTTGAGGATGCCGCGCTGAATCCAATCGATGAGATAGGGAGCGCAGCCGGTTTTGATGACGTGGCCGCCCAGCGCCGCTGCCACGGTGCGGCCGTCACGATAGGCGCGGGCGATGTGTGCCGCGGTGCGACGCACGTCGTTGGCCGCCAACTGCCGCGGCAGGCTGGCGAGCCACGCCTCGACGCTGGTCCCGGGTTCGGCGGGCCGGCCGAGATCGTCGTGAAAGACCTTGGATGGGCGCGAGCTCAGGTCGTAGGTCTTCAGGCCATTGAGATCATACGGCTTGCATGTCTCGAAAGCCGGATGATGTGGGCCTTGCCTGCCCGTGTGTTTGCCATTGCACGTGATCTGGGTCATCCGCCCCTCCTTGGTTGGATTCGTCAGTAGTCAGTAGTCAGTAGTCAGTAGTCAGTAGTCAGTAGTCAGTGGTAAACTGCCAGATGATCGCGATTGTCCGCTTGCTCTAACCACTGACCACTGACTACTGACTACTGACTGCCATCAGTTTTCGTTCCAGTTCTTCCCGTCCCGATCGCACGTCGAGCCGAATCTGCAAAGCCCACAGCTCCTTGTCGGCGAGGCGGTCGAGGTGGATTTTCACGAGGTCCTTTTGCGTGGTGGCCACGAATGCCTCCGCCGGCAACTCTCGAGCCCAGGCTTGCAACGTTTCGATGTCCTGCCGAGTGTACGCGTGGTGATCGGCATACGTTTTCCAGGCGATCACCTTCAAGCCCTGCGCTTCCAGCGTGCGCCGAAACGCGTCCGGGTTTCCCAGGCCGCAAAAGCCTGCGACCGGCCGACCGGCGCGCGCTTCGAGCGACGCCGATTGCTGTTTCGCATTCACCCACGCGGCGGGCTGGTGCGTCGTTTCCGCGATCGGCGCTTGCGGCGCCCAGCGCTGTACTTCGCGTCGGAGCCGAGTTACCGAGTCCTTTGACGCCTGATCGCAGCGTGTCAGCAGGATCATGTGCGCCCGACGCAGGCTGCGCGGCGGCTCACGCAATAGGCCGCGCGGGAACAAATGGCCGTAGCCCCACGGACACGTCGCATCGAGCAGCACCAGGTCGAGATCGCGGCGCAGCCGGCGATGCTGGAAGCCGTCGTCGAGCACCAGCACTTCGCTGTCGAGTTCCTCGATCGCCACTCGAGCCAGCGCCGCCCGATCCGGTCCTTGCAGGTGCGGCACGTCGGGCAAGTTTTCTTCGAGCACCAGGGCTTCGTCGTTGCAGCCACGCTCGGCGCCGTAGCCGCGGCTCAGGATGGCCACGCGGAGCTTCTGTTCGCGGAAAAAGCGCGCCACAAATTCGACGCAGGGCGTCTTGCCGGTGCCGCCGAGCGTCAGGTTGCCGACGCTGACGACGGGGACCGCGGCGGTTTCGCATTTCTTCCAGCCGCGGTCGAAGCCCCAATTGCGAAGCCGCACGCCCAAGCCGTAAGCCGCGCCGATCAGCCGCAAACCGCCGCGCTGCAGCGCCGGCCCCAGGCCGTGCCGGTCGCCGCGAATGAGTGCATGAAAGTACTGTTCCACGGCAGCAGGCCCCGCGCGTGGGGCAGACATTCTTGTCTGCCTGGTCGGCAAGGCAGACAGGAAGTCTGCCCCACACGATCCGGGGCGCTGTTTGTATCAACAAACGGGATTTGGTGTCAACCGCGACTGGGAAAACGAGGGGGGAAGCAGGTGCAGCGTAACGCACAGCGAACGCGAAACTGCAAGCGATCGTTGATCGTTTCGCGCTCGCTCATGGTTGTCGCCAACTCGGCGATCGAAATCGTGGGCGCTTGAAGTTCGGACCGTGGTTGGTTTGGGATGACTTTTCCGGTTGGCAAAACCGCGGGATTCGCTGCGCTCATCCCGCGGCTTGGGGCCGCGCAATTCTCCGCAGCTTAACAGCGTTCAGGCGGTGCATGTCGTCTAATCCTTCAATCCGTTACGGCCGCGCATCCGATGTTAACCCATAAGCCGAGCATCTTGCTGAGATTGTGCGTCTTTTCGCAAGATGACCAAACAAAGAAACCTGGTTTCTCCAAGAAACCGGGTTTCTGGGCCGCTAACTGTGGGGCCAGCAAGCCATGAAGAAACTTGCCGTAGCATCGATGGGGTTGGCGTTGTGGATGGGCGGCGCGGTGCGTGCGCAGAGCCCGTTTTTCCAGCCGCCCGCTCCGCCGATTCAACCGGCGGCAGCGCCGGCGCCGGCAGCCCCGCAACTGCCGCCCGGCGGCGTGATCCCGGTACGCGTCCATTTCGGCGGCGCGCTCACCAAGGACGGCGTCATGCCGGTGCCGCTCTATCTCAATCAACCGGCCGGCCCGATGTCGTATGCGCCCGCAACGACGATCCCGACGCAGAGCGGCGAATGGGGCCCGAACATCCGCCAGGTGTCCGGTCAGGCCGGCGCCAAGGACGGCCAAGGCGCGACGGTCGTCGTAAGCGAAGACAATTATGCTCCGGAAGTGACCGATCCGCGCTTCGTGGCGCCCAATGTCGATGATTTTCGCCGGCCACGGTTAGCGCCCTGCGGCTACCGCTGGTATACGTCGGCTGAGTATCTGCAATATCTGCGCGTGCGGCAGCAACAGTCGCCAACCTTATTGCTGATTGACGGCGCGCCGGTGACGGCCAACGACATCGATGCCCGCGATCGCCTGGGCGCCCGCATCACCCTGGGCCGTTGGCTCGATACGCCGCACACGCCGATTGCCCTGGAAGGGACATTCATGTTTGCCGGGTTGCGGCGGGCGCGCACCAATTATTCTTCGAACGGCGTGACGTTGTTGGAGCATCCGTTCATCGACGCCGACACGGGTTTTCCGGATTCGCTGCCGGTGGCGATCGACAACAGCCTGGCGCCGCGCTCGGGAAGATCCCAGATCGAAACCGCCAGCCGGATGCTTGGTTACGAAGTGAATCTGCGGCGCGAGCTGTGCCGGAGCAATCACGGGCACGTCGATCTTTTGGCCGGCTATCGCCAGTTCCACCTGGACGAAGCGATTGCGATTCGCGATCGCGTCGTCTATGATACGGCCCCGGTGCCGCTGTCGGATGCGACCGTCACGTCGTTTGACGAGTTTGGCACGCACAATCTGTTGCTCGCGGGCCAGATCGGCATCGAGGCTGAATACAGTTGGCGCGGCTTCTTCATCGATGGCTGGGGCAAGTTCGCCTTGGGCGGAAACAAAGAAGTCATCAACATCAGCGGCGCCACGCAGATCCGCCCCACCCCAGGCCGGACGCCGCCGCCGGACACGCTCAACGGCAAGAACTTCGCCGGCGCGCTGTTCACGCAGCCGAGCAACATCGGCCACTACGACGACTGGCAATTCACCGTGATGCCGGAAGTCGGCGTCAACGTCGGCTACGCGGTGACGTCGAACGTGCGGCTCTCGGCCGGCTATCACTTCCTGTTTCTGAACAACGTGGTTCGGCCCGGCGACGCGATCGACTCGACGATCAGCCGCAACCAGATCCCGCAACTACAGCCGTTGGCGCAGACGGCCGGTTCGCGTCCGGCAGCGCCAACCTTCGTGGAATCGAGCTACTGGGCTCATGGCATTTCGGCGCAGATCGAATTCCGATATTAACCTGGATTGCGCACGGCCGGAGGGCGGGTTTTTCAACCCGCCCAGATTAACGGCTTTTGCGAGGATGGGCGGGTTGGAAAACCCGCCCTCCGGAGTTGTGCGCAATCCAGGTTAACGGGCAAATCGCGTGCGTGCCAAATTCTGCACACCGTTGGCACGCACTCGTTTCCGCATCTCAGTGGTACACCGTAGGTTACGGAGTCAAAAATGCCCGCATCAGGGTGACACGGAGGGGCGTCCCCCAGGCCGGTGCCCCTTCCTCCGAATCCCGGCATGGTTCAATACCGGGTAACAATCATGTGTGTGTGTGTGGAGTGTCGGTGCATTGTGGCCTAGTGCTTTGTCAAACCTTAATCTTAGGGTCGACGCCGTCAGCAAACCGTGGTGTTTTGCTGGGATTTCGCAGCCTTCAACCCGAAGTTTTAGGTTTGACACAGCACTAGTCGCCCAA